>Ga0315287_10002137_pt1 | contig 18576 bp, 21 predicted proteins | sample YL17G11_0_MG_FD_205037 | JGI IMG/M metagenome (GOLD analysis project Ga0315287, IMG submission 205037) | Sediment microbial communities from Yellowstone Lake, YNP, Wyoming, USA - YL17G11_0 | ecosystem: Environmental > Aquatic > Freshwater > Lake > Sediment | place: USA: Wyoming | collected...
TCTTCGCGGAAGATACTGATCCCCTCCGTTGCCGTGGGCTCCCCGCCCTCACGGACGCGGTCGGCGTGCTCCTCCAGCATCTTCTTCCGGCCCTCCTCCTCAGCCCGCTTCCGCGTCAGCCGCCCCTTTTCCTTCAGGGACTCGACGCTCTGCTGGCGGGCTCTCTCTGTCAATGTCTTCGTGCTTCTCAACACACCGTTCATTTTTCTAGTCTCCTGTCTGTCAACCTAACAGCCGTATTGTCTTCCCACCCAGTGCGGACTCAGAGCCGACCAGTCCCTTACCCACGAGGATCGAAAGACACCCATTCACCGTGTAGAACGGCAGTCCGCTCTTCTTCACCAATTCTTGTGCTTGCATACGTCCCCCCGACTCACCGAGAACCCTCAGCAGGGTTTGGCTGGCAGGGGAGAGCTCCGATCCCTTGCGCTTGGGCGGGCGGCGGGCCTTGGGAACCGCTTCCTTCACCCCGTAAAGCTTGTCCCACTTCTCAATCATGCGAGACGCGTAGTATTCCTTAGGGCGATCTGGGGCCGTATCGATGAACACCTGGGGCGCTACCTTGGGCAGATCCCCATCGAACAAAGTCAGCCTGATCTGCGTAGCAGTGACCTCCACGAGGGCGCGGGCACCTTTGTGGTCGGTCTCATTGAAATGAACATAGTGGCGAGTGATCTCCTCGCTAGTCGCTAACTTGGATGTCTTCATGTGTCCCCCTGTCCCTCCAGACTCCGATTATATCATGCCTTGGACCGTCGCGCTGACCAATTCAGCCGGAAGGCCCCCCGGACCCCCCAACTCCCTCCTAGGATGGTCTCTCTTCTCTTGATCCTGATCGATCCTCGGGATCTTGACGGACTGCCAGGGGAGGGGGAGGGGGAGGGGGGGGGGGGGAGGGGGGACGAGCGGCCCTTGGGCCCCACCAGCCGCAGGCCTGCCCGGGTCCGTCTCGCGAGGGTAGGAATTAGGACCACTGGCGGGAGGATTGCGGCGGCCGTTTTCACACCATGGAAAACGAACGCCACCCGCTTCGGGCTATCATGGAAGAAAGGAAACTCAGCCTCGGCGAAGCCGCCGATCGGCTGGGGGTATCCGTTCGGCAATTCAAGAAATACCTCGCCGGCCGGATCATCATCCCGCTCTACGTAGAACGCCTGCTCGAATTGAACGCTTTAGGACATAAGGTAAGGTTTACTTCGCTGACGATGCTTGTCCGCCAGTGGGAGGAGCGGCGGAAGGTACCCGGCCGTCGACCCCGGGCTCCGCGGAACCGCCCACGGAAGACGGCGGAACGCTGCAGGGAAGCCGGGAGCCTATTGTGAAGGAGAGCGACATGCTGAAGATGGTGCTGTCCGGCGTCGGACTCTGGGGGAGCAGCCCTTCGGAGAGGTTGCTCCGCGCTCTGCGGATGTACGGGGGCGAATACGCCCACCGCATACTGGCCAACCTTGGCTAGCGGGACCGTCCGAGTAGACTTCCGGGGGATGCGCGGCACCCTGTCGGCCGAGCACATACACCTGTTTCAGGCCCGCAGCGAGGAACGCATCCCGGAGTGGAAGGTCGACCGCAAGGGCCGGCGCCACAAGGTATTCCGAGACGACCCAACCCCGGCTCCCGTCTACAGCGAATGCGGGCCGGGCCTGATCGAGGTCAACTTCGGCGCGGTCCTGCACCTGGCCCGCCACAACAAGCAGATCCGCTTCGACTTCTCGGGAGCGCCCCGGTTCGAGCCGGTGGTCCCGGATCCGGCTACCTTCGAGACGCTCTGGCCCTTCCAGAAGACCGCCACATCCAAGCTGCTGTCCTCCCGGTGCGGCATCGTGGAGCTTGCTACAGGTGCGGGGAAGACCAACATCGAGTGTGTGATCGCCATGACCATGGCGAAATACCACAACGTCATCTTCCTCGCCCCTACGGACGTTACCCGCAAGAATTTCGCCGAGCGGCTAACGGCGGAGAAGTACCCCTTCCGCTTCGATCCGGCCAACGTCTACGATTACCGACAGTTGCGAGACGGCGGGATCCCGGACTGCGGGCAGGTCATTATCGCTAACGCGGACACCATGCGGTCGGACGTCGAGGAGAGCCTGATCGTGGACCTTTCCTCCGTCGGGACCCTGATCGGCGACGAGGCCCACCACTTCACGCAGAGCTCTTGGCGCACGGTCTACTCCTTGCTGCCGAACCTCCAGCGGTCGTACGGTCTGTCGGCTACCGTGTTCGAGCGGGAGGACGACCCGGCGTTCACATCCTTTGCCAACGTGCGGCAGGAGGTCGCCCACGCGGTGTCCTGCTGCGGGCCTCTCTTGCTCTCCCTTCGCGCCATCGACGTCGAGGAATACATCGATATTCCGGTGGTCTACGACGTGCCGTACGTGTGGAAAGAGGATACCAAGCGGTACCACCACGTGCTAGACTGGCCGAAGGTTCGGAAGGCGATGGAGATCAACAAGGACCGGACGGCCTACCTCGTCAGGCTCATGGATACCCTCGCCAAGGCCGACAGGCAGGTCCTCCTGCCGGTTTCCAAGAAAGAGTATGGGCTGGAGCTCCTCGGACTTCTGGCTCGGGATGATGCAGCTTGTTGGTTCGGCTCTGGGAAGATCTACATGCTCAACTCCGCTGAGCGTTGCCGAAACGGAGACGAGCTCAAGACGGCCGTGGAATCCCGCCGTGTTAACGTGCTAATCTGTACCAGCCACCTAAACGAGGGGGCCGATCTCCCGTCTCTAGACACTATCATCCTCCATGAAGGCCGGAAGGCCCGCACCCAAATCCAACGAGCTGGCCGGGTGACTCGTAAGAGCGATGGTTTCCGTAGCGCCGTGGTGAACGTTTGTGATGAAGGTCAGGTGGCGCTGGCTGCGCAGGGAAATTCTCGGGCAAAGACCCTATGTTACTACTACGGTCGACCGAGGGTTATCAAGTGCGCGTCCATCCCGGCTTTATCCCAGGCCCTAAAGGAGAGGGGATGATGAGGGCTACGATCTACACTGGGGGAGATGGCGGGAGGTCCTTGACCTTTTACGCCGCCATCCTCGCCCACGAGAGCATCGCGTACGACATCAAGTCCGATCTGCCCCGGGTTGCTCGCGCCACGCGGGGGATGTTCAACCCGAACGGCTGCTGCGTCGTGGAGCTGCAGGGGGAGGTCTTCGACTCCCCGTACCAGCTAGTCGACTGGATCCGGGAGCGGGGTCTCGTCCTGCTTTAGCGGCCAATTGGGTCGCCGCGTCTCCAGGGGTACCCACAACCCCGGAGGTTAGTACCATGGCAGACAAGGCTGACAAGAACAAGCTGGTGGAGTTCATATACCGGAAGGAGAATGGCGAGACTAGCTACCGTCGTTGCCTCTCGATCGCCGGCCCTTCCGATAATCACCTGATGGTGGACGTTACCGACACCTCGGATGCCGGCATCCAAGGTTTGCGCGAGTACTTCCACGCCCGCCATGCCGCAGAGGCCGCGTTGGCCGAGTCCCACGGTGTGGTCGAGCTCCTGAAGTACAAGACGTTCAAGGCGAAGGGTGTCTCCGGATTGCGGGAGCTCCCGTGACCCCCGCTGAGGTCCTCGGCCTTACGAGGGAGGATCACCCCGACCTGTGCGAGGTCTTCCACCCGGAGCCGAAGAGCGACAGCTACGTGGTCTGCTTCCGGCTCCCTACCAAGGATCCGCCACCCGAACTCCTTGCCGAATTCGAGGCGTTCAGGAAGATCGCAGACGACCTCCACATCCGGCTGAAGGACTACCGCGGCGCTGTGATCCTCCACGAGCCCAAGTCCGTCCTCTTGAAGCAGAATTACTCCGATGGAGAGATCTTCGATATGTGCCAGATGATTTTCGCCAAGCTCCCCGGGGCGACGATTGTGGGCAGGTGGCAGCACAACCTTCCCGGGATCTCCTTCCGGGTCCTCTACAAGGTCAAGCGCTATGGCTAAGAAGGTCTCCGGAGTCACCATCCTCGCCCTCGCGGATGTCCACATCCACGACTACACGCTCTACTCTACCATTGACGACGAGGGTGTCCCGTCCCGGCTCCGGGATTTCTCCCGCCTCGCTGAGGAGATCCGTTATCAGGCCGTCCAGCATTCGGCTGACGTCATCGTCATCGCGGGCGACTTGCTCCAGAGCTCCAACCCGCGCCCGATGGTGCTCAACCACGCACAGGCCTTCCTCAAGGAAGTAGCTGTGAACGAGCTCCCGGTGATTCTGATCGTCGGGCAGCACGACCTGGACAACAAGAACGAGACTAACAACAGCCTACACTCGGTCGTTACCCCGATCCTGCCGCTCTTCGACAACATCCGATACGTAGTCGATCGGGAATCTTTCATCATCGATGGAGTGACGTTCTTTGCCAAGTCGTGGACGTCTAACCAGTCAGATGTATCTGACCAACCTGACGCAGACGTCTTCGTTGGGCACGGACTCGTGATCAACGCCAAGGACCCGTATGGGCACGTGTTCGAGAACGGCTTTTCCGCACCACAACTGCAGGAGAAGTATGCGGTCTCGATCATCGGCGACATTCACAATCCCAACGTCTGGGTTAGCAAGGCCAACGGTGCCGCTGTGATCGTGCCGGGACAGCCGCTCCAAAGCAACTACTCGTCCGGTCCGCCCGGTATGTGGGCTATCCGGGTGGAGAATAGCAAGTACAAGTGGGCGAAGCGCATCGGCTTGGAGGACACATACCGCTATCGTGAGTTTCACCAGTTCAGGATCATCGAGGATGAGCAGTACGTAGCCGAGACCCCGGATCCGTACGTCCACTACCGCATCTGGGAGTCCAAACGGAAGAAGGGTGAGCCTCGGATGGTAGACGAGTCCGAGAATCCCGTGACCGACCTTTACAACGTCGTGGCGAGACAGCTGGAGGCCGATGAGCTCGGCGCTTGTCTGCCGATGCTACGGGCTGCGTACGAGGGCATTGGCGCCTCCGATACCCGGGCGGCGGCCGAGAGTCGGCTGAAGACCCTCTCCATCCGGGACTTCCTGTCAATCATCGAGCTCGACCTCGACTTCTCCACCATGGCCGGCCTGATCGGTGTCTTTGGAGAGAATGGCACTGGTAAGACTACCGTTGTCGAGGCGCTCTACTGGTGCCTGACGGGGGAGCTCACCAAGGAAGTATCGGCCGACCGCATCAACTTCAACTACGGGAAGAAGCCGGCTACGGTTACTGCCGTCTTCGAGGTTGGCGGTGAAGAGTACCGGGCGACTCGGGCACGCAAGACTCCGCTCCTTCAGTTGTGGAAGGGCGACGCCAATCTGACCAAGGGTTCGGCCAAGGAAACGCAAGCTCTGATCTATGGGTTGCTCGGGATCGAGAAGGAAGATATCCTCACGCTGCTCTACTATAGCGTCAAGGAGTCCAACACCTTTACCTCCCTCACGCCCGGCCAGAGGCAGGACTTCCTCGGGAAGGCGTCCGGGGTCGAAGTATTGGTCAAGCTGCAGGAGGCCTTCGGACAGCGGCTCGACGTCCTGGACCGGGACATCGTCAAGTGGTCGGGGCGGGAACAGGCCAACACCCGCATAGCCGAGGACGCGAAGACGAAGATGGACGCCGCGGTGGAGGCCCTCCGCGTCGCCAAGAACGTGCGGAAGCGCTCCGACGTCCAGAAGGAGATCGACGCCGCGCAGTCCGAGCTCGCCGACGAGAAGCCCTACTACGACGCCCGCGAAGCCCATGTGGCGGCCGGACAGCGGCTGGCGGATGCCGGCACCCGGCTCCGGAACACCCGGGAGCGGTTGGTTGAGGCCGAGGCCGAACTGGAAGCGGCCAAGGATGGGAAATGCAAGGCCTGCGGCGCTCCACTCAAGGACGCCAAGGAGCACGCCCGGACCCACGCCGCCGGGGTCAAGGATCTCCGCGCCGCCGTTAAGTCGCTGGAGCACTCCGTGAAGGAGGCCGATGCGGCGGTCGTCGCGGCCCGGGCGGTCGCGGACGAGAAGAAATCCATTCCCGATGGGAATGCGGTCGTGAAACAGCGGATCGCCGCCCTCCAGGCCGAGCTGAGGTCCATGCCCCCGGACAAGGACCACGCGGCCGAGGTACGCCTCCACAAGGCCAACCTCGCCGAGTACGCCGCCCGCCTCGTCGAGGACCGGGCGTGGCTGGAGGAACACCGCGGTCTCGCCGCCCTTGCCAAGCGGGTGAAGCTGCGCTATCTGTCGCGGGACTCCGCGGCAGCCCGGGAGCTCTCTCGGCTTGTTGGGAAGTCGTTGGAGCGCGAAATCAACAAGCTTGTCGGCGACCCGAGACTCTACCACGTGGAAGTCGGGGAGGATCTTTCCATCCAGGCCCGCTTCCCGGGAGAGAAGGACTACCGGTGCGCCGGGGAAATGTCGAGCGGAGAGCGTCGGCTGACGGATATCCTCGTCCTCGTCGCCCTCAACAACGTTTTCAACCGTTACTTCGGAATTCCGGACGGCATCCTCGGCGTGGTGTTCCTGGACGAGATCTTCTCGTACCTCGGGGACCGATACACGGACTTGGTTTTTGAGTGCGTCAAGGCGTTGTCTACCCAGACGGTCGTGCTGATCACCCACGACGACCGGATCAAGGACTATGTGGACAAGGCACTGCTCGTGACCAAGAAGCCGGGCTTCGGCTCTGAATTCAGGATGGTGGACTGATGTCCAGACATACTAGAGACGGCCGGAGCATCTACTCGTACTCCGACATCAACCACCTGCCATTCAAGCTGAGTGGGTCTGGGGAGCAGATCTTCTACTGTCCATTTTGCGTCGAGAATGGCCGGAAGACTCCAGATACGGTGGGGCGGCTCTACTATAGCCGCAAAAAGGGCTACGGGCACTGTTTTCGGTGTAACTCCCTCTTTTTTCGGGAGACGAAGTTCGATCTCAAGGATTCCGCCAGCTTCTTCACGATGAACGTCGAGGATCTGGAGGGACCATCCCCCGAGGATCAGTGGTATGATATATCTTGGGCTCGCAACCTCCGAGAGGAGAGACGGGCGGTGGAGTACCTCGTGAAGCAGCGTCGGCTTCCGTTCGAGCTCTGCGAGCGCCATCATTTTCGGTGGTCGCCGTCCCCAGAGGGGATCCTCATGCCGTCCGACGTCGGCTGGGAGCGGACGCATTTCTTCCAAATCCGCCTTTTGAATCCGGCCCCGGGGAAGCCCAAGATGGATTCGCCGGCCGCGTCCTCCAAGCCGCTCTATGGGGAGTCGTTCTTCGACGGGCATCGCCATCTGGCCTTGTGCGAAGGCGTGATCAGCGCCGTGTCGGCGCTGATGATATCCGTCAGCGACGGGACCACGTGGGACGTGGCCGCCACGTACGGGAAGGGGATTTCGGATTATCAGTTGAAGCGGATTGCCGCCCGCGGGTTCGAGTCGGTCACCATCCTCTACGATGGCGGTGAGGTCAAGGCTGCGGTCCAGGCCGCTAAGAGACTGTCGCCGCACGTGCCGATGGTGTGGATCGGGGTACTTCCATTCGAGAAAGACCCTAACGACCTGCTCAATCCGTCGATCTACGAACGGACGGTTTTACGGGTGCCGGCCCAAGCTCTGGCCCTCTCGGTCCTGTTGGAGAAGCTCCCGCGGGACCAGAAGGAGTGGGATCTCAACTCTGAGGCCTGGAAGATTATGGAAGAGAACGCATTCTAGGGGGTATGATGGCAGCGAGAGCGAGAAGGAAGCCAGTTCACGGGGATCCAGCCGTGGACGAAATGGTGATGGGTTTTATCAGGGTGGCGAACAGTCTAGACAACAGCGTCATGAAAAACTGTAGTAGTACCCTTCTGGCGGACCTGGATCTCGCCTGTCACGGCGTTTCTTCCCGGGCGGCCCGCTTTCAAGTTACGCGCACCAAACAGATTATTGGTGGGATCAAAGGCGCCACTATCCAGAAGGATGGGGTCCATTAGTGGTGGGCGACACCACTGTCCATATCTACTGTGACGGATCTAATCACAATGGATACGGTGGTTATGGCATAGTGGTGACGGTGAACGGCCTTGTAACACGGGAGGTCTCTCGCCCGGTACCAGCCGAACTTGGGTATTGTTCGAACAACATCGCCGAGTTGTGCGCGGTCCGTGAGTCGCTGCGCCTCGCCCCCCGAGAGGGGCGATGCATCATCCGTTCCGACAGTATGTACGCTATCAACGCGGTCGTGGAGTGGTATGCCGGATGGAAGCTGAACGGTTGGCTTACTTCCGGCGGAACCAGGGTAGCAAATCAAGGGCTAATTGAGCACGCCCGTTCTATTTACGAGAGGAAGATCGATGTTGTTAGGTTGGCCCATGTCAAGGGCCATGCTGGCGATCCGTTCAACCATCTGGCCGACCAGCTCGCTGGTCAGGCTAGGCTTAGAGCTCAGGAAATCGCCGGGGTGCCTGCCCTGGCGGCAATAGGAGAGGGGGAGGACGATCCCCGACCGGCCCCCTCCGGCATCAGCGAAGGGCATGTTAGGAAGCTGTTGCAGTTATACAAGGGGAATACCATTGACGAGGATACCTTCGTCGATAAGCTCAACCGACTCAGCAGGAGATCTTAGCATGGCAAAGGGCACCACCCCCAGCAAGTCCACTCCCCCCGTCACCGCCTCGGCCGTCGCCGATTTCGAAGACTTCGACGAGGATGCATTCGCCGGGTTGCGCGAAGAATCGTCCGAACAGGCGCAGGAACTCGCGACTTCCGGCGGCGGGGGCGACTTCAACACACTCTTCTTCGTCGGCGAGGGTAAGTACACGCTCCGGCTCTGGCCGGAGGTCATCGTCGAGGACGGGAGGCGCAAGCTGCGCATCGTCCGGATCATGCGCACCCATAACATTCCGAACGTCGGCCGCATCCCGTGCGAGGGCGAGAACTGTCGCTTCTGCGCCGAGACGAAGAAGCTGTACGACATCAAGTTCAAGGACGCCTTCAAGACGGCGGGCAAGGACGAGGGCGTCGTCACCGGCTATATCTTCGAGACCAGCGTCAAGGACTCGAAGTACATCAAGCCGAACGTCCCGGCCTACATGGTGATCCGGAAGAAGATGCTGATCGCCTTCCAGCAGTGGATCTCCGAGCTCGACAACGAGGACCTGCGTCGCGTCTTCAACCCGAAGAACGAGGCCCTCGGCATTGTCATGACGCTCACGGGCGGCAACAAGGGCAATGCTTCCATCGGCTTCGCGCCGAAGGAGTACGAGCTCCCGGAGCTCCCCGAGACGTTCGAGGCGGGCGGCATGGGCCGGGTTTTCTACGACGAGCACGACCCCGAGTACGGCACGGACGAGGACCTGAACAAGTACCGCCGCTTCGTCGCCGAGATCGTCGCCGGCCGCATGAACCTTTCCGACCCGAAGGAGGACGAGGGCAAGAAGGCATCCCCGGCCCGGCCCGACAAGGCAGCGGCTAAGAAGGCGGCGGCTGATACCGTGACCGAGGCCCTCGGGAAGGACGCAGGGGCTAAGAAGCCGGCCGAAAAGCCCGCCGGGAAGTCGGCGATCCAGGCTGCGAAGGAGGCCGCCGAGGCCGCCAAGGCCGGGGCCAAGCCCGAGCCGAAGGCACAGCCGGTCGCCGGCCCGGCCCCGATCAAGAAGGGGCTGCCGGAGTGCCCGGGCAAGGAGAAGGACGACACCCTCGACTTCGGCAAGTACGACGCCGAAAACGTCGAGTGCATCGTCTGTGAGCACGAGAACGTCTGCCAGCGCTACGCAGCGAAGTTGGCCAAGGCGACGGCCTAACGGCCCGGTCCCACCGAAGCGCGGGCGGGGCCCCGGCTAACGGCCGGATCGCCTCGCCCGTTTCATACCAGAGAGGGGGATTGATGGGTAGACTGCGGTGTGAGTGTGGATTTCACCCATGGGGCCAGTGGAAGGACGCCGGTAACGGGGTAGTAGTCAGATCGGAGAAAGACAAACCCGCAATCGGGGCCTACGTTCACCAGCTCCGTCGTTGTTCTATCTGTAACAAGTTACAGTTACGGACGTCCGTCAGCAGAGTAGAGGGAAGCATTTTCACCGTAGAGATCGTAGCGAAAGAGGAGGAAGCATGAGCAGGTACGATAAGAGAGCGGCGAACAGGGTGAGGACCCCGGTGGAGGCCATCAACCTCGCCGGGTGTGGCGGGATAGCCATGGGTGGGCTCGTGGAGCCGTGGGGCCAGCCCCGTGCCGGGAAGAGCGTGTTCGCCTATCAGTGCGCTCAATATCTCCTGGAAGACTACGGGGACGAGGCGGTGATCGGCATCCTCCCGGCCGAGGGCGCCGTGAACAAGGTGCGGCTGAAGCGGACCTTCGGGCTCGACGTCGACAAGGACGACCGCATCTGGGTGGCCCCCGCCTTCACGATCGAGGCCGGCAACAAGGTGCTGACCGAGTGGTGCAATGATGTAGCCGAGCAGCGCAAGATCGCCCTTTTCATCTGGGATACGATCTCGGCCTCGACCATCGACCTCGCCTACGACGCCATCCAAGCCTCCGTCAAGGAAGACGCCACGAAGAAAGAACAGGACGGCGGGAGTCGTAACAGCAACCTGCCGATGGCTACCGCAGCCGTCCTTAAGTGGATGCTCAAGAACATGCTGGCGTTGACGTACGAGAAGCCGACGCTGATCATGTTCATCAATCAAGTGACGTCGAAGGCCAACCAATTCAGCGTTACCGAGGATTCGGGCGGCGGCTGGGCCCTCCGGCACAACGTGAACGAGCGCTACCAGTTCACGTACAAGGGCAAGACGGGTGGCGAGAACAGCGACGAAGACAACAAGAAGCGCAAATTCGACATCTTTACGGGTACCGAGTCGTTCGTGTCAATTAGCAAGAGCCGCTTCATCCCGATCATGAAGAACATCCCGCTCTTCATCGACGACACGGTCGGCGGCAAGTTTATCCCGGAGCAGGAACTCGTCGCCCTCGGGATCAACTCCGGGATCGTCACCCAGAAGAGCGGCGGCTGGTACAATGTCAACGGCGGGAAGAACGTGACCCGCGCCGACCTCGCCGCGGACCCGGCCCTCCTGCAGCAGATCCGGGACGCGTTCGTCGCCAAGCTGCGCTCGGACTTCTCTTCCGTTGACTGGGAGTACAAGGAGTTCGAAGAGACCGGCGTACTCCCGAAGGCCGGGGTGAAGCCCGCGAAGGGGAAGAAGAAGTGAGCATGGGGCTCTACCTAGAAGTGAGCACGGTTCTCTGGTTGGTCGCGGGGCTCTACCTTCTCGGCGGTTTGTACACCTTTTTCCGGGCGTTCCGCGGGCTCGCGGCCGACCGCGAGTGGCGGTCCATGGTATGGCACCGCAAGGTCGCCGTCACCACGTCCGTCCTCCTTCTGACGCTGGTGCTCTGGCCGCTGATCGCGATCTACGAAATGGCGGACCACTAGCGTGGTCAAGGCGATGGACACCATGCAAGAGCTGATGGCGACGCACCTGAAGAAGGAGGACACCGCCACCGTCGTCGCCGCCCGCGAGTTCGCACGGCGGAAGATGCCGCCGCCGGACGGACCGGCTACCCACGTGGCGCTGTTCCTATCCGACAACCAGTCCCTCCAGGACCGGCTGGCCTACCTCCGGGGAGGACTCAAGCACCACTTCGACACTACTTACCACCAGATGAAGGTGCGGGAGTCGCTCGTTCGGGGAGACCTCAAGGAGGACAAGTGGAACGCCGCAGACGAGCGGAGCTCCATGTGCCACGCCGACCCCGCGTGGTCGGACATGCACCTAACGGTCAAGTCCCTGGAGACGTTGATGGAGTACCTGTCGAGTCTGGAGTGGAATCTCCGGTCCTCGTCGAAGTACTATTCCAAGGGGAGGTAGCAGGATGTTCGTAACCGGAGGGGACGTCCCGGTCAAGGTTTTCCACGCGATCGAGTATCGGGAGTTCTTCAGGCTCTTCGTCGGGAAGCCGGACCGGACTCGGGTCACGGCGCTGGACTACGAAGGTTCGTCGCTGGACGCCATGGCGGTCGACTTCATGGTCGCCGGCATCGGCCTGTCCGACCCCGACAACACAGCCTACCTCGTGCTCCGGTCCTTCGACGAACCGGAGTACGGGCTGACGCCGGAGATCCAGGCGTTTGCCGGCCGGATGCTCAAGTGGCTCAACGACAACCGCCGGCTAACGGTGTTCAACCTCAAGTACGAGGTCGGCGCCACCCAGAATAAGGCCACCTTCGGCGTCTATCTCGACAAGGTAGTGGATACGATGCAGCTGTGCACCACCCTCGACGCCCGGGGTGGTCTGAAGAAGGTGGCCAGCGATCGGCTGGATGTGCCCGAGTGGCGGGACGACATCGACGACTGGCGCGGAGCCTGGGAGGTTGTACTGACTTCCCTCAAGCCGGCCATGCACTTCCGGAAGGTGGAGGAGCAGATCCTCCGCGACAAGGGGTACGAGGCCATGATGGACCTCGTCGAACACGCCGAGAAGGAGGAGTCCAAGCGCAACCAGGCCCTGGAGAAGGCGCTACTCTACCTGGACCGCGCCGGGACGTATTTGTACGAGAAATCGGAGTGGCACCGCCGCTTCGCGGAATTCTGTCTCCGGAAGATCGACGCGGGGGAGACGGAGGTCGACTACTCCGAGGTCCCAGTCGGCATGATCGCCCCGTACTGTGGAAGGGACTGCTACTATACCCGCATGCTCTACGGCAAGATGATGGCCGAGCTCGAAGAGCAGGGCCTGATCGAGGCCGCGGAGTACTATAACCTCCAGATGTACCTCGGCCACGATATGCAGACTAACGGCATAGCGTGGGACGACGACCGGGCCTCCGACTTGGAGGAGCAGTTCAAGGGCAAGATGATGCAGGCGCTGAAGCAGTTCATCCTGTCCCGCAATGCCCGCAAGGTCCTCGGCCTTGTCGAAACGGAGCCTGGGGTCGACGAGCCCGAGGAGCGGACGCTGGAGCGTGAGGTCGTCCGGCAGAAACTGATGGACATCCGGTCCACGACCGACCTCAACGTCCTCAAGAAGTACTTCAACCCGGACTCCACGGCCACTAAGGCGACCGAGCTCCTGTCCCAGATCCTCGTGACGTCCCGGCTGAAGATCTGCATGATGCTCCACGAGGTCAACAACATTCTGCTCTCGGAGGAGGAAGGCTCGGCCGACGCCTTCCCGGTGATCGGGCGCATTATCCAGAAGATACTGTCCGCGGAGGACAAATCGGCCGAGTGTGCCAAGGTGCCGGGCTGGATCAAGGCTCTCCACAAGGCTGATAAGCTCGGGCCGAAGGAGCGGGCCTTTGTGGGCACGTACTCTGGGTATTCCCTTCCGAATGCGCAGGCCGAGACGATCCAGCACATCGCGGATGCTTTTCTGCTCTTTAGCTCCGCCAACATTGACGATCCCGCGACCTGGCCCGAGGAATTCGAGCCCGTCTTCTACTACAAGATGTACAAGAAGGTGTCCAAGTGTGTCTCGGCCTTCGTCAACGGGGCGGGCGGGCGCGGGAACGTGTGGGTGTCCCGGGGGGACGAGCCGGGGTACTACACCCGGGATTTTCGCTACGACCGCAAGCTCGGGGTAGAGCCAGGGCTGACTGCCATCTTCGAGCCGTCCTACGGCGTCAACATGGCGAAGACGAAGCGGTGGACGGCCGCCTACCACGGCGTACCCACCATGTCCGACTCCCAGACCTGTTGGGTCAGTCGCTACGGCGACGACGGGATCTTCCTCGGGGGCGACTTCTCGCAGCACGAGCTTCGGATCATTGCATCGGTAAGTAAGGATCCTGCCATGATTCAGGCGTTCCTCGACGGGAAGGACCTGCACCTGATGGTAGCTTCTCGGATGTACCACATAGCGGAGGACGACGTCACTCCCAACCAGCGGGCCGTCGCCAAGGCGGCTAACTTCGGGCTGGTCTACCTCAAGAGCGCGGAGACCTTCGCACAGGAGTACCTGAACGGCGATGTGGACGCCGCCAAGAGGCTCTTCGACGGCATCTTCCAGCTATTCTCGGGGATGAAGGAGTGGCGTAACAACTGTATCGCCGAGCTCGACAAGGCAGTGGCCCTCGCCAAGAAGCACCGCCAGCGGACCTGTACGGTGGTGATTCGGACCCTCTGGGGCGACCCGATCCACCACACGTTCAACCACCACAACCGGCGCGAGTACAACGACACCCGGCGCTACGTCGTCAACTGGGTCATCCAGAGCACGGCGTCCAACCTCGCGGCCCTGGCCCTCGGCGCTACCAACGCGTGGCTGAAGGAGGAGGGGATGCACACTCGCCCGTTCGGCTTCACGCACGACTGCGAGAAGTTCGATGTCCACCTGTCCGAGCTGTTCACCATGATGGAGAAGATCCCGGAGGTCAGCGAAGAATATTTGCTCGACCGCTTCAGCCTCCCTGTCAAGCTCGACATGGAGATTGGCACCACGCTTGGTGGACTGGTGGGGATCAAGCGTAGGAAGGGCAAGGACAGTTTCGTGCAGGGCGACCGCCTGCTAGCTACCCTGGAGGGGACGGCTGACGATGTGGACCAAGTGCTGATCCGCCTCGGCCGTCACTACGGGGTGACCTCGGAGGTCGTCTCGGAGAAGGTAAAGAAGAATAGCTGGAAGGATCTGTTCTCCATCAAGGGGTGCTACTTCCTCGGGATGGGGCAGGAATCGGTGCAACGTGTTGTGAACGTGGAGATCGTACGTGGCTAAGAAGAAGGTCGATCCGGAGAAGAGTGCCCGCAGCAGGAGTAACCGCAACCGCGGGAAGGAGGCGGAGCGGGAGATCAAGAACATACTGAAGGAGTTGCTGCCCGAGTACGCGGCCGACCTCGTTAGGAACCATGCCGCCTCGGAGTCGGGCGGTTCGGACCTCTACGGCATCCCGGGGTGGACCGTGGAGATCAAGTACGTCGACGACTTCCTGATCAACGGATTCTGGCGGCAAGTCTGCGAGGATTCCACGCCCGAGAGGCCAAGCTGCGTTATCTTCCGCAAGGTGAAGCTCCGCGGGTGGACGGCCTACGTACACCTATTTAACCTCAATCCTACGTTCGGCGTGGTCTCCTACAACGACCCGGAGTACGTGGCGCGGATTTCCATCCCGGCGGTGGCAAAGCTCATCCGCCGCATGAACGGGCTGAAGTAGCGTGGCCAACCTCGTGGAGTCGTCCGTCCTTCAACTGTTGACGGATCCGGGGATCCGCGCCCAAGCTGCGGGGTATTTTGAGGACTGGATGTTCTCGACCGATATGCACCGCGGCTACCTGCTGGCGATAAAGGATCCGCGCTACATCGGCAAGATACCCGACCCGAAGGCGTTCGTCCTGCACCTCCACCACGACTACGCCGTCTCCCCCAAGGAGTGCGCCGCCGCGGTGGAGCTCCTCTCCGAGGCCGGGGATCCGGGCGAGGAAGGGGCGGTCATGACCGGCCTGGAGACCTTCCTCCGGGACAAGATCCTCTCCAAGGGGATCGAGGCCCTCTCGCAGTCCGGCAACACCAAGAGCAAGATCGAGGGGTACGGCCAGATCAAGACGGCAGTCGACTTTCAGATTGCTCACGATGACTTCCACGATTTCTCGGATCCAAATGTAGTAGCTCGGGTCCGGGAGGAGGATTATCCGGTCGGCGGGAAGATTATTAAGAGCAGCTTTAGCTTAATCAACGAGAATACTACCTACGGCGGATTCAAGAGTGGAGATCTTATTATGTTCGCCGCTAGCCCGAAGGTGGGAAAGTCTACGGCCCTTGTCCAGGAAGGCGCTTGTACGATCGAGCAGGGGTTTCGAGTAGCACACATATTCCTTGGCGACCTATCGGACTTTGACGCGTGGATGAAGTACGCTTCCCATTGGTCTAACACGAAGTCCGAAGAGATCCTCGCCAACTGGCAGGATCACTTCCAAGAGCACAAGCACTACATGGCTGAGCTCCGGGTGCGGGCGTGGTCAGCCAACAGCCTGAACGTCTTCGAGCTTCTCGGAAAGGCCGAGCAGCTGTACCGCAAATTTCCTTTCAACATGCTGATCGTCGACTACGACGCCAACATCACTAACCTGTCGGAGAGCATGTACGAGGGGAACGGCATCATTTATGCTTGTTTGAAAGGGTCCGGCAAGGGACGGTGGGTGACCATGACGGCGTCCCAGCTGAAGATACAGGCGTGGGACAACGAACTTGTTGGTATGGGAGATGCCGCGGAGAGTAGCAAGAAGCAGCACCACATCGACATGATGATCGGTCTCGGGAAGAATCCCGAGGTCCCTTACCTCGGGACCATGAATCTGGCCGCGATGCGGCGGGGCACGTCGAAGGAGATGCGCCGGATCCACTTCGACTACCCAACCAACCACCTGCGCGAGATCTCCACGGACCGGTACGACTTCCTCTTGGAGTCCTACAAGCTGGCCAAGAACAAGTCCAAGGGCTTGTCGGTCGACTTCGAGAAGGTCATGGGTGGATTCGATGAGGTGACAACGTGACGCCCGAAAAGGCCGACCGGAGGAAGACCTTCATGGCCATGACGCAGACCATGACGGCCCGGCGCGTGGCGAAGGCCTTCGGCACCCTCACCCCCGGGATCAACTGGTACGGCTGCGCCAAGGGGCACATCGCGACTCGGTGGGCGATCCGTTGCGACGTATACGGGCCGGGCATCGCCAAGATCACCGTCGAGCAGCTGAAAGCGGCTTTCGACGAAGTGGAGAGGAAGCCGTGATCGGTGCCGACCTCATCCGAAAGGCCACCGGCCTTGCGGAAGAGGACGTCGACCGCGTCATGGCGGTCTGGCTTGAGGTTGCTCTGCTCAACATCGTCTTCTTCGGGAGCTACCAAACCATTTTCGGCTTGATCCGTGCCGGCAAGGATGGGAGACTGCGGATAGACGAGCAGAATCCGGCGATCGAGGACATCCTGTCCAATAGCTACTCCAAGCAGGACGTGATCAAGATGATAACCGACCTTGTGGTGAAGTACGATGGTAGCTGACCCCGAACTGGAGCTGCCGCTGTTCGACGACCCGGAGATAGGGGCGGACCTGGAGGGCGAGCCGGAGGAGGTCGTGGCCACCGTCCTCCCCAACCCGCGGAAGATCGACGAGCAGATGAGTCAATACTGCAAGGACTATCACGGTCAAAAGTCAGAGGTATTACGGCAGCGAGTGCTCGGGGACATCTACGCTCTCGTCTCCAACATATCTCGTAACATGGTGGTGAAGAAATTCGGCGCGGCAGGACGAATTAACCTCAAGGAAGTCACTCACGAGGTAGCGACCTCAATCATCATGAACGTTGTGGTCAAGGACCGAGACGTCCAGTCGTGGGCCAAGCTATTGAAGAAGTGCTCTATCGACCTCACCAACCGCTGGATGCTGAAGCACCTGTACGGGAAGCATTCCAATGACCGTTCCCTCAGCATGGAGGGAGAGGACGGAGACGAGTCCTCCACCGAGTTTGACGTCCCGTATAATCAGCTCGGCGGGGAAGAGCTCTTGTTCTTGGAGCAGTACGTCGAGAAATGTGCGGAGCGAATTTACCGAATAATGCGCCAGTACCGAGCACCGCAGGGTATCTTCGCCGTACGCATGGCGATGAGCCGGGCGTTAGGTAACGAGTCCATCTTCTATCTAAGGCTACCGCAGCGAAAGCGACTTGTCATCAACTATCTGGAGAGCGAATTCCGTGCCGGCCTAGCCATGGCTACGTGTCGGGACACGTTCGAGAGGGCCCTGTTAGCGGGGGTAGCAGGTAGGAGGGATCAATGAGCACCAAATACGATCCTAACACGGGATTCAATAATCGAGCAGAGTTCTTCTGGGTTGGCATCAGCATGCTCCTGATGGACAAGGAAGACGCTATCATCCCGGAGATTATGTATTTCATGACCCCGGATCAAGTGATGAAGATGGTCGAGGTCTTCGGCGGTAGCACCATCTACGTGCCGACCGGGAAAGAGCTCGGGTACAAGCTCAAAGCGGCACTGGCTGCTTACTACAAGACCCATCTGGGTATGGGCTGGGATGAAATCGGCCGCCGTCTGCGTATGACCGGCGTCCATTTGAATCCCGTCCGGAAGAACGTCGAACGGTGGGAGCAGTACGTTCAACAGGAGCTCGGCTTACGCCCCGAGCTTATCTTGGCGAGAAGGTGATGGCGGCTGCCAAGAAGAAACCAGCGAAGAAGCCGGCTAAACCTAGCCGGATAGCTATCGCCAAGGCAGCTGTGATCCCGCGTTTGAAGCCCGAGATACCGGCTTCAGGCCCGTTTCCAACCGAGGATGAGACTCGGGTGGTTGGTGATGTAGCGCTTCTTTCTGGGCCGCCACCAAACCCCGATACGATCCGGATGCTGAGCATGCGCTTTATCGAGAAGCGACTGGCCGGGTCTATGGTCTCGGAGGAGATTCGTATTCAAGCCCTCTCAGGGCTCCAGCAGAAGCTTAAGAATACGGATGAAGTTACTATGGACCGGTTGCTCCGAGTAGTGAGTCTCCTTGGAGAGCAGGGCTCTATGGACATGGCGGCCATCATCGCTGCTACGAAGGATTCTGGTGTGCCGGGAAAAAAGACCACCAACATCTTTAACATTGGTGGCGGCCAGGCCTCGGACGAGGCCGCCCACAAGGGCGTCTCTCCGGCCGGCCTCGCCCTCCTTGGCGACCTAC
>Ga0315287_10002138_pt1 | contig 18575 bp, 17 predicted proteins | sample YL17G11_0_MG_FD_205037 | JGI IMG/M metagenome (GOLD analysis project Ga0315287, IMG submission 205037) | Sediment microbial communities from Yellowstone Lake, YNP, Wyoming, USA - YL17G11_0 | ecosystem: Environmental > Aquatic > Freshwater > Lake > Sediment | place: USA: Wyoming | collected...
CTCACCGCCGTGATCGTCCTGGCGGGGATGCTGAATATCTTCGTCGGCCACGGTCTCAAGCTGGGCGTCGATTTCGGCGAAGGGACGCTCATCCGGGTTATCTTTAAAACTCCGACCGCCATCGGCGACGTCCGTAGCCTCCTTGCCGCCGCCGAATTGGCCGGCAGCACCATCCAGGAGACGGGCAATAGGGGCAATAGCGGCCGGGAATTTCAGATCCGGTCCGTGGATATCCAAAGCGCTGCGACCGAAGACCGGCTCGAAAGCCATCAAATTTTAAGCAATAAAATCATCGAGGCTCTCCGCGGAACGGACGGCCGGAGCGAGACGGCCCAAGGGCTCAAGGATCTCAACTCCATCGACCAGAAAAATCTGGCCGCCCTCTTGGAAGCCGGATTCCCGGAAAAAGGCGCGTCCCTGGCCGAACAAGTCCTGAACTCCCGCAAGAACGAGACGAATCAGGGCATTTTCGCCGACTATGCCGAACTTTCCAAAGACGGCGTTCCCGCCGACGCGGTGACTTATCTCAAGGGCAAAACCTACCTCGGCAAGATGAACATTCTCAGCCGCGAATCGGTCGGCCCCCAAGTCGGTCAGGACCTCCGGAAAAAGGCCGTCCTGGCGACGATCTGGTCCCTCATCGGAATGCTGATCTATATCGCCGTCAGGTTCCAAGTGGCCAACGGCGTAGCGGCCATCTTCACCCTGACCCAGGACGTTCTGATCACTATGACTTTTTATTCGTTCAGCGGACGCGAAGTCAACCTGCCCATCATCGCCGGCATCCTGACCATCGTCGGATATTCGATCAACGACACGATTGTCATCTTCGACCGGATCCGGGAGAACCAGAAGGCCTTGCGGAAGATGCCCCTCGAAGACGTGATGAATCTCAGCCTCAACCAGATGCTGGGACGGACGTTCATCACCTCGGGCACGGTCTTCCTGACGGTCCTGGCCCTGTTTCTCTTCGGCGGGTCGGTCATCAACGATTTCGCTTTCATCATGCTCATCGGCACGATCGAGGGCGTTTATTCTACAATTTACCTGGCCTGTCCCGTTGTCCTCTATTGGCAGAAGTGGTTTCCTTCGAAACGCGGCCGGAAATAAAATACTTGCCAAGTTCCTTTGATTGATTTATAATCCTTTTCGGAAATTTCGGATTTAATATCTCTTCAAACGAGGTAAGACATGGCTGAACAACCAAAGCCGAGGATCCCCGTGAAGGAAGAGATTCCCGAGATGTTCAAGGACTCCTTTTTCGTCTCGGGAAAAGCGGGCGGACGGAAAGCGTTTGCGCTTCCCGTCGCTCTCATCCTTCACACGATTTTATTGGCCGTCCTGATCGTCATCCCGCTCCTCTCCACCTCGAATCTTCCCAAGATCGAGATTACCAGCGCCTTCCTGGCGCCTCCGCCGCCTCCCCCACCGCCTCCTCCGCCGCCGGCCAAGAAAGCGGCCACGTCCCAGGTCAGGCGGATCAAACCCGTCCAGACCCAATCCTCGTTCGAAGCCGGCAAACTTGTCGCCCCCATCGAGATCCCCAACGAAATCGCCGAAGAGCAGATTTCCGACATCGGGATCGAGGGCGGCGTTGAAGGCGGCGTCGAGGGCGGCGTCATCGGCGGCGTGCTGGGCGGTGTCGTCGGCGGCGTCCTCGGAGGCGTCGTCGGCGAGGTCGAAGCCCCCGTCCGGGCCATCGGCGAAGTCAAGGCGCCCAACCTGATCCATCGGGTCGAGCCGGACTATCCGGAAATCGCCCGCCAGGCCCGGGTCGACGGCGTGGTCATCATCGAAGCCCAGACGGACATTTACGGCCGGGTTAATCAGATCAAGGTTCTGCGGTCCATTCCCCTGTTGGACGCGGCGGCGGTCGAAGCTGTCCGTCAGTGGGTTTATGAACCCATGGTCATCAACGGCCGTCCCCGCGGCGTCATTTTCACCGTGACCGTCCGCTTCACCCTTAAGTAAGTCGGTCAAAGCTTCCGAGCTTTCGAATATTAAAAGGAGGTACGAAAATGCAATTCGGATTACTTGAAATGTTTACGGCCATGAGCCCCTTGGCTAAGGGAGTCTCGTTTCTCCTCATCGGCATGTCCGTCGTGTCCATTTATCTTCTCATCGAACGGTCCCTGTTCTTCAAAAAGGCGAAAACCTTATCCAAGGCCGTCGCTCCGAAGCTCGCTGAGCTTCTGAAGGGCGGGCAGATCAAGGAAGCCCTGGCTCTGGCGTCCAAGAAGGAAAACAAGACCAGCCATCTGGCCCGCGTCACTGCGGCCGCAACCACGGAATTCCTCGAGGGCAAAGAAGCCGGTTTGGGCTTCGAGCAGCAGATCGAAACCGCCTCGCGCGGCTGCGATCGCGCCGCCTCGATCTTCAACCAGGAACTGAAGCGCGGGCTGAGCATTCTGGCCACCATCGCCACCTCGTCCCCGTTCATCGGCCTGTTTGGCACCATCTCGGGCATCATCAACGCCTTCAAGGGCATGGCCGCCACCGGCTCGGGCGGCATCGGCGCCGTCGCCACCGGGATCGCTGAAGCCCTCGTCACCACGGCCTTTGGAATCGGCGTGGCCATTATCGCCCTCTGGTGCTACAACATCCTGAATACGAAAATCGAAATCTATGACGCGGAGATGTCCAACACGGCCTCCCAAGTCATCGACTTCTTCGTCCGGAAACAGGCGAAGTAAGCGCCTCCCGGCAGACTAGAGACATCCCATGAGTATGTCCATCAGTAAAGGGAACGAGAAGGTTTCCGCCGAACCCAACGTCGTTCCTTTGTGTGACATTCTGCTCGTCCTGCTGATCATCTTCATGGTGGTGACTCCGCTCGTTCAGAAGGGCGTGGACCTCAAGCTTCCGACGGCCCTCACCACCGTCGCCATGCCCGATCCTCTGGATGTCGTCCTTTATATCAAGAAGGACGGTACCATGGTCCTGAACCAGGAAAAAGTGACTCTCGAAACTCTTCAAGTCCAACTCGAAGAGTCGTTCCTGACTGTCCAGGACAAGAAGCTTTATCTGAAAGCGGACGGCGATCTCGAATACGGCAAGTTGATCTACATCTATGAAAAGATCCGCGAAGCCGGCATCGAGAGTATCGCCATCATCACCGAGAAGAAGACCGACAAAGGCTGATTCGCGAACCCTAACCCCCGCCCCGCCTTTCGGCGGGGCGGGTTTTTTTTTGTCCGCGCCCTTAGGTTCGGGCGGCGAGGTCCAAGCCCTCGTTCATGCTTCCGGTTCGATATCCGGACAGGTCGATCGTCACGTAGAGATAGCCCAGCTTTTTCAACCGGGCCGCGATTCGACGACGGAGACGTTCGTCTTGCAGCCGGGAAAATTCCGCCGGATTCAGCTCAATCCGAGCGACGGAGCCATGGTGGCGGACGCGAAGCTGGCCGAAGCCGAGGCCGCGGAGGTAATCTTCGGCCGCGCCGACCTGCCGAAGCGTGGCCTTCTCGATGGGCGTGTCATAGGGGAACCGAGAGGCCAAACAGGCCAGGGATGGTTTATCCCAAGTCGGGAGTCCCGCCGCCCGGGAGAGCGCCCGAATATCGTCTTTGCCGAGACCCGCCTCCTTCAAGGGCGAACGGATTCCCATTTCCCGGCTCGCCCGGGCCCCGGGCCGGTAGTCGTTATCGTCATCGATGTTCTGGCCGTCGACGATCGTCGCGATCCCCTCCCGGACGGCGATTTTTCGCATCGCCTCCCACAGTTCCTTTTTACAGTGGTAGCACCGCAAGGGCGGATTTTTGACGAATTCGGGATTCTCAAGTTCGGACGTGTGGATGACTTCATGCCGGGCCTTCAAGCGCCGGGCCAGAGCTCGCGCCGCCCGGGTCTCCCTCTCGGGATAGGTCTCAGACGCGGCGATGACCGCGTAAGCATCCGGTCCCAGGACATCGACCGCCGTCCGGAGAAGGAACGTGCTGTCCACGCCGCCTGAAAATGCGACCAAGGCCTTCCCCATTTGCCGAAGAATGTCCTCGAGAATTTTCTTTTTAGCGGCCAAAGAACGGCCGATCGGCCGGGGTTTAGTCGGGGTCATTTTCGATCTCCTTTTCCGCCATCAGTTTCTCGGCTTCCCGAACGACCTCCGACGCGATCCGATCCTCGGGGATGCGGCGAAGGATTTTGCCCTTGGCGAACAGCACGCCGACGCCGCGTCCGCAAGCTACGCCGACGTCGGCGTCCCGGGCCTCTCCGGGACCGTTGACGGGACAGCCCATCACGGCCAGGGTCATCGGCGAAGTCCATGAGGCCGTGCGCCTCTCGACCTCGAGAGCAATCGGCCGGAGGTCGACTTCGCACCGTCCGCAGGTCGGACAGGACACGACATTCGGTCCCCGCGATCTCACCCCGGCCGCGGAGAGTATTCCGTACGCGACCCTCACTTCCTCCTCCGCCCGAGCGGTCAGCGAAACCCGGAGGGTGTCGGCGAGACCCTCCCGCAAAAGGAGGGCTAATCCCACGGCCGATTTCACCGCTCCGGGAAGAAGCGTGCCTGCCTCGGTGATTCCGGCATGGAAAGGATAGGACGTTTTCCGGGCCAGGAGTCGATACGCCTCGACGGTTCTTCGGACGTCCGAGGCTTTGAGGGACACTTTGATCGACCGAAAATCCAGATCCTCCAGGATCCGGATATGCCGGAGAGCGCTCTCGACCATCGCCGCCGGTGTCGCCGAGCCGTGGGCCTTCAAGAGATCCTTCTCGACCGATCCGGAATTGACTCCGATCCGGATGGGGACGGACCTTTCCCCCGCCGCCCGGACGACCTCGCGGACGTTCCGGACCGGGCCGATCGTCCCGGGATTGAGCCGAAGCCCGTCGGCCCCTCCGTCCAGGCAGAGGAGGGCCAAGCGATGATGGAAATGGATGTCGGCGATCAAAGGAATCGTCGATTTTTTTCGGATCTCCGCGAAAGCCCGGGCGGCCGTTTCATCGGGGATCGCCAGGCGAACAATCTCGCAGCCTGCGCGGACCAGACGCCGGATCTCAGCCGCGGTCGCCCGGACGTCTCGGGTGTCCGTCTTGGTCATCGATTGGACACTGATAGGCGCCCCGGCGCCGATCGCCACGCCTCCGACCCGGATTTGGACCGTTTTCCGCCGAGGAAACATTTCGTTCGTCCGCTTGTCCATGATCCGCATTATACCAAAAAAAGCTTTCGGGACCCTCGCCGGGCTTCTGATCGACCCCCGAGATCCTCGACGCATGATTTGCGCAGCCTCTCCTTACAGAAGCATTTCTCGAGGAATCTCCCTTGGTTTCAACGATTTCACTTTGTCGCCGCACATTCTCGGCGTAGACTCTTGTCCTCGGGACAGATCAGAACGGCAACAGGCTTTTCCAGCCGTTCGGCAGACGCTTGACGATATCGTTCAGGATGACGAAGGCGATCAGGGCCACGAAAATAACAAATCCGATCTGCATCCAGATCTGTCGGGCCTTGGGATTGAGATCCCGACGGATGATCCCCTCGATGATCAGGACGAACAATTGGCCGCCGTCGAAGACCGGAATCGGGAAAAGGTTGAGAATGCCGAGTTGGAGACTGATAAAGGCGATCCAGCTCATCAGGGCGAGGAAGCCCATCTTCAGGGCGGCATAGGACAAATTGGCGATTTCGAGCGGCCCTCCGAGCTGCTTGGCCGAAGCCTGCCCGGTGACCAGGTTTTTCAAAAAATCGATGACCAGGAACGCCAGGCGCTTATTTTCCTTGATGCTCTGGCCGACGGCCGGGAAGAAAGTGAATTTTTTGACGACCGACTTCCACGTCGGCTGGACGCCGATCTTCCCGACTTTTCCTTCCCGCCGGGGGGTGATCCGAAGGGTGAGCGCCTGTCCGCCTCGGTCGATCAGGAATTCGCTCTCCTTCTCGGCGTTGGCCTCGATGATGGAGATGAATTTATAGAAAAAAACCGGTTCCCCGTTGATCGCCTTGATGACGTCTCCCGCTTGAAGCCCGGCCTTCTCGGCCGGCGATCCGGATGTGACCATCTGGACCTGGGTCAGGATCTTGCCCTTGAAACCGGCATAACCCATGTCGTACTTCGTCTGGCTCTCCGTCATCAGCGGGACGGTCCGCGTCTCTCCGTCCCGGCGGATCTCCAGGGATACGAGCCGGTTAGGATTGGATCCGACGGCGATTTCTACGTCGGTCCACGTCGCGGTCTTCCGGCCGCGAACGGACAGGATCAGGTCGTCCGGCCGAAGATCGGCTTTGGCCGCCGGCGATCCCGGTTCGATCCAGCCGATGACCGGGGCTTCGTCCTGATATTCGGGCGCATTCACGCCGACCATATTGATCCCGGCGACGATCAGGATCGCCAGGAGAATATTCATAATCGGCCCCATGATAATGACTAGAAAACGCTGAAACCGGGTCTTGGCCGAAAAGTCGTCGGGCTCGACCGCCTTGCCGGGCTCGAAGACGCCTTCCCCGAGGAATTTGACATAGCCGCCCATGGGAAACAGGCTGATCCGGTAATCCGTCTGTCCTTTTTTGATCCCGAACAGGCGTTTGCCGTATCCGAACGAAAACACTTCGACCCGGATGCCGACCAATTTGGCGACCATGAAGTGGCCGAGTTCGTGGATGAAGACCAGGATGCCGAAGACGATCAGGAAGGAAAAAATCGTTCCGAGTATCGTACCCATGTCATGTCCTTTTCGCGAGAATCCTCCGGGTCCGTTCCCGGATCCGACAATCTTCCGCCCAAATATCTTCCAGGGATTCCATGGTTCGCGGCCGAACCTCCGCCAACACCTCGTCCACAAGACGGCTGATCCCCGGAAACGGAAGGCGTCCTTCGAGGAACGCCTCGACCGCGATTTCGTTGGAAGCGTTCAAGGCCACGGCGGCGCTGTCTTTCTCCCCCAGAACCCAACGAGCCGTTTTCAGAGCGGGAAACCGCCGCTCGTCGGGAATGAAAAATTCGAGAGACCCGACCGCCGCCAGATCGAGCGCCGGCGGCAGACCATCCCGCCGTTCGGGGAACGTCAAGGCGTATTGAATCGGGATCCTCATGTCCGGCCGGCTGAGTTGAGCCAGGACCGACCCGTCACGGAGCTCGACCAGGGCATGGACGACGCTTTGGGGATGGATGAGGACGCCCAGACGGCTCGGCTCTAAATCGAACAGCCAGCGGGCCTCGATCAGCTCGAGCCCCTTGTTCATCATCGTCGCCGAATCGATGGTGACTTTCCGGCCCATCGTCCATCGGGGATGGGCCAGGGCTTCGGCGGGTTTCTTCCGGCGGAGTTCGCCGAGCGGGGTCCTTAAAAACGGCCCGCCCGAAGCGGTCAAGACGACGCGACGGACATCCGAATGTTTTTGGCCGGCCAGGCACTGGAAAACGCCGCTGTGTTCCGAGTCGACCGGAATGAACGACGCCCCACTCCGTTTTGCTTCCCGCCGCAGGAGCGGTCCAGCGGCGACCATCGATTCCTTGTTCGCGAGAGCCACGACTTTTCCGGCCCGGACGGCGGCCAGGGTCGGGCCCAGGCCGTTGAATCCGGTTATGGCCGAAACCGCGATCTCAGCGGCTGACTCCGCGGCCACCGCCTCGGCTCCCTCGGGTCCGGAGAGGATTTCCAGGCTCCGGCGTCCGAGGGCCCGACGGAGTGCGGCGGCATCCTCGGCCCGATCGACGGAAACGAGGACGGGACGGAATTCCCGGATCTGGCTCTCGAGGAGCGCCCGGTTGGATCCCGCGGCCAAGCCCGTCACCCGGAACAATCGGGGATTCCGACGGACGATATCCAGGGTGTTGCGCCCGATCGTCCCGGTGGAGCCGAGTAAGACGATCTTTTTCATCCCACCGGCTTCCAGACGAACCGAACGAAGAAATAGAAAAACGGGACGGCGAACAGCAGGCTGTCCAACCGGTCCAGGAATCCGCCATGACCGGGAAGGGCGTTCGAGGAATCCTTAACCCCGGCGGCCCGTTTGAAGAGCGACTCCAACGGATCGCCGATCTGGGCGGCAACCGAGACGGCCAATCCCGCGGCCACGGCTTCTCCCGGGGGGACCAGCGGAAGAAAAACGGCCTGAGCGGCCCAGGCTCCGAGCCCGGCGAACAGGAGTCCGCCGCCCGCGCCTTCCCAGGTTTTATGCGGACTGGCGATCGGAGTCATCCGATGGCGACCGATCAGCTTACCGATAAAAAAAGCGCCGGTGTCGCCGAGAAAGATGACCGCCAAAAGGAAATAGAGATAGGCTCGCCCATATTCAAACCGAATCGGCAGGAGAAAGTTCAGGGTGAAGCCGATATAAACGGCGCCGAAGACCGTCAGGGCGATCGATTCGGTCACCCGGACAGCGGCCTCGAGTGTCCGGGAAGCGATTAAATAATAGAGGCCGACGCCGGCCAAGCCGAAAAAAAGGGCAATCTCGAGGCTTAATCCGGAGACGAAAAAGGAAGCCCCCAACAGCAAGGCCAGGAAGATTCCGGGACCGTTTTTAGGCTGGAGCCGGCGGCGGCGGGCCAGGTTGTAGAATTCGACCAGGGCGGCGATGACGACCGCTTGAAGGACCAGGTACATCACCGTCCGGGAGGCATACTGGAGAACGACGAATAGGAAAGTCAACAGAACGAGGGCGGTCCAGAATCGTTTGACCAGATTCATCGGGGAGGTTGGGTGTCGCCGAAGCGGCGCTCCCGGCTCTGGAATTCAACCAGGGCTTCGAGAAAGTGTTTCTTCCGAAAATCAGGCCAAAAAACCGGTGTGACCCAGATCTCGGCATAAGCGATCTGCCAGAGGAAAAAATTGGAAATGCGGAATTCGCCGCTCGTCCTGATCAAAAGATCGGGGTCGGGCAATCCGTCCGTATAAAGATATCGACTGAAGACGGTTTCATTCAGATCCTCGGGTTTCACCCGGGCATCCTCTTTAATCCGGCGGGCCGCTTCGACGATTTCGTCCCGTCCGCCATAGTTCAAAGCCAGGCCGATGGTCATCCTGGAATTGTCCCGGGTTAGGGTTTCGACCCGGTCGAGCTCGCGCCTGACGCTTTCCGGAAGTCCCTCCCTTTTTCCCAAGACCCGGAGGCGGAAATCGTTCTCCATAAGGACGCGATCTTCCCGCCGCAGATAATCCTCGAGAAGCCGCATCAACGTTTGAACTTCATGGGCCGGACGCTTCCAGTTTTCCGTGGAGAAGGCGAAAAGCGACAGCATTTTCAGCCCCAGGTGGGCCGCCGCCTCGACGACCTCCCGGACGGATTTGGAGCCGGCCCGGTGGCCCTCGATTCTGGGGAGATTATGGTCCTTCGCCCAGCGCCCATTCCCATCCATGATGACGGCCACATGGCCGGGTATCCGGGCAGCGTCGAGACGCAGAGCGAGGCGATATTCCTCGCTGCCTTCTTCCAGCCAGCCGTCCAGACCTTTCAACATGCGCATAGTATAGGGATTCACCCGCGCTTCCGCAAGAAGGAACACCGATTTTACCCGGTGACACGCTCGCCGGCGTGGATTCGAGGCCGGAGTTCTGGTATCCTATGGCTTTCAATCCCCCAAAGCGGGGACAGGCAGCGGTTTCGCCGTACTCATGAGTACGGAAACGTCTCATGAGTGCGCTCCAAATCCTGCAAAAGCCAGATTTTACAGAAGTAGGGGCGAGGAGCTTCAGAGAGGTTCAAATGTGTTTAGCCATTCCCGTCCGAGTGGTTGAAGTCGACTCCGCCGGCCGTTCCGGTCATGTCGATTATCTCGGGACGAAAATCGCGGCGAACTTCGCCCTGCTGGAGGGTGTCCAGCAGGGAGATTGGGTGATCCTTCACGCCGGCTTCGCTATTTCCCGCCTGGACGAGGAGGAAGCTCAAGAAACGCTCGCCCTGCTGCGTGAGGTCCGGAGCTTCGATTCCGAATAAACCCATGCCCATGAATTTATATCGGGACCGCCGCGTCATCGCCGGTCTCTTGGCCGAGATCTCTTCCCTAGCCGGAAAAATCCCTGGGCCGATCCGCCTGATGGAAGTCTGCGGAACCCACACGATGTCGATCCATCGCCACGGGCTTAAAGGCTTATTAAGCGAGGCCGGAGTGGAAATGATCTCCGGACCTGGCTGTCCCGTCTGCATCACACCCGACGGCTTTCATGAAGCCGCGATCCGCCTGGTGACGGAGCGTGAAAATCTCATCCTCGCGACCTTCGGGGACATGACCCGGGTCCCCACCCGACACGGATCGCTCCAGTCCGCCGTCCCGGCCCCGGGCTCGAGGATCAAGGTCGTCTATTCCCCCGAGGAAGCGCTCGACATCGCTCGCAGGGACCAGGACAAAGACGTCGTTTTTTTCGGGGCCGGGTTTGAAACCACGATTCCGGCGATTGCCCTGACGGCCGGGAAAGCCCGGGAAGAACAAAGAACCAACTTCGCCGTCCTGACCGCTTTTTGGATCATCCCCCCTCCCCTCCGGGCAATACTATCCTCCGGCGAAATCCGGATCACGGGCTTTCTTTATCCCGGGCACGTCAGCGCGATTATCGGAACGGCCCCTTACGAGTTCGTCGCTCGGGAGTTCGGCCGGCCGGGGGCAATCACCGGTTTCGAGCCCGGTGACATTCTTCTCGGCGTCCGTTCCGTTCTTCGTCAACTCCGCGACGGACGTCCGGGAACGGCCAACGAATATGCCCGGGTTGTTCGCCCTGAGGGAAATCCGGCCGCTCGCGCGGTCTTCGAAAAATTTCTCGAGCCCTACGACGCCCTCTGGCGCGGATTGGGCCGGATCCCCCAGAGCGGCCTTCGGTTCAAACCGGCCTACGCCGAAGTGGACGCCGCCGTAAAATACGGTCTTCGGCCGGCCGAGGGCATTGAAGATGCGCCCGGATGCCGGTGCGGGGAAGTCCTTCGCGGAGTCCTCGCCCCGCCCGACTGCAAGCTTTTCGGACGGACCTGCACCCCGGAATCCCCGCACGGCCCATGCATGGTCTCGTTCGAGGGCGCCTGTTTCGTCCACCACCGGTATGAACAAAGGAAAGCTTGAATCCATGGGCAAAATCAGCCTTGAACTCGGCGGCGGCGGTAAGACGATGCGCGATTTCATCGCCGGGACGATTCTGCCGGCGTTCCGGAATCCGCGGCTCGCTCCCCTTCTCGACGCGGCCCATCTTCCGGGCGGCCTTGCCTTTACGACCGACAGCTATGTCGTTGATCCGATCATCTTCCCCGGCGGCGACATCGGGGTCCTGGCGGTCTACGGGACCGTGAACGATCTTGTCGTCTCCGGCGCCAAACCCCGATTCTTATCTCTGGCCTTGATCTTGGAAGAAGGCCTGGACACGGACGTGCTGGATCGAATTCTCCGATCCGTCCGCAAGGCCGCTGTTCGGACCGGGGTGGAAATCGTCACCGGCGACACGAAAGTCGTCCGCCGCGGCCAAGGCGACCGGATCTACATCAACACCGCCGGCATCGGGCAGGTCGTCGCCCGCCCGCGGCCCCAGGCCCTCCGTCCGGGCGATCGGATCATCTTGACCGGAACGCTCGGAGAACACAGCCTGGCCATACTCGCCGCCCGCGGGGAATTCGGTTTCCGGAATCCGGTGAAAAGCGATTGCGCCCCCCTGACCTTCCTCCTTCCTCTCTGGGCTCGGGGGACACGGTGGATGCGCGACGTCACCCGCGGAGGATTGGCCACGGTCCTGTCCGAATTGGCCGAACAGTCGCCGTTTCCCCTTGTGCTCGAGGAAGCGGCCGTGCCTTTATCGTCGGCGGCGCGGTCGGCCGCCGGACTTCTGGGCATCGATCCGCTGTATCTGGCCTGCGAAGGCCGCGCCGTGCTGGTCGTCACCGAACAAAAGGCTCCCGCGATTCTGGCCGCCATCCGACGGCATCCGCAGGGGCGGAAAGCATCGATCATCGGCCGGGTGGAAAAAAACATTGGCCGACCCGGAGAGCTCCTCCTCCGAACCGCGAGCGGAGGGTTGCGGCTGCTGGAGCCGCTGACCTCCGAACTCCTGCCGCGGATTTGCTGACGATGAGACGATCCCGACCCAAGGGCCGGACGGTCGCTGCGGCCGTCATCCTTGCGGCGGGCACCCTTTTCGGAGCGGCGGAATTCACCACCTTTCGCTCGAGCGTTCCCGAATTTCGATCCCTTTGGGGGCTCGTGCGGACAACGCTCCGCCGCGATCACGTGACCTTCTCCGGAAAAAGCGGACCGATCGCGGGCTTCGCCGCGGGCGCGCTTTATCCCCAGATCTGGCTGCGCGACGCGGCGACGATCATCCCGGCCTCCATGTATTATTATCCGGCGGCCGAGATCTCCTCCTGGCTGGAGGAACATCTCTTCCTGCAAAAACCCGACGGCGGGCTGACCGATTGGCTCGACGCTCGGGGGCGGTCCGACAAAAACACAACCGAAACCGACCAGGAAGCAAGCGCCGTCCTGGCCGCCGATCGGACGGTCCGGATCCTAGGCCCGGAGTGGCTGCATAAAAAGATCAACGGTCTCCCGATCATCGACCGACTCGACCGCGCCCTGCGATTCGTCCTCGACCACCGGTTCGAATCCACCCGCGGCCTGGTGAAAGGCGCGCACACCGCCGATTGGGGCGACGTCGGAATGGAGGACGCGGATCAGACCGCGATCTACACCGATCAAGAGACTCATTGGACATGCGACATCTACGATCAGAGCATGTTCCACGGTGCGGCCATGGCTTTGGCCGGACTTCTCCGGACCACCGGCCGGCCCGACCGGGCAGACTTCTGGACGGGTCGGGCCGAATCCGTGAGAAAGGCGGCCAACGACCTTCTCTGGCAGGAGAAACGGGGTTTCTACCGCGTCCATCTCCACCTCGACGATCTCCGTCATCCCTTCGATGAAGACGATATGTTCGCCTTGGGAGGGAACACGGAAGCGATCGTTTCGGGCCTCGCCGGCCCGGACAAATCCCGCCGGATCATCGCCGTCGCCCTCGCCCGCCAAGAGGCATTCAAGATGCCGACGATCGGCGCAAGCCTCCTCCCCCCCTATCCGAAAGGGGTCTTCAAACATCCCATGGTCGACGATCCTTACGAATACCAGAACGGCGGCCTCTGGGATTGGTTCGCCGGGAAGTTGATCCGAGCGATGTTCGACCACGGGTACTCCTCCTCCGCCCGGGCCAAACTCCTCGAAATCGCCCGGAAGAACATCGCCGGAAACGGCCTGTCGGAATGGGACTCGCCGGACGGCCGCGGACGGGGAAGCTCCGCGTTCGCCGGAAGCGCCGGAAGCCTGGCCGGAGCTTTGGCCGAAGGATATTTCGGAGTCCGATTGACGAGGGACAGCCTCGACCTCGAACCCCGCCTGGCCGAGGACGGAGCCAAAGTCGTTTTTCGGCTCCCGGCGGCGGACGTCTCGGCGTCCTACGACTCTGTTTGGAGCCCAAAGCAGGGTTTGATGACCTTTAAATACAAGAGCACGATCGCCCGTCCCGGCCGGATCCGCCTTCTCCTGCCCCGGGCTTTGGCGGCTGGAGAACTCGATGTCCGCCGGGATGACCGGGCCGTTCCCTACGTTACCGAGCGCCTCGGCGAGGACGTCCTCCTCCAGTTGGAAACCGATTTTGCCCCTCACACGCTCGTCGTCCGAGCCCGAAAATCCACCAAAGGAACATCACGCCCATGACCGACAATCCGGATTCCGAAAGCTGCTACGGACCGGTCCGCATCCTGTCGAAATCCGAACACTGTCTGAACCGGGCCGATATCGACCCGGACGCCCTGAGGATCCTTTACCGGCTCCAAAAAAATGGCTTCATCGCCTACCTTTGCGGCGGAGCCGTCCGCGACCTGCTGATGGGCGTGAAGCCCAAGGATTTCGACATCGTTACGGACGCCCGACCCGGACAGATCCGCAAGCGCTTCGCCAACGTCTATATCATCGGCCGGCGTTTCCGCCTGGCCCACGTGCATTTTCCCGGCGGCAAGATCATCGAAGTCGCGACTTTTCGGCGGGATTTGACGAGCGACGAGGAATCCGGACCGCCGGCGGAGATCTCGCCCGAATTGCTTTATGGAACGCCTCGGGATGACGCTTTCCGCCGGGACGTGGCGATCAATGCTCTCTATTATGACGACCGGACCGGAGAAATCATCGACTATGCCGGCGGCCTCGAAGACTTGTCCGAGCGCCGGGTCCGGATCATCGGGGATCCGGGCGTCCGTTTCGCCGAGGACGCGGTCCGCATCTGGAGAGTGGTCCGCTACGCCGCCCGCCTCGGCTTCGAGATCGAGGAGCGAACGGCCCGGGCGATTCCCGATTTCGCCCCCGAGCTCGGAGCCTGCGCCGGATCCCGGCTCTACGAGGAGCTCAACAAGGAATTCGCCGGACAAACGCGGCCGGTCCTGGATGCCCTCCGCGCTCACGGCCTTCTCCGCCACATCATCGGCCGCTTCGGCGAGGAATTTGAGACCGACGACGATCTCTTCGACCGCGTCCGGGCCTTGCTGGATATCAAGGACCGGGTCCGGGCCGAAGGATATGAACTGACCCGCGAGGAAATGTACGCCCTGTTTTTGTGGCCGTGGGCGGCAACAGTCTTCGCCGGGGAGGCGGGAGATCTCCATACGGTTTTAGACCGCGCCTTCGACCAGGCGAAGACCCAAGCTGTTTTTCCGAAAAAAATGAGGATGGATATCATCCAGATCCTCATCCTTGTCGCCCAGATGAAAAAAGCCCTGCGGTCGGGCCGGATGCGTTGGTCGCTGAAGAAACGGGCTCATTTTGAACCCGCGTTCCGGGTCTTCCATTTGATCGAATACGGCAGCCCAGCGTCGAAGGAAACAAGCTTCGACATCCTGATGGGACGGGAATCGCCCGGCCCGACCGAAAGGCTCGTCCCGCCGCCCGTCAAGCCGCAGGCGCGCCGCGGACGCCGCCGTCGCCGGCCCGAGTAGGCCGAACCGACCGGTCAAGCCTTGATGACGTTCTTGCGGGGTTTTTTGATCGCGTTCCGGGTATCCACCACCAGCCGGGCGTTCTTGACGATCAAATCGTAATCGTAACTCGAATGGTCGGTGGCGATGATCACCGCGTCGGCCCTCCGGAGCCGATCGGCGGTCAGGGGCACGGATTTCAGGTTCATCCCGGGGTATTCCCGGTGGCCCGAGGATTCCGGCACATACGGGTCGTTATAGTCGACTTTCACCCCTTTTTTCTGCAGGAGGCTGATAATCTTGAGCGAGGGCGATTCCCGTTGGTCATCGATGTCTTTCTTATAGGCAATCCCCAGGACCAGGATCCTCGCCCCCTTGAATGGTTTTCCCTTCGCGGCTAACGCTTCCAGCGTCTTGTTGATCACGAAGTAAGGCATTTCCGTATTAATCTCGCCGGCCAATTCGATGAACTTTGTCGAATAATCCACTTCCCGGGCTTTCCAGGTCAAGTAGAACGGATCGATCGGAATGCAATGTCCCCCCAAGCCCGGGCCGGGATAGAAGGGCATGAATCCGAACGGCTTCGAGGACGCCGCCCGGATCACTTCCCAGACGTCGATCCCCATCCGGTCGAAGATCATCTTCAGTTCGTTGACCAGGGCGATATTGACGCATCGGAAGATGTTCTCCAGCAGTTTGGCCGACTCGGCCGCCCGGGTCGAGGACACCGGGACGGTCTTGATCACCACTTGGGAATACAAGGCATCGGCCAGAGCCAGACAGTCCGGCGTCAAACCCCCGACCACCTTGGGCGTATTCTCGGCGGAATAGACCGGATCGCCCGGATTCTCCCGCTCGGGCGAAAAGGCCAGGAAGAAATCCTTTCCGCCTTTCAGCCCCCCCCGTTCCAGGATCGGGAGCATCTCCCCGTCGGTCGTCCCCGGATAGGTCGTGCTCTCCAGGACCACCAGATGGCCCTTCCGGAGATACTTGGCGATCGTTTCGGTCGTCTTCAGGACGTAGGACAGGTCGGGGTTGCGGTGATCGTCGAGCGGCGTCGGGACGCAGATCAGGATCGCGTCCACGTCGGCCAACCGGGCGAATTCGGTCGTCGCCGCAAACCGCTTGGCCGAAAGAAATTGTCGCAATTCGGTCGCGGTGATATGCTTGATATAGCTTTGGCCCCGGTTCAGCATATCGACTTTTTTTCGGTCGATATCGAATCCGGTCACGGCAAAGCCTTTCTTCAAAAACGCTTTGACGAGCGGCAGTCCGACGTATCCGAGTCCGACCACGCCGACCGACGCCTCCTTGTTCCGAATCCTCTCCAGCAGTGACTGACTCCAAGTGTTCATCGGGTTCCCATCCTTTCTTTGTACCATTGAACTGTGAGTTCCAACCCCTGATCGAACCCGATCCGAGGCCGATATCCGAGATCCCTCTCGGCGGCGCCGATATCGGCGAAGGAATGCTTGATATCGCCCGGACGCGGTTCCGCGTATAGGGACGCCACGGACGTCCCAAGAAGGCGGTTGATTTTTTCGGCCAGCGTATTCACGGTGACACGGTCGGCACAGGCGACGTTGTAGACGCCGCCGGCCGCGCTCGGCGCGGTGCAGGCCAGGAGATTCGCCTCGACCACGTTGGCGACGTGGGTGAAATCCCGGGACTGCTCCCCGTCTCCGAAGATCGTCGGCGTTTCGCCCCGGAGAATTTTAGTGATGAACAAGGGGACGGCCGCGGCGTATTGGGAGGCCGGATCCTGGCGCGGGCCGAAAATGTTGAAGTAGCGGAGCGAGACCGTTTCGAGGCCATAGGTCATCGTAAAGACCTGCAGGTATTTCTCCCCGACGAACTTGCTCACGGCGTACGGGGACAACAGCCGGCCTTCCACGCCCTCGCGCTTGGGGAGTTTGGGTTCGTCTCCGTAAACGGACGAAGACGAGGCGAAAACCAAACGCCGGACTTTGGCTTCGGCCGCCGCCCAGAGAATGTTGAGCGTACCGCGGACGTTGATTTCGTCCGTGGTGAACGGATCGGCCACCGATCTCGGGACCGAGGCCAAAGCGGCTTGATGCAGGACATAGTCGATCCCGGTCGTCGCCTGACGACAAGCGGCCGGATCCCGCAGATCCCCTTCGATCAGATCGATCCGATCCAGGACAGAGGCCAGATTTTCGCGTTTTCCGGTGAGGAAATTATCCAGAACCCGAACCCGATGGCCGCGTTCGAGCAGCGTTTCGACCAGATGCGAGCCGATGAAGCCCGCCCCGCCCGTGACGAGAAAACCGGCCATGGATCCTCCTCTCGACCGACGATTTAGGCAAAGACCGCAGGACCCGGCCTCAACCTTGGCAATTCTACCCTAAAAATCCCGAATCTTTCAATTTCCGGAGGACTTTTTGAACACTTTCCTCGAGGGTTTCCCGGCCCGTCTCGAGGACGAGATCCGGCGATTCGGGAATCTCGTAGGGATCGGATATTCCGGTGAATTCTTTGATCTGACCGGCGATCGCTTTTTTAAACATGCCCTTGACATCCCGCTGGATACAGACATCGAGAGGGCAATCGACGTAAATCTCGAGGAACGAGCCGATTTCCTTCCGGGCGTGGCTCCTCATTTCTTTGTAAGGGGAAATGAAGGACGTCAGGACAAAGACGCCGTTCCGGGTCAGGAGTTTGGAGACGAAGGTGACCCGGCGGATATTCTCGTCCCGGTCGGCCTTGGAAAAGCCGAGGTCGCGGGTCAGGTCCTGACGGACGATATCGCCGTCGAGGCGTTCGGACCGGTAGCCGCCGTTCTTGAGGACTTGATCCAGCCGGTCGGCGATGGCCGACTTGCCGGAACAGGGCAATCCGGTGAACCAGAGCGTGACGCCTTGGGGATGATGATGATGGTCGCACATGATAAACGCTTCTCCTATTGATTTCAGCGAAGGGGGGTTCCCTTCATATCCGAGGGAATCGGGAGTTCGAAGGCCCGCAGGACAGTCGGGGCGACATCCGTGATGTCGATATCCTTCCGGACCGAAGCCTTAGCCCGAGGATCGTAGAGGATATACATGCCGTGCTGGGCGTGGACGGCATCGTCCGGGCCGGTATCGTTTTCGCTCAAATACATCGTGCCCCACCCCAAGGTTCCGGCCGAACGCCAGTAGAGATCGTCGAAATAGACCATGAGGTCGGGATAATCGCCCCGGACGTCGGCGTAGTATTCGTTGGGCTTTATGACCTGGGTCGCCCAGGCCTCGCCGGCGGGGCCGCGGACGGCCCGCAGGCGCTCGGCTAACGCGTCCCGTTCCCTTTCATAATCGGCGGGCCTGATGATCCCTTGGGGTTCCCGGCCCTCGACGTTGAGAAAGATCCGGGCGTAGTATCCGCCCCAGCCCCAGGCTTTGGTTTTGGACCAGTCGACCGGAGTCTTTTCGATGCTCGCTCCGCGCTCGGGGACGCCCTGGAGCTTCAAGTCGCCCTGGGCGATCAGCCACTCGTTGACGCAGAACGCGCCTTTCATCCGCTTGGCCCCATGATCCGAGATGACCAGAACGACGGTATCGTCGCCGGCCTCGTCCAGGAGGATTCCGATTTTCCGGTCGACGAACTTGTAATAGTCGATGATCGCGCTCTCGAACGGATTCCCGGGCCGGTAAAGGTGGTGGGTTCGATCGAAATATTTCCAGAAGGCGTGCTGAACCCG
>Ga0315287_10002139_pt1 | contig 18567 bp, 22 predicted proteins | sample YL17G11_0_MG_FD_205037 | JGI IMG/M metagenome (GOLD analysis project Ga0315287, IMG submission 205037) | Sediment microbial communities from Yellowstone Lake, YNP, Wyoming, USA - YL17G11_0 | ecosystem: Environmental > Aquatic > Freshwater > Lake > Sediment | place: USA: Wyoming | collected...
GCGGGCGTGCACTCGGGCGACTCGGCCTGCGTGCTGCCCGCGCCGTCGCTCACGGCGGCGACCGCGGCCGAGATCCACGCGACCGCGCGCAGGCTCGCGGCGGCGCTCGGAGTCGTGGGGCTCCTCAACGTCCAGCTTGCGATCGCCGACGGCGAGCTGTACGTGCTCGAGGTCAATCCCCGCGCCTCGCGCACGGTGCCCTTCGCCTCGAAGGCGACGGGCGTCAACCTCGTCGAGGCCGCGTGCCGCCTCGCCGCCGGCGAGAAGCTCGCGGCACTCGGCCTGCCCCCCGAGCGCGAGCCGGCGCAGGTGAGCGTGAAGGCCGCCGTGCTCCCGTTCGCCCGCTTCCCCGGCTCCGATCCGGTGCTCGGCCCGGAGATGCGCTCGACCGGCGAGGTGATGGCGAGCGCCGCCGACCTGCCGACCGCCTTCGCGAAGGCCGAGCGCGCGGCGGGGCGCCCGCTGCCGACGAGCGGCACCGCCTTTCTCTCCGTCCGCGACGCCGACAAGGCCTCGCTCGTCCCCACCGCCGCCGCGCTCGCCGGGCTCGGCTTCAAGCTGCTCGCGACGACCGGCACCGCGCACACGCTCGCCGCCGCGGGGCTCGACGTCGAGCAGGTGAGCAAGGTGGGGGAGGACCCCGAGGGACCGACCGTCGTCGACCTGATCCGGCGCGGCCGCTGCGACCTCGTGATCAACACGCCGCAAGGGTCGGGCGCGCGGGCCGACGGCTACCTGATCCGCGAGGCCGCGCTCGGCGCCCGGGTGCCGTGCATCACCACGCTTTCCGGCGCGGCCGCTGTCGTCCATGCGATCGCGGGCGCCCGCACCGAGATCGCGCTCAGCCTCCAGGAGCGGATCGATGCGGAGACGCGAAGCGCGTAGCGTCGTCGCGCGCGAGTCGGTCGGGCCCTACACGCTCCTCCGCCTCGACCGCGGCGGAATCGACCCGGGCGCGCCCGGGCAGTTCTTCATGCTCGAGGCGCCGGGGCGGCTGCTGCCCCGGCCGATGTCGCTCTGCCTCGCCCCGCCCGGGGAGCTCGCGTTCCTGATCGACCCGGTGGGGCCGGGAACGCGCGCCCTCTGCGCGCTCGAGCCCGGCGAGCGGATCCACGTCTTCGGCCCGCTCGGCAACGGCTTCCGGCTCGAGGTCGAGCGGCCGCTCCTCGTGGGCGGGGGGATCGGCGTCGCGCCCCTCCCGTACCTCTCCGCCGCGCTCGGCGGACCGCCCGCCGCACTCGGTTTCCGCACCGCGCACCACGCGGAGGCGGCCGTGCTCGTCCCGAACGCCCAGGTCGTGATCGAGCCTGGCCTCGTGACGGAGCTCGTCGATCCGGCCTGCTCCGTCCTCGCGTGCGGGCCCGAGCCGATGCTCGAGGCGGTGCGTGCGCTCGCACCGGGCGCCCAGCTCGCCTGGGAGGCGCCGATGGCGTGCGGCCACGGCTCCTGCTACGGCTGCGTGGTCGAGGTGGAGGGACAGCTCGAGCGCCTGTGCGTGGTCGGCCCCGTCCTGGCGGCGGCGTGAAGCTCCTCAACGCGTCCGGCTGCCTCGACGCGCTGACCGCACCCGAGATCGCGCAGCAGCTCGACGTCTTCGTCACGAAGACGGTGACGCCGCTGCCGCGGGAGGGGAACCCGCCGGTGCGGATCGCCGAGACCGAGGCCGGGATGCTCAACTCGATCGGGCTCGCGAACCCGGGCATCGACCGCTTTCTCGCCGAGACCCTGCCGCGTCTCGCGGCGCTCGAGAAGCCGCTCTGGGTGTCGGTCGGCGGCTTCGACGCGGCTCAGTACGCGGCGAGCTGCGCCCGGCTCGACGGGCGGCCCGAGGTGGAGGCGCTCGAGCTGAACCTTTCATGCCCGAACGTCGAGGAGGCGGCCGAGGGCGCCGCCGAGATCGTCGCCGCCTGCCGCGCGGCGACCTCGAAGCCGCTCTGGGCGAAGCTCTCGCCGGCCCTGCCGCAGGTACCGGAGGTTGCCCGCGCGGTCGCTGCCGCGGGCGCCGACGGCCTCTCGCTCGTGAACACGATCCGTGGCCTCGCGCTCGACCCGGGCACGCTGCGCCCGGTGCTCGGCACGGCTGTCGGCGGGTACTCGGGCCCCGCGCTGAAGCCGATCGCGCTCGCAGCCGTCTACGCGTGCGCACAGGCCGTGGACCTGCCGATCGTCGGGATGGGCGGGGTGATGACCGGCGAGGACGCGCTCGACCTCCTCGCCGTCGGCGCGACCCACGTCGCTCTCGGCACGGTGCTCTTCCGCGACCCCTTCGCGCCCGCGCGCGTGCGCGCCGAGCTCACGGCGGCGGCGGCCGAGCGCGGCTTCGAGGTCCCCGCCGATTCGCCCCCGGCCGCGCCGACCCTCAACCCCGCGTCGAGAGTCTGAGCTTCGAAAAACCCTGGATTTCGAGGTAAAACTGCCCGATTGACGACGCGTCTGAAGGTGGTAGACTCGTGCGCTAATGTCGCCCGCCAAGACTCAGGCCCAGGCGCCGGTGCGGTCACTCGACCAGCGCATGGAGGCCCTCAAGCGGGCCAATGACATCCGGGTCCGCAGGGCGCAGCTGAAGAAGGACCTGAAGGACGGCACGGTCCAGATCGAGGCCATCCTCACGAGACCGCCCGAGTACGTCGAGACCGCGAAGGTCTTCGACATGCTGATGGCGGTGCCGAAGCTCGGCCGGGTCAAGGCCGGCCGCTTCCTCAACCAGTGCCGGATCAGCCAGTCGAAGACCGTCGGCGGATTGTCGGAGCGCCAGCGCGCGGAGCTGATTGCTCTCTTCAACCGCTAGACCACCCGACGTGGTCGTCGTCGTCACCGGTCCTTCCGGGGCCGGCAAGGGGACACTGATCAAGGAGTTGCTGCGGCGCGTGCCCGGCCTGGAGGTCGCCGTCTCTGCGACGACGCGCGAGCAGCGGCCCGCCGAGGAGAACGGGCGGGAGTACTGGTTCCTCTCGGACGCGGAGTTCGAGCGCCGGGTGCAGGCGGGGGAGTTCCTCGAGTACGTGGCCTACGTCTCGGGGCACCGCTACGGGACGCTCCGCTCCGAGGTCGACCGCATCGCCGCGAGCGGGAGCACCTGCCTGCTCGAGCTCGAGACGGACGGCGCGCGGCGCGTGCGGCGGCAGGTGCAGGGGGCGGTGACGATCTTCATCGCGGCTCCGGCCTCGGAGCTCGAGCGGCGGCTGACCGAGCGCGCGACCGAGAGCGCCGGCGAGATCGGGGAGCGCGTCGAACTGGCGCGGAAGCAGCTCGCGCAGGCCTCCGAGTTCGACTACGTGGTCGAAAACGACGAGGTGGAGCGGGCCTCGGAGGAGCTGGCGGAGCTGGTCGAGCGGCTACTGGTACCATCCACTCACCGTGATCCATCCCCGCATCGATGAGCTGCTCGACCATGTCGACTCGCGCTACGCGCTGGTGATCATCGCAGCCAAGCGGGCACGCCAGATCAACAACTACCACCACCAGCTCGGCGAGGGCATCGGCTTCGAGGACGCCCCGCCGCCGCTCGTGGAGTCGCGCTCGAAGAACTACTTGACGATGGCTCTCGAGGAAGTCGCAGAGGGCAAGCTCAAGTACGAGTACAAACGCTAGAACGCGCGCGAAGGGGGTCTCGGATGGCCCGCATTCTCCTAGGCGTCACCGGAGGCATCGCCGCCTACAAGGCCTGCGAGCTGTGCCGGCTGCTCGTGAAGGCCGGGCACGACGTCGTCCCGCTCGTCACTCCCGGAGCCGAGCGGTTCGTGTCCGCCGAGACGTTCCGCGCGCTGGCGCGGCGCCCGGCCGGCGAGGACCCGTACCCGCACCTGCAGCGCGCCGACCTGCTCGTGATCGCGCCGCTGACCGCGAACACGCTCGCGAAGCTCGCGCGCGGCCTGGCCGACAACGTCCTCACGGAGGCGGCGCTCGCCCACCGCGGCCCGGTTCTCGTTGCCCCCGCGATGAACCCCCGGATGTGGTCCCATCCTGCGACGCAGGCCAATGCGGCAGCGCTGCGCGAGCGCGGCGTCGAACTCGTCGGCCCCGACGAGGGGGAGACGGCCGAGGGAGAGTGGGGCGTGGGCCGGATGGCCGAGCCCGACGAGATCGCCGCCGCCGTCCGCTCACTCCTCGCGACCGACTCGCCGCTGCGCGGGCTCCGTGTGCTCGTCACGGCGGGCGGCACCCGCGAACCGCTCGATGCGGTGCGCTACGTCGGCAACCGCTCGTCCGGCCGGATGGGGGTCGCGCTCGCCACCGAAGCGCGCCGGCGCGGCGCCGAGGTCACGCTGCTCGCCGCGAACCTCGCGGTACCGCCGCCCGCCGGCGTCGAACTCGTGCAGACCCCCACAGCCGAGGAGCTGGCCCGCGAGGCGCTCGGGCGCGCCGAGGCCGACGTCGTCGTGATGGCCGCGGCCGTCGCCGACTATCGGCCGGCCGCAGCCCAGCCGGCGAAGCGGAAGAAGGACGCGAACTCGTGGACAGTGGAGCTCGAGCCCACGCTCGACGTGCTCCAGACGCTCGGGGAGCGTCGGAGCGAGGCCCAGGTGCTCGTCGGTTTCGCGGCCGAGACGGGAGCGGGCGGGCTCGAGCGGGCACGCGACAAGCTCGCCCGCAAGCACCTCGACCTCGTCGTCTACAACGACGTCTCCCGCGCCGACATCGGCTTCGACGCGCCCGAGAACGAGGTCGTGCTCGTCGGCGGGGACGGCGACCGCTCTGTGCCGAAAGCCTCGAAGGCGCTCGTCGCCGCCGCGATCCTCGACGAGGTCGAGCGGCTCCTAGCGTCGCGATGAGCGACGCCTACGAGCTCTTCCAGCAGGGCAGGCGCCACCTGCGCGGAGGCATGGCCGCGCAGGCCGCCGTCGCGCTCGAGCAGGCGAAGCGCCGCGAGCCCGAGAAGGCCTCGATCCGCGAGGCGCTCGGGATCGCCTATCTGCGCCTGCGGCGCTACGACGTGGCGGCGGCGGAGTTCCGGAAGATCCTCGAGCTGGCGCCGGCGGACGACTTCGCGCACTACGCGCTCGGCCGCTGCCTCGAGCAGCAGGGCCGCCGCGTCGAGGCGAACGGCCACTACAAGCTCGCGTGCTCGCTCCGCCCGGACGACGAGCGCTACGCGGCCCGGATCGTCGACCTCAGCGCTAGCTGAGCCGGTCGCCGGTGACGCGGCGGATCTCGTCGAGCGAGGAGGTGCCGGCAATGCAGAGCCGGATCCCGTCCTGGCGCAGCGTCCGCATGCCGAGCTCGATCGCGGCGGCGAAGATCTCCTCGGTCGAGGCCTCGATCAGGCGGCGGATCGGGCCGACCACCGGCAGCACCTCGTAGAGGGCGACGCGCCCCGCGTAGCCGGTGCCGGCGCAGCTCGGGCAGCCGCGGGCGCGGTAGAGGGGCTCGTCCGGAACCTGGCCTCCGAGGTCCGCGAGGTCGGCCTCGGCGGGCCGGTATGGCTCGCGGCACTCGGTGCAGAGCCGCCGGGCGAGGCGCTGCGCGACGATGCAGTTGATCGAGGTCGCGAGCAGGCCGGGCTCGACCCCCATGTCCTTCAGGCGCGCCAGCGAGCTGGCGGCATTGTGCGTGTGCAGCGAGGTGAGCACGAGGTGGCCGGTCATCGCGGCCTGGATCGCGATGCGGGCGGTCTCCTCGTCGCGGATCTCGCCGACGAGGAGGACATCGGGGTCGCTGCGCAGGATCGTGCGCAGCCCACGCGCGAAGGTGAGGCCGGCCCGAGGGTTGACCTCGATCTGCGTCGCGCCCGGAAGCTGGTACTCGACCGGGTCCTCGATCGTGGTCAGCACCCGCTTGTCGTCGTTGAGGCGGTCGAGCGCCGCGTAGAGCGTGGTGGTCTTGCCGCTGCCGGTCGGCCCGCAGGCCAGCACGGCTCCGTAGGGCTGGTGGATCGCACGCGCGAATGTCTCCTCCGCGGCGGGGCTCATGCCGAGGTCCTGGAGGCCGAGGCGCTCGCCCGCCCGGTGCATGATCCGCAGCACGACCTGCTCGCCGTGCGTCGTCGGGAGAACCGCGATGCGGAGGTCCATCGGCTGGCCGCCGACGCGGACGGAGACGCGCCCGTCCTGGGGTGAGCGACGGTCGGCGATGTCGAGCTCGCCCATGATCTTGAGGCGGCTGGTGACCGCGGGCTGGAGGTCGCGCGGCACGGTCGCGAGGTGCCGCATCACGCCGTCCACGCGCGCGCGCACCTCGACGCCGCCGGCCTGCGGCTCGAAATGGAGGTCAGAGGCTCCCTCGTCGATCGCCCGGGCGACGAGCGCGTTCACGAGCTTGATCGCCGGCGCGCTCGTGGCTGCGACGTTGCGGACGTCGTCCGTGGACGTCGTCTCGCTGTCGCTCTCGGTGATCTCGACGGTCGCGCGATAGACGCGGCGGAGCACCCGCGCGAGCTCGTCTGCGGCGGCGACGCCGATCCGCACGTTGAGGCCGAGCGCGAGGCGCAGGTCGTCGGAGGCGAGGACGTCGGTCGGATCCGAGACGGCGACGAGGATCGTCTCCTCGTCGAGGAAGCGCACCGGGACCGCGCCGTAGCGGTGCGCGAGGCGCTCGGGCAGCAGCCCGACGGCCGCCGGCTCGAGCTGCGCCCCAGCGAGTGCCACGTACTCGAGCCCGTGCTGTTCCGCGAGCGCCTGCGCGACCTGGGACGAGTCGACCCAGCCGCGCGCGACCACGATCTCACCGAGCCTGGCGCCGGTCTGCTCCTTGACGGCGAGCGCCTCCTCGATCTGCTCGGCCGAGAGCAGGCCGTCGCGCAGCAGGAGCGAGCCCAGGTGTAGGCGGGCGCGCTCGAGCGGGAGCGGAGAGGGGAGTGGGGCCGCAGCCTCCATCGCATCCCGGTATCGGCGATAGTTGCGGGCGGCATGAGGGCCGTCGTGCAGAGGGTCTCCCGGGCCGAGGTGTCGGTCGACGGCGCGGCGCGCGCGCGGATCGGGCCCGGGCTGCTCGTCCTCGTGGGGATCGCCCGCGACGACCACGAGCCCGGAGCGGCACGGCTGGCCGGCAAGGTCGCGCGGCTGCGCGTGTTCGAGGACGAGGAGGGCCGCTTCGACCGGAGCCTGCTGGACACCGGCGGCTCGGCCCTCGTCGTCAGCCAGTTCACGCTGATCGCCGACACCGAGAAGGGCAACCGGCCGAGCTTCTCCGGTGCGGCGCCGCCCGAGCGCGCCGAGCCGCTCTACGTGGCGTTCTGCGCCGCGCTGCGCGGCGAAGGCGTCCCGGTCGAGACGGGCGTGTTCGGCGCGCGGATGCAGGTCTCGCTCGTGAACGACGGCCCGGTGACGATCATCCTCGATCTCTGAGCCCGGCTACGTCGTCGACCGCTACTCCCACCAGAAGGCTTCGCCCAGCACCAGGAAGGCGACGAAGGCGGGGAAGGCGCACAGCGGCGCCCACAGGAGCGTCCAGCGCTCACGCCTGATCTTCGCGACGATCGCCAACCCGAACGCAGCGAGCGAGGCCAGCAGTCCGGCGAGCGCCAAGGCCAAGCCGAGCCAGGCGACCCAGTTGTCCTCGATTGCGCTCTGGCCGCCGACGGCGTACCCGACGGCGAACGTGATGATCGTCGCCACGACCGCCACTCCGAACACGGCCGACAGCCCGACTGCCCACCGGGCGAGGCGGGTATGCGCAGCAGCGGACCCCGTCGAACGGGGAACCTGACCCGGAACGGGAGCAACCGTCATAAAACCTCGCCCTCTTTCCACCTTGAGCATTGCGGAACTCGACGGGACGCACATCGGTAATTGCAGGCAGGTGTCGGGCGCGCGGATGCAGGTCGAGCTCGTCAACGGCGGGCCGGTGACGATAGTCCTGGCTAGCAGGGAAGTTGCTATCCTTTCCACACCACAGCTGAGCGAAGTTTTCAACTGGGGCGCTCCGCGCCCCTTTTCTTTGAGATGACGAAGCCATACGAGACCGAAAGGGCGCTGACGCTAGAGGTGACACAGAAGGTCGAGACCGGGCTGCCCGGCGTCGAGGTGCTGGCCGTCGAGCTGCTCTCGCCGCGGCGCTTCTGCGTGTACGTCGACCATGCCGGCGGGGTCGACCACGCGCTCTGCGAGCGAGTCACGAACATCCTGCGCGCGTACCTCGACCGCTACACGGTCGACGTCTCCTCGCCCGGGCTCGAGCGCCCGCTCCGCAAGCCCGCTCACTTCGCGGGTGTCGTGGGCCGGCGCGTCGCGCTGCGCACCGCCGACGAGATCGGCGGCCGGCGCCGCTTCCGCGGCGAGCTGGTCGCGGCCGGCGAGCGCAGCGTCACGGTCGCTCCTGCTCCGGGTGCGGGCGAGACGGTGGAGATTCCCTATGACGAGATCGTGCGCGGCAACCTGATCGACGAAGGGTAGGACTCAATGAGCCAGGAGATCATCGAAGCGGTACGGGAGATCGAGCGCGAGAAGGGCATCGAGACCGGCACGCTGGTCGCCGCCCTCGAGGACGCGCTCCTGGCCGCATACAAGAAGACGCCCGGTGCAACACGCCACGCGACGGTCGAGCTGGACGAGCTGGGCGACTTCCGCGTCTTCTCGATCGAGCTGCCTCCCGACCTCGAGGAGAGCCTGCTCGCCGAGGCGCGCGAGCGGAAGCTCGAGGAGCTCGAGGCGCTGGAGGTCGAGACCGGTGAGCGCTCGCACACGCTCGTCACCGACGACGATCTCGATCTCGACTGGTCCGACGTGCCCGAGAGCAAGATCAAGCGTGAGGACGTCACGCCCGAGAACTTCGGGCGGATCGCCGCGCAGACGGCGAAGCAGGTGATCCTGCAGCGGATCCGCGAGGCCGAGCGCTCGATGATGTACGACGAGTACGTCGACCGCGTCGGCGAGGTCGTCACGGGCATCGTGCAGCAGGCCGGCGACCGGAACAACGTGCTGGTCGACCTCGGCCGCGTCGAGGCGCTGCTGCCGCGCTCCGAGCAGGTCGATGGTGAGCGCTACGAGCAGGGCTCGCGGATCAAGGCCGTGATCACCGAGGTCAGGTCGGGCACCAAGGGCCCGCAGGTGATCCTCTCGCGCCGCGATCCGGAGCTGATCAAGACGCTGTTCGAGCTCGAGGTGCCCGAGATCGCCGACGGCCTCGTCGAGATCCGCGGCGTCGCCCGCGAGCCCGGCTACCGCTCGAAGATCGCGGTCGAGTCGCACACCCAGGGCGTCGACCCGGTCGGCGCCTGCGTCGGGCCGCGCGGCTCGCGCGTGCGCATGGTCGTCTCGGAGCTGCGCGGCGAGAAGATCGACATCATCCCGTGGAACCCGGAGCCCGCGCGCTTCGTCGCCAAGGCGCTCTCGCCCGCGCGCGTGCGCGAGGTCTTCGTGGACGACGAGACGAAGGAGGCGACGGTCGTCGTCCCCGACGACCAGCTCGCTCTCGCGATCGGCAAGGAGGGGCTCAACGCCCGCCTCGCGGCGCGCCTGACGGGCTGGAAGGTCGACATCCAGTCGGACAGCGAGTTCGCGCAGGCCGAGGCCGCCGCTGCCTACGGCGGCGGCACCGACGAGGAGTTCACCGGCCGCTGCGCCGCGGTGCTGGCGAACGGCAAGCGCTGCCCGAACGGCGCGCTCCCGGGCTCGCACTACTGCGGCGTCGCCGCTCACCAGGTCCTCGAGGGCCAGGAGCCGCCGGTGGCCGTCGCCGTTGCCGAGGCGGAGGAGGAGGTCGCCGAGGCGGAAGAGGTCGCCGAGGTGCTCGTCGAGGCCGAGGAGATCGCGGACGAGGCGGCGCAAGCCGAGGCCGAGGAGCCGGCGCCGGCGCCGGTCGCCGCAGAGGAGGACGAGAGCGCTGCCGAGTGAGCGGGCCTGTCAGGACGTGCACCGGCTGCGGGCGCAAGGCCCCGCAGGCCGAGCTCCTGCGCTTCGTTGCGCGGGACGGGGTGCTGACGCCCGGAGCGGGGCTACCCGGGCGCGGCGCGTACACGTGCCGCAGGCTGCCCTGCTTCGAGCGGGCGGTCGCCCGGCGGGCGTTCAACCGTGCGCTGCGGCGCACCGTCCTGGTCGAGCCGGGGCTCGCGCGCCTCTACACTGACACCGATGGCTGACGAGACAGCGGAGCCCAACAAGCCGAACCGCCCCGTGCGGCCCCGTCAGGGCGCTCCCGGCTCGCGCCGCAAGCGCCGGGTCGTGATCGAGGGCGTCGGCCAGCGCCCCCGCGACCAGCGCCAGGCTGCGCGCGACCGCGCGGCGGCGCCGCCCAAGCAGCACCGCGAGATCATTCCGCCGACCGGGCCGGTCACGGTCCCCTCCGGCGTCTCCGTCAAGGACCTCTCGGGCGCGCTCGGGATCACCGTCGCACAGATCATCAAGATCATGATGGGCTTCGGGGAGATGGTCACGATCACCCAGACGCTCTCCGACGAGGCCGTGCAGGTGATCGCGACCGCGGTCGAGCGCGAGGTGACGATCATGCACGCCGCCGACGAGGACGCGGAGCCCGAGGCCTTCGAGGACGTCGAGGAGGATCTCGCGCCGCGGCCGCCGGTGGTGACGATCATGGGCCATGTCGACCATGGCAAGACGACGCTGCTCGACGCGATCCGCGAGACCGCGGTCGCCGAGACCGAGGCAGGCGGGATCACGCAGCACATCGGCGCCTACCAGGTCGACGTGAACGGCCGCAAGATCACCTTCCTCGACACGCCCGGCCACGAGGCCTTCACCGCGATGCGCGCCCGCGGCGCGAAGGTGACCGACATCGCCGTGCTCGTCGTCGCGGCGGACGACGGCGTGATGCCCCAGACGAAGGAGTCGATCTCGCACGCGCGCGCCGCCGGCGTGCCGATCGTCGTCGCTGTCAACAAGATCGACATCCCCGACGCGAACCCCGAGCGGGTGCGCACGGAGCTGACGACCGAGGGGCTTCAGCCCGAGGAGTGGGGCGGCACGACCCAGTTCTCCGACGTCTCCGCGAAGCAGAAGCTGAACCTCGACGACCTGCTCGAGCGTGTTCTGCTCGTGGCCGACGCCGAGCTCGACCTGCGCGCGAACCCGAGCGTCGAGGCCTCGGGGCCGATCATCGAGTCGCGCCTCGACGTGGGTCGCGGCCCGGTCGCGACGATGCTCGTCCAGCGCGGGACGCTCCACGTGGGCGACGCGGTCGTCGCCGGCGACGCGCACGGCAAGGTGCGCGGCCTCCTGAACTATCGCCTCGAGAAGATCAAGGAGGCGAGGCCGGGCGACCCGGTCGAGATCATCGGCTTCGACAAGCCGCCCGTCGCGGGCGAGTTCGCCCGCGTCGTGGAGAACGACCGCCACGCGCGCCACCTCGCCAATCTCCGCGGCGAGCGGCTGCGCCGTGAGCAGCTCGCGCAGCGGTCGAAGCAGGGCGTCTCGCTCGACCGGCTCTTCGAGCAGCTGCAGGAGGGCGCCATCCAGGATCTGAACCTCGTCGTCAAGGCGGACGTGCAGGGCTCGGTCGAGGCCGCGGTTTCGGAGCTGCAGAAGATCACCCACACCGAGGTGCGCGTGAACGTGATCCACACCGGGGTCGGCGGGATCTCGGAGGGCGACGTGATGCTCGCGTCGGCCTCGAATGCGATGGTCGTCGGCTTCAACGTCCGTCCGAACGCGGAGGCGCGCGCGCTCGCCGAGCGCGAGGGCGTCGAGATCCGCACCTACCGCGTGATCTACAAGCTCACCGAGGACATCGAGCAGGCCCTCGTCGGCATGCTCTCCACGGTCAAGACCGAGGAGACGATCGGCGAGGTCGAGGTGCGGGCGCTGTTCAAGGTGTCGCGGCTCGGCACGATCGCGGGCTGCTACGTCACCCAGGGCGTCGTGAAGCGCAACGCGCAGGTGCGCATCGTCCGCGACGGCACGGTGATCTACGAGACCTCGATCGCCGACCTCAAGCGCTTCAAGGACGACGCGCGCGAGGTCGCCGAGGGCTTCGAGTGCGGGATCCGGCTCGAGGGCTTCAACGACCTGCGCGAAGGGGACGTGTTCGAGATCTTCGAGACGCGCGAGATCGAGCGCACCAGCCTCGACGAGCCCGCCCCGGCGGCGTCGGCGCCCAGCTCGTAGCCCGTGGCCGCAGGCTACGTCGGGGTCCTCAGCGCAGAGCTCCACTTTCCCGAGAGCGGCTCGCTGAAGGAGAAGCGGCAGTTCCTCCGCTCGGCGAAGGCACGCCTGCAGCGGATGGGCGCCGCCGTGGCCGAGGTCGACCACCACGACACCTGGCAGCGCGCGCGGCTTACCCTCGCGTTTGTGACGAGGGAGCACAAGGAGGTCGAGCGGCTGCTCGACGACGCCGAGCGCTACCTGGCCGGACAGGCATGGGAGCTCGGCCCCGTCGAGCGCACGGTGGTGTCGCCGGATGACTGACCGGATGCGACGGGTCGACCACCTCGTGCGGGAGGTGCTGGCCGAGGCCGTGCCGGAGCTGAAGGACCCGCGCATCGGCCTCGTCACGGTGACCGGCGTGCGGACGACCCGCGACCTGCGTTCCGCGACGGTGTACGTCAGCGTGCTCGGCTCCGAGAAGAAGCGGAACCTCGCGCTCACGGCTCTGCAGTCCGCACGCGGCGTCCTCCAGGCGCGCCTCTCGCGCGAGCTTCACATGAAGCGGACTCCCCAGCTGGCGTTCGAGTACGATCCGTCGGTCGAGCGCGGCGTCCACATGTCTCGACTGATCGATGAGCTCGCCCCAGCCGACGACGAGTGACCTGCAGGCAGTCGTGGAGGCGCTTCGCGCCCGCGACCGCTTCGTGCTCACGACCCATGAGAACCCCGACGGGGACGCGCTCGGCTCGCTGCTCGCGCTCCACCGCGCCCTCGTGGGGCTCGGCAAGGATGTCGTCGCGGCCCTGGCCTCGCCGGCGCCGCTGCCCGCCGAGTACTCGTTCATGGACTTCTCGAGCCTGCTGCGCGAGTGGCCTGCGGACGTCTCGGAGCGCGTCCTCGTCGCGGTGGACTGCGCCAACGAAGGGCGGATCGCCGACCCGGAGGTGCTCGGGCGCGTGCCGTACGTCGTCAACATCGACCACCATCACGACAACTCGCGCTTCGGCCAGGTGAACCTCGTCGTCGCCGACGCGTCCTCGACCGGCGAGGTGCTGCGCGACGTGCTCGGCGAGCTCGGCGTCGAGCTCACGCCCGAGCTTGCCGAGCCGCTCTACATCGCGCTCGTGACCGACACGGGCCGGTTCTCGTACACGAACACGACCCCGAAGGCGTTTCGGCTCGCGGCCGAGCTCGTCGAGGCGGGCGCCGACGTCCACGGCGTGTTCCAGTGGGTCTACGAGTCGGTTCAGTTCGCGAAGCTGAAGCTGCTCGCCCGCGCGCTCGAGCGGGCGACGATCCACGAGGGCGGGCGCATCGTCGTCTCGTACCTGCTGCGCGGCGACTTCGCCGAGGTCGGCGCCGCCGAGCCGTTCTCGGAGGGGATCATCGATTCGCTGCGCGCGGTCGAGGGTGCCGAGCTGGCGGTGCTGATCCGCGAGCCGCCGCGCTCGGACGGGCCGACGCGCCGCGTCTCGCTGCGCGCCTCGGTCGACGAGCTCGACGTCTCGCTGATCGCCCGCGGCCTCGGCGGCGGCGGCCACCGGCAGGCGGCCGGGTTCTCGAGCGAGGCCTCCGTCGAGGAGATCACCGCGTTCATCCGCAGCGCGTACCGGGAGCAGCGCAACGGTGCCGCCGCGGGCGCTTGAGCCGGCGGGGGTGATCCTCGTCGACAAGCCGGCGGGGCCCTCGTCGTTCGCCGTCGTGAGCAGGATTCGCCGGCGCACCGGCGCCCGGACAGGGCACGCGGGCACGCTCGACCCCTTCGCGACCGGACTCCTGCTCGTCCTGTCGGGTCGCGCGACGCGCCTCGCCCCGCGCTTCGTCGGCCTCGACAAGCGCTACCTCACCGGGATCGACCTCGCCGCGCGGACGGCGACCGGAGACCGCGAGGGGGAGGTGATCGAGGAGCATGAGCCTCCGGGCCGGGAGGAGCTGGAGGAGCGCCTCGACGCGCTCCGCGGCGAGATCGAGCTTCCGATTCCGGCCGCCTCGGCGGTGAAGATCGACGGCGAGCGCGCCTACAAGCTGCACCGGAAGGGGATCGCGGTCGAGATGCCGCTGCGGCGCAGCACGGTGCACGAGCTCCGGCTCGTCTCCTACGACGGCGCCGTCGCGACGCTCGACCTCCTCGTCTCGTCGGGCACCTACGTGCGCGCGATCGCCGACGCGCTGGGCGGCCACTGCGCGACGCTGCGGCGCACCGAGGTCGGCCCGTTCCGCGTCGAGGAGTCCGACGAGGAGCGGATCGTCCCCGCCGAGGAGGCGCTCGCACGCCTGTGAAGATCGCGCATGCCCCGGTGCAGCTCGAGCGGCAGCCGCGCGCGGTCGCGATCGGTGCCTTCGACGGCGTCCACCGCGGCCACGTCGGCGTCGTCCGGACGGCGGTGGACACGGGCCTCGCCCCGACGGTGGTCACGTTCGACCCGCATCCGCGCATCGCGTTCGGCCACCGGGTCGAGCTGATCACGACGCTCGAGCGGCGGCTGGAGCTGCTCGAGGAGGCGGGCGCGGAGGCGGTGCTGATCGTCGCGTTCACCCCGGAGGTGATGCAGCTGGCCCCGGAGGCGTTCGCCGAGGAGTACCTGCGCGGGATCGGCGCGGAGGTCGTCGTCGCCGGCGAGGACTTCCGCTTCGGGCGCGGCCGCAGCGGCGACCTCGAGCTGCTCGACCGCCTCGGCTTCGACGTGCGGATCGCGCCGGAGGTGGACGGCGTCTCGTCCTCGGCGATCCGGGCGCTCGTCGAGGAAGGTGACGTGGCGGGGGCGGCGAGGCTGCTGGGGCGGCCGCCGGAGCTCGACGGGGTGGTCGTTCCCGGCGAGCGTCGCGGCGGCACGCTCGGCTACCCGACCGCGAACCTCGGCCTCGACCCGGCCCTGCTCGTCCCCCGCTACGGCATCTACGCGGGGTTCGCGCGCGGGCATCGGGCGGCGCTCTCGATCGGCACGAACCCCCATTACGGCGGCACCGAGCGGCGGATCGAGCCCTACCTGCTCGACTTCGAGGGCGACCTGTACGGGCAGCGGCTCGTGGTCGAGGTGTGGGAGCGGCTGCGCGACGAGCGGTCGTTCCCCAGCGAGGCGGCGCTCGTCGAGCGGATCGCGCTCGATGTCGAGGCGACCCGGCGGTCCGTGCGGCCCGTTTGAGCGCCGCAAGATTCCGTCCGCCGCGGCATCTTCGCTGACATGGGGGAACAGGCGCCGCTAACGGTCTTGCAGAGCGTCCGCTGCCTGGAATGCGGGGCGGTCTACGCGAAGCCGGATCGCGGCGGCACGCTCATCGCGAACCCGGGCTGCCCGGAGTGCAGCTACGTCGGCTGGCTCCCGCTCACCGTGCCGGTCACGCACGAGCTCGTCCGGCCCCGCTTCGTCTGGGACCGCCAATGGCATCCGCCAGCGGTCTGAGCGGGGCTCAGGTACCCTGAGGGCCGACCTCGGTCTCGGCCGTACGCGTCTTCCTTGCGCGGCGTGCGGGGACCGGAGGAGTCCACAACCGGAGGTGCCATGACCCTCACCAAGGAAGCAAAGTCGGAGATCTTCAAGAAGCACGGACGGCACGAGACCGACACGGGCTCGCCGGAGGCGCAGATCGCAATGCTCACGGAGCGGGTCAACCAGCTCACCGAGCACCTGCGCACCCACCCGAAGGACCATTACTCGCGCCGCGGCCTGCTCAAGCTCGTCGGCCAGCGCCGCCGCTTCCTGAACTATCTCCAGAAGCACAATCTCGAGGGCTATCGCGCCCTGATCAAGGAGCTGGGGCTGAGGCGCTAGCTCGACAAGGGAGGGTGGAGTTTGGGCGAGCGCCGTGACGGCGACGCTGTCCCAAACATCCACCCTCCACCCATAAGCAGAGTGGAGGACAGAGAGAGATGAGTATTGCTACCGAGCGCCATGCGTCGGTCACCGTCGCGGTCGGCGAAGGGTCGATCACGTTCGAGACCGGCAAGCTGGCGAAGCAGGCGGACGGCGCGATCGTCGTCCGTGCGGGCGACACGATGGTGCTCGCCACTGCGCAGGGACGGCCGGAGGCCCGCGAGGGCGCCGACTTCTTCCCGCTGACCGTCGACGTCGAGGAGCGGATGTACGCCGCGGGCAAGATCCCCGGCGGCTTCTTCAAGCGCGAGGGCCGCGCCACCGAGCGCGCCACCCTGACGGCGCGGATGATCGACCGCCCGATCCGGCCCCTGTGGCCGAAGGGCTACCGGAACGAGGTTCAGGTGATCTGTACGGTGCTGTCTGCCGACCTGGTCGCCCCGCACGACATCCTGTGCATCAACGGTGCCTCCGCGGCGCTGATGATCTCCTCGCTGCCGTTCTTTGGCCCCGTCGGGGCGGTGCGGATCGGGCTGATCGACGGCAAGCTCGTCGTCAACCCGACGCTGGCCGAGACGCACGACGACAGCGAGCTCGACCTGATCGTCGTCGGCACGAAGGACGCTCTGACGATGGTGGAGGCCGGGGCGAACATCGTGCCCGAGCAGACGCTGCTCGAGGCGTTCGACCTCGCCCACGGCGAGATCCGCAAGCTGTGCGAGGCCCAGGAGGAGCTCCGGGCGCGCGTCGGCAAGCCGAAGTCGCTCGACATGGAGCTGACCGCCGAGCTCGAGGGCTCGCACGGCGGCGCGATCTGGGATCGGATCCAGGCCGAGGGCCTGCGCGAGGCCGGCACTATCGTCGAGCAGCTCTCCGACGAGCTCTGCCCGGCGCTCACGATGGACTCGACCGAGGCCGACATCACCCGGCTCACGCAGGTTCGGGCGAGCCTCAACCTGCTGCTCGACAAGCAGCGCCAGGCGGCCGTCGAGGGGCCGGTGCGCGAGCAGTTCGAGAGCGACCTGGTCGCCCTGACCGACGCCGAGCAGGACTCGAAGGAGCTGAAGTCGGCGAAGCGCCATCTGCTCTTCGAGCGGATCGTCGAGACGGTGGAGCTGCCGTTCCCGGCCGGGTCGGCCGCGGACGGCGAGAGCCCGACCGCGAAGGACGCGCTCACGAAGAGCTACGTCAAGCGCGCGGCCGAGGCGATCTACAAGAACATCGTCCGCCGCAAGATCGCGGTCGACAAGCGCCGGCCGGACGGTCGCAGCGCCGAGGAGATCCGCTCGATCGAGTGCGAGGTGGGGGTCTCCCCGCGCACGCACGGCTCGGGCCTCTTCACCCGCGGGCAGACGCAGATCCTGACGCTCTGCACGCTCGGCACCGCGAAGGAGGGCCAGCGGATCGACGACCTCTCGCTGGAGAACGAGCGCCGCTACATGCACCACTACAACTTCCCGCCCTACTCGGTGGGGGAGACGGGCTTCATGCGGGGCCCGAAGCGGCGCGACATCGGTCACGGCGCGCTCGCGCAGCGGGCGCTCGAGCCGATGATCCCGGCGACGGACGAGTTCCCGTACACGATCCGGCTCGTCTCGGAGACGCTCGAGTCGAACGGCTCGTCGTCGATGGGCTCGGTCTGCGGCTCGACGCTCTCGATGATGGACGCCGGCGTGCCGATCGTGGCGCCGGTCTCCGGCATCGCGATGGGCCTCGTCAAGGAGGGGGACGACTACACGATCCTCACCGACATCCAGGGTGCGGAGGACCACCTCGGCGACATGGACTTCAAGGTCGCGGGCACGAGGGACGGAGTCACCGCCCTGCAGATGGACATCAAGATCACCGGCGTCACGCGGGAGATCATGGGGCAGGCGCTCGAGCAGGCGAAGCGGGCCCGCGCCTCGATCCTCGACAAGATGCTCGAGGTGATCTCCGAGCCGCGCGGCGCGCTCGCAGATCATGCGCCGCGGATCTCGACGGTCAAGATCAACCCCGAGTTCATCGGCATGGTGATCGGCAAGGGCGGCGAGACGATCCGCGGCCTCGAGGCCGACTTCGACGTCCAGATCGACATCGGCGAGGACGGGACGATCATGATCTACGCCACCGAGGGCACGAAGGCCGACGCCGCGATCTCAGCGATCCAGGCGCTGACCAAGGAGCCCGAGGTCGGTGACGAGTACACGGGCAAGGTCGTCAAGACGACGCAGTTCGGCGCCTTCGTCGAGCTGAAGAAGGGCACCGACGGCCTGCTCCACGTCTCGAACGTGGGCCCCGGCCGCGTCGGTCACATCGAGGACGTGATCGCGCGCGGCGACGTGCTCGATGTGATCGTCCAGGAGGTCGACAAGGCGCGGGGCCGCATCGGCCTCAAGCTGGTCGCCAAGCACGAGGACGACCGCCTCGTCCAGCCCGAGGAGCTGATCGAGCGGGCCAAGAGCGCGCCTCCGCGCGAGCCCGAGGAGGAGCGCCCGCGCCGCAGCGGGGGCGACCGCGGCGGCCGCGGCGGGCGCCGGTAGCGAGACGACGGTGGACGCGCCGGCCGCCGCGCGACCCGAGGACACGCTTCGGGTCGCGGCGGCCGGCGCGAGCCTCTCCCTGATCGCGCCGATCCGGGTCGGTCTGGGAGCGGTGGTGCTGGCCGCGGCGCTCGCCCTCGGAGGCACGCCGCGCTCCGTGGTGGGCGGGTTCGTCCTTGGCGCCGCCTTCCTCGCCTTCGCAGCGCTCGCCGACCGGCGCGCGCTGCTCTCGCGGGCGGCCGGGGAGCCGTCGCCGCT
>Ga0315287_10002140_pt1 | contig 18567 bp, 12 predicted proteins | sample YL17G11_0_MG_FD_205037 | JGI IMG/M metagenome (GOLD analysis project Ga0315287, IMG submission 205037) | Sediment microbial communities from Yellowstone Lake, YNP, Wyoming, USA - YL17G11_0 | ecosystem: Environmental > Aquatic > Freshwater > Lake > Sediment | place: USA: Wyoming | collected...
CCCTGCACTCGTACTCCACTCGCGGACGTCGGCCTCGGATACATACTCGTAGGATATGGAGCGCCGGGTGTCTGTTCCATCCAGCTTGATGCTCGTCTTTACCAGCTTCCGCTGCTTGTTATAGCCCTTCGGAAGGCCTACCTCCACGGTCCGGCTGTCGGGCGATAACGTGATTCCAGCCCGCTTCGCCTCTTCCACGATGACCTGCCGGGCTTCGCCTTCGGAGAGGCTCATCGGTGGGGTGAGAGTGAGGCCGGCGAAGGTCCCCCGGCCCGCGCCGTGCTTGAAGATCGGCGCGACTTTTGACGCAGTCGACTTCCCGCCTCCCTGCTGCGCGGCACTGCAGGCATTGCCGACAAGTACGGCCGTTGCCGTCAGCGCCGCAATCACCACCGGATTCCTCTGCCACCTCTTAGGCACCAGCCGCAGAAGCTCCGGGCGCTCGTCGAGAATCGACCGCGTCGGAAAACCGGGCTCGGAATATCGCTTGATCGGAGTGACTTTCATAGAGTTATGCCTCCCTCGCATGCTTATCTGACTGCGTGGATCACCCCTCATGTTCCACAAACATTAGACGCAGCAGACCCCGCGGATGTCAACACTATTTCCACATCCGGTTTAGTTGCCGGCTGGCCCCAAAGGGTGAGCAGCCGGGGGAGAGGGCTGGGGTGAGGGCGTACTGCTGGCGTTCGCTATGCTTACATAGCCTACCCGCTCGACATCCCCGACGACACTGCCGCCTCATTCGCCATCATCAGCGCGAAGCTGAGTCTTTGCCTGTCAGCCGCGGAAATGTAGCGGATTTCCGCGGCGTAGGCGTTAACAGTTCTGACGATCTGCACGGCGCACTCTATGCTCGTGTTTGTGTCCAGCGCGATGCGCACCGTGACAAGCTGGTCTGTTTCGAGGTCGGCATCGGTCTCGAAAAGCAGCCCGCACAGGCTGGCGTCGATCGTCCTGCCCTCGCCCGAGGTCGAGATTCCAGCCACGCGAATGGGCCAGCGGACTTGGGTTCGTTTTTCACGTCGTCTTTCGATCATAGGTATCACCATGCCTGGCGGATATACGTCATCCTGAACTTGGTTCAGGATCCATCCCTTCGTGGAGTGGATGCTGAATCAAGTTCAGCATGACGTCATGTGCAAGCCTTGTTCCGTAAAACGAGCTACAGACCCAACGCGGCAAATGGCTTCTCCCAAGCCCAATGCATCTGGACCCAGGTCGTGTTTCCATCCGAAGTGCCCGCGACGGCCGCCTCCAGGCTCAGGCTGCCAGTGACCTGATAGTCCACTCCGCATATCCTACTTCTGAAATTGCCGAATGACTCGCTGTTGTCGTGCCACCAGTATTGCGCGACAAAGGGCTTCCAGGCGCCGAGATTCTCATAGTAGAGCTTGCCCGAAAGGAAACGGAACGCATTGCCCGCGGTCCCCGCGCCGAAATGGTTATACTCGCCGTAGAAACGGAAACCCTTGTAACCGACGGTGGAGTCCAGTGACATCCCCCGGTCGTGCAGGGTGTCCGAGCAGAAGCCGCTTCCGAGGGCAAATGACACCCCGATCTCCGCGTCGCTGCCTACCTTGTGGCTGCCGCGAGCATACATCAGCGGACGGTGCAACTGCGTGCTGAGGTTAACCGAGGCAATCAGCGAACTCCGCTCCCCCGCCCACTGCATCGAGACTCCGGGTTTCGCTTCGTAGAGCCATTCCTGCTGGCCCAGCGGGACCCAGAACTTGCCGATGGTGACAATACCATTGCCGACCGGCCTCTGCCAGTAGGCCTCGACGGGCTGATGCAGAGTAGTTTCGGCGGCGGTGTACAAATCGCCGAGGCCCATCGACACTCTTACCGTGTCGCCCTTCGCGCCTTGGAACTGCACATACGTCAATGATGGATAGCATGCGCTGGATCCCGCCCACATTCCGTCGGATATCCGGTGACTGCCGGGCAGGCCTGAGGTTCCCGAGTAGCTGTCCATTCCCAGCGTGAACGAACTGGTCAGCGCGGGCGATTCCGAACCTTCGGATACCGCCGGCTGCGCGCCTGCCGAGTCATCGCCTCGAGCAACAGGCATCAGGCCGATTGCCAGCAGCGCGCTTACGATTGTGATGATACCGATTCTTACTCTCATGATCTACCAAAGCCTCCAATGTTTGATGTTCGGGCATTTACGCGGCCAGTTTGTCTGTAAGCGACCAGGGCTCACTGATGGCGGCGAGCCGCAGGTCCAGTATATATTCGAGAACCTCGAGGTAATCCACCGGCAGCAGGAACAAAAGCCTGGGAGCCGGAACGCCTTGCTTCTGTCCGATCACGGCGCGCAGATGGCTTATAACCGCGGACTTGTTCTCGCCAAGCGAAGCGACACGCTGCCTGGCGGGCTCACAGAATGCCTCCCAACACGCCCCTCGACTCTCGCGAAGACGTATGATATCCGCCAGGAAACTCTGCATCATTTCCACGGTCTCGACAGGGATCTCCTCGATGATCTCACGGGTCGGCAGTTGCAGCGACAGTTCTTGGCCCATGAATTCTCGGGCGAACCTGATCCCGCTGGCCACGATGTGGCGCTGATGGTCCGTCAGTGAATGGGGCCTCAGCAGCCACATTGGTATGAGTTGCTTTACGCATTCGAGATAGGACAGTCCGTAGCCGCTCTCGGCGCGCGATGCCAGGTTCATGACATAATCGGGCGTGATCGTGAGGTCCGCGGTCGCCCGGTCCGTGAACAATCGCCTCAATATGTGCGGGGGAAGCGAGGGAAGCAGCCGATAGCTCACGGACTTATCCAACCGCACCAGCCCGTAATGCAAGGGCTGCACCGTATGGCCGCCGAAGAACGTCTTGCTGAGCGCCTGGGCGACCGCGAAACTCCCGGTCCGGGGCTCCAGATACGCCTTGCTGAACGGCTCGGCGTCGATGCCCAGCAGGACCCATCGCACTGCGCAGTCCAGTTTCCAGTTCAGTTTCCCCTTGACTTCTCCCAAAGGGACCGAGTCCGACTGCTCGCAGCGATCGCAGTGATATATCACTTCAGCCCGGTCGACCTGCTCTATCCTGGTCTGGTCTATGTAGCCGCACTTGGGGCAGATGAGCCAAAACAACCGTTCCGGCTCATAGCCGCTGAAGCGCTCGGCCAGAAACGCCCTGATCTCCTCGTGGCGTTGAAGCACGAGCGTTACGTATGGTTCATACAAGCCGCCGTCGTAGAGGGAGGCCGTGCTCACCAGGTTTGGACTGCACCCCAGGTTCTGCAGGCGGTCCAGCAGCGCGTCCTCGAAGTGGGCCGCGTAAGAGGGATGGCATTCCCAGGGGTCGGGCACGTGAGCCAGCGGTTTGCCGCACCACTCGACCCATTTCTCGATGAGCCGCTCTTCTCCATTGAACGCAATGCGAAGGTGCCTGGGGTCGAGAGGGTCCAGACTGTCGTCGATCAAGAGCGAAATGACGGCATGTCCGGCCTGGCGGAGTTGCTGGGCCGTCTCGTCCGCGACCAGGAACTCGCGCAGATTGCGCTCATCCCCGAGGCACGTGGTTGTGGTACCGCAGGCCACGGTGACCAGCGTCTGGTCTTCGAAACAGGTCAAGGCATCTGAATATGGCGATTCTTGATCCAAGTTGCGTTCATCCCCATCGATCGCGGCGCTCGCTCACAAGGCCGCGCGTGCGGGTCAGGTGCGGCAGCCGAAATTCCTGGCGAGGCCACACAGACCTAAGTAGTCCCCGCTTCTTATGGCGGCCCTGCTGCCAACACGGATGTGAGCATGCTGAGCTGCGTCGAAGCATGCAGTTCCGAAGAGACTGTACCTTCGTAGACCGCACCCTTCGACGGGCTCAGGATGCTGCATTGTGGTCACTCGCAACAAGGAGCGGACCTTACCTACGCCGCATGCCGCTGCTCTTCGTCGGGCCGCTCGAGCGATCCTGATTTCTGCCTTGCCTGAGCTGCACGTAGGAAAGCGTCCACGACCCCCGGATCGAACTGTGTGCCCCGATTGGCACGGATCTCCTGCATCGCGGCCTCCCAGCTCAGCGCTCTGCGATAGGCGCGATCAGTGATCATCGCGCTGAACGCATCGGCAACCGCCATGATCCGGCCGATGAGCGGGATATCGTCGTCGCAGCACTGATTTGGGTATCCCGCGCCGTCCCAGCGCTCGTGGTGAGATCGCACGGCGTCAGCCATTCCCTCCATGCCGGGAACCGCCGATACTATCAGTGCCCCGATCCAGGGATGCCTCTGCAGGACCTCATATTCACCCGGCTCCAGGCGCCCCGGTTTTCTCAGGATCTCATCGGGTACGCCGATCTTGCCCACGTCGTGAAGCAGCGAGCCGATCCTGACTTGCTTGAGGGTCTCTTCGGATAATCCCATCTCCTCGGCGATCCACAGGGCATACTCGGTGACGTTTTCCGAGTGGCGCCGCGTATATCTGTCTTTGTTGTCGACGGCGGTGATCAGCGCGTCGAGCATCGCGAACGGCCCTTCTCCTCGCAGTTGCCTGTTCTCTCGCTGTTCGTTGGTGGTGGCGACTATGCGCTCGTCGGAGCTTTTCGCGGAATATAGATTCGCATCGGCGATTGTGAGCAATTCGTGCCTGTTCGCGCTGTCCGCTGGGAACGAGGCGACGCCGAAACTTAATGATATAGGGACGACCCGGTCCTCGTTGGCGCGCGTGAAGCCCGTCAGGTCCATTGCCCCACGAAGCTTCTGAGCGATACCCAGAGCCTCCTCGGCCTCGGTACCTGTTAGGATAGCGATGAACTCATCCCCTCCGTAGCGGCCAAGAACATCCTGGGGGCGGCACATCTCTCGGAGAGTCTTGCCCACACGCTTCAGCACCTGGTCGCCGACCGGGTGGCCGTAGGTGTCATTGAAGAGCTTGAAGTTGTCCATGTCCATCAGAATGACGGACAGCGGCTCGCCCTGTCTCTTTGCTTGCTGCATGCTTCTGTCCAGCCGTTGATGTATGGCGCGGTGGTTGAACAGGCTCGTCACCGAATCGATGTCCGCCGCTTGCACGGCCGCGCTGTATAACCGCGCGTTCTCGAGAGCCGTGCCCACCTCGATTCCTATGCTTTCCAGCAACTGGCACTCGGTCTCTCCGAATTCTCCGTTCCATCGGACCACTCCGATCATCCCCGTGACGCTTTGCTGCCAGCGCAGCGGGGCGCGCAGGCAGACCCCGCGCAGGGCTTGCTCCATGTGCGGGGCCGTCACCAACGACACCGCATCGACTATGTCCCGGACGGCCTGATCGGCAAGGAAATTCAGCATCTCGGGTTTCTCGTCAAAACCGTAGTGGAGCTTGATCGACACCTTCTCCGGATCGTCGATCTCCTCCGACATTTCGTCCACCAGCCAGATGACAATTCCATCAGCGCGAAGGGCGCCCTTTGTGTGCGTCACGGCTGCCGACAAGACTTCATCCGGGCGCGTCGTCGTGCTCACCGACTTGGTCAAGTTGTGCAGAGCCGTCAGTTGCTCGGTTCGTTGGGCGATCAGGCTCTCCAGATTGTCATTGAACACTTTGAGCTTCAGAGTCAGAGTCCGGTTCTCCACAAGCGTAAGTATCTGCCTGATGATGACAAGTGTCATCAGAAACACGCCCGCCGCCATGGACGAATCAGCTATGACTCCGTGACTTGTGTAGTCGTGAATGCCCACGACGAGGCACGCCACCGTGACCGCCACATAGGGTATGATGATCTGGCGCATACTCCGCATTTGGAGGTCCGTACCGCTTGTCACGCGCTCGCTCTCATCAGCTTCCTGTTTGATCCACCACATTCTTGTAAGGAACGAGTACCCGATCAGTATCCACCCGAACGACACCGTCCAGTCGCTCCAACTGCCCGTCTGGTAGGTGCCGTTGAGAGACATCAAGGTAAATGACGTGTCGAAGAATGTGAAGCCAAGAATGCCGGCAGCCAGGAAGTAGAGCGACCGGCGAAAATAACGCTCGGTGCTTCCACTTGAAAGTAGCACAACGGCGCCAAAGAGCGCCGCGATGTCGCCCAGAGGATAAGCCACGCTGATCAGCTTGCCCACCAGAGCGATGTCGGATTGGTGCCAGACACGTTTGATTATGAAGTACCAGCTCAGGACTCCTATACTGCTTGCCGCGGTCGCGTTGTCCAGAAGCTGGCGGGCACGGCCCGCGATGGGCATACTGCCGAACAGAAGCAGCACACCGGCTATCAAGAAAACGTAATTGGCGAGATACCCCGCGTCCGCCCAGCTTGGGAACGGGACCTCGATACCGGCGATGCTTTCGAAGTAGGTCCACGTGCTTTGCCCTATCGCGAAAGAGAGGCATCCCAGCGCGATCAACAGCCATCCCACGCGCCTGATTGCGTTGTTGTGTCGGCCGCATCGGTAGTAGATGATGCCCGCGATGCCGGCCAGCAGTGGCGGCAGGATTTGGTACGTGTTGAAGAACGCGTCATAGAAGTGTCTGGAACCTGGGCGCAGGACCAGCATCGTTATGAAGATGACAGCGTATACAATCGTGAGCAGAACCGTGATCTTCTGAATTCTCGTCCATGACTTCATAGGTAGACCACCCGCCATTTATCGGCTCTCCTTGCGTCGATATTGCCTGTGATTGCTCTGTCATGGGATTGCTTTCCGTACAACTGCCTGCCTTTAACATAGAAACGCTTTGTCTACCGTGGGCGTGAACTAATATGTAATCCTCTCGTATGGATTGACACATGACACCCAACTCACGGTTAGCGGACTCCTCAAGATATGCCGGCCACAGGCCAATAATGGATTATGAATGCGGGCATCTCGTGTGGCCCGACTTTAATCAGAGGCGCTGCATGTTGGATTCTAGGTCAAGCTTGGACTACGCACAGTGGACCGAATGGCGCGCAAGCGAATACCTTGCCGAATACTACTCCGAAGTGATGGCTGACGAGCAGCACGCGTTGGCGTTCTTGTGTGAGTCCGTAAAACGATTGCCGGAAGTATCCGTGGCGCTTGATTACGGGTGCGGGCCGACCGTGCACCACGCGGCCGCGTTGGCGCCAAAGGCGCTGGAGATCCACCTGGCGGAGTATCTTCCCGACAATCGTGCCGCCGTGCAGCAATGGATAGACCGTACGGAAAACGCCCACGACTGGAACATATTTACCCGCTACATTTTTCAAATGGAGGGCAATGAATCGCCGTCCGCGGAGGACATCGAGGAGCGTGAACAGGCCACGCGCCGGCGTATAACCAGGATTCTAGACTCCGACGCCGGCGATTGCGATCCTCTGGGACCCGCCATGCGTGGCTACTATCCCCTGGTCACGACCCACTATTGCGCGGAGGGCGCCACAAACTCCAAGGAAACCTGGGCGCTCTATATGCGCAATATCATCAGCCTGATCAAACCCGGAGGGACCCTGATCCTCTCCGCGTGTGGGGCAGCGGATTTCTACATCGTTGGAGACCGCATGTTTCCCTGTGCTGGGGTCGACGGGCACGACATTATGAGTTGTCTACAGACCAACGGGTTCAGGGACATCGACCTCCGCGTGCGCAACGTGCCCGACCATTCCGAGCAAGGATATGGCAGCGTGATCTTCGCATGTGCTACCAAGACAGACAGTTGAGCGGACCAGCGCCCCTCGGCGCCCAATGGCAATGCAGCCGTATATGGGGAAACGTGGCAGGGAGTGACCGATGGGTCGACCAGGTCTCCCCGCTCAACGGCACGTTGGTCCAAAGGGTTCCCCTGATAGACCCGGCAGAGACCGTGGAGATGCTCGATGCCCAGCACTTCTACAAAGGGCTCGATGCCGGATCGCTGAGCCGATTCTGCTCTTGCCTGTACGATGAACTCCACGCGCTGCGTCCGGTGATCCTGGAGACCACACAGTTGGAAACGGCGTTCAACCGCCGCGACTGTGCCGAGGTCGTGGACTCGTGCCTGGAATACGTCCGAGGTTTTCCCGACTACCACGCAAGTCTGTCGCCGCCGAGTTCCACTGATCTCAGCTACTCGGCAGACTCGCAAACGCGGCGGATTCGTCAGGTCGATGTGCCCTGGGGCACGGTCGCGGCAATACTTCCCCAAAGTGCATTTCTCTACCTTGCTCTTTCGTGTCTGCTCAATGCTCTGGTGACCGGCAATCGCGTGATACTCCGCGCTCCCACGCAATCCGCCCGCTCAGCCGGGCTGCTGGGGCTTGCCGTCCACAGAGCGCAGCCGCCGGCCGGCAGCGTAAGTATCGTGATGATTTCCGCCCGCGCGTTTGTCGAGGCGATCTGCAAGTCCGCCCGTCCTATTCTTGTCCATTACCTCGGGAGTTCCGCGCGCGCGCCCGATCTCCTCAGCGGCTGCTTTGTGGCCGGCAAGCAGGTGATCATAGATGGGGAAGGCAACACATGGATGTGGGTCGACGAGGACGTGCCGATCGAGCGCGCGTGTGATGTCCTGACCTCCGGAGCGATTCGATACAACGGCCAGACCTGCACTTCGATCAACGGAGCCATCATACATCCCAAGCTCCACGCGCCTCTCAAAGAGCGCCTTGCCGCCCGATGGAGCGGCATCTCAACCGGCAATCCGCTGGAAGCCGATGTCGAAATCGGCCCGTTGCTCGACGAATCCCAGGCCGAGCATTGTCTGGCTCTTGTCGCACAGAGCGGCGGGGCTATCCTGGCTGGAGGCCGAAGAGATGGGAGTCTTCTGATGCCCACTCTGGTTTCCGAACCACATGAGGATGGCGCGCTGGTCTGCAATGGGGTCTTCGGCCCCGTAATGTGGATTGCCCCCGGGACATTCGAGGATTTCCAGGCGCTCTGGCCGCGCAATCGCTACCCACTGTGCGCGGGGATATTATCGTCATCGAATGCCCGTGAGCAGCGCATGTTGGCCCTGCCGAACCTGGCACGGCTTGTCATCAACGGCGACCCGAGCGAGGAATACATGTATGAACCCTGGGGAGGCTATCCCGCCACCGGCAACAACACGGTCAGCCAATGGCATCGCAAGTACCTGCGTCCTGTTCAGGTCGATTCCCCGTAAGCTCCCTCTCCCCGTGCGGGAGATGGTTGGGGTGAGGGGAACTGCCTAATCCAAAGACAACACCCCGGACTGCTGGACCGATTCACCAAACAACGCCCTGGCGAGCTCGAACGCCTCTTCGGGATCGACTGCGTCGAAAGGATGCGCCATGATGTGCATGGGAACCGGCGCCTGGTGAGGCCCGATCGATTGCATATAGTCGATGCCCCCGAGCAGATACGCGCCCTGCCGCCGGTAAAATGCGATTCTCCGCCTTGCAGGCGCCTCGGCTTCCTGCGACCCGGCGAGCTCCGGTATGTCGACTTCAAAGAGCATCGCGCGCATTCCCGCTTGCCGGGCCCTGTCGCGGACTTCGTTGTAGCAGATGGCGCCGATTCCCTTTGAGCGCATGTCCGGGACCACCGCGAGATACCACAGGTGAGCCACGCGGCAATTCGGGGCCAGATGGTAGCGTATCATCCCGATCAAGTCTCCGGCCTCGTTCACCGCAGCCAGAAGACAGGCGTCCCGAGCCCGCCCATCGGCCTTCTCGATCAGCACCCGGAGGTGATCCGAAACCAGGACCCTTTCCTGGGGTGGGAACGAGACCTCATAGAGGTCCAGCCAGGGCAGCAGCAGGGCATCGTCAATACCCGTGATCTCCACGATCCTCACATCGTCAGTGTTCAGAGCCGCATCCTCCATATCTTCAGGGCCGCTTTTCCATCACCAGCTTCCCGATTGTCCGGACATGCTGTCCGGCTCCCTTCCCTTTTCGCCCTTTCGCTCATTTCTGAATTTCGCGATTGGGATTGGTCCTACCACCGTTCGTACCTGACCAATTCTTCGAGCGGCTTGCGCTTCTTCTCGCTGGGCTGGTCGGCGGGGTAGCCGAGGGGAGTGAACGCGATCGGCTCGACGTCGCCGGGCAGGCCGAGTATCTCCCGCGCGGCCTCCATCTTGAACGCGCCGATCCAGCAAGTGCCAAGGCCCTGGTCGGCCGCGGCGAGGATGACGTGATCCATGACAATGGCCGCATCCACCTCGCTGTAGTTCTTGCCGTCCCATCTCGTCCAGCCCTGAGCCGGCACGCTGACCACACCGATCACCAGCGGAGCCTGCACGAACCACTCCGATGAGTAAATCCGGTTCAGCTCGGCCTCCCGGCCTTTGGTGTGGATCACTATGAGCCGAAACGGCTGCCTGTTGGCCGCGGTGGGCGCGAGTCGAGCGGCCTCGAGGACGTTTGCCAATGCCCTATCGGGCACCGGGTCGGGCTTGTAAGCCCTCACGCTGTATCGCTTGGTTACGAGTTCGCAGAAGTCCATATCACACGCCTCCTCATGAAGGGAAGTTTTAAGTTTTGGGTTGTGAGTTTTAAGTTACTTGGTGATGGGTGATGGGATTAGGATTACAGCCTTTTCCCCCTCACCCCAACCCTCTCCCGCACGTGGAGAGGGAGCAGATTGTTCAGGATTACAACATTCCCTTCCTAATGCCTGAGACCTAACGCCTAATCCCCATTCCCCATTTCGTGCTTTCCCGCTTTCGTGTTTTCGTGGTTGTCTTTGCCTTCCCCTCGCTGACAAACAAAGCCCGCTGCCCCTCGTACTTTACTAAGACATCGCGGGGCCATATTCCTTCGTGATCGGCGATATGATATGCAGTCGAGCCGAGTTGCAGCCGATACTAACAATGGACCAATGCGCATCGACGAGGTTGTGGAGATGGCCATGAGGATCAGACCAGGCGAAACCGACACCAATACGGCATACGTTTCCGGCAGGTTCGCGGAGGACGACGCGTTCGTGGTGAATCACGTGGACGGGCAGAGCCCGCTAGGGGGCATATTGGCGTGCCTGGGCTCGGACTACTTCATCGAGATCGCGCCGGACGGGTCCGGCCGAAGCTGGTTTGATGGCCGCCCGATCACATCCCCCAACGGCACCGGCAAAGCCTGGTATATTCACGATCAGGAAACGGGGCGGACGTGGTCGGCTTTCCACGGCCCCACCTGCACGAAAACCGGCGAGTATGAGGTCAGCTTCGCGCCGGGTTCCGTTACCACCCACTCGCTTCTGAACAAGATCGCATGCACGGTCGTCGTCGCCCCGTCGCCGGATCACCCGTGCGAACTTTGGCGGGTCAAGCTCGAGAACCGATCAGCGGCGGACAGAACGGTGGTATTCACTTCGTATGTTCGGCCCCGCGCGGGTTCGGCATTGGAATGCAAGTACCTGGGCAAAGAGAAGGCCCTCATGATGCGCAGGCCGCTCGACGCCCTGGACTCCGAGCGCACCGGCAGGGCCGTGCAGGACCTGATTTTCTTCAAGTCGTGCACTCTCGCTCCGGTCCGCTATGAGACAGAGAAGTCACGCTTCATCGGCGAGGGGCGCGCTCTGCAAAACCCCGAGTTCGTCGAGCTTACCAAGCAGAACGAGGTCGAGCCGGTTGCTGATAGCCCCGTGGCCGCGTTTTCCATCGAAATAGACCTCCCGGTCGAGGGTGAGGCGGAGTTCGGGTTCTGCTTCGGCGCCGCCCACAGTATCGAGGATGCCCTGGCGGTCATGCAGAGCTACATGACACTCGACGAGATAGACGAAGCCATCGACGCTTCTCGCATTCGGTGGAGGGACTTGACTTCCACGCTTCAGGTGCGGACGCAGGACCGAGCATTCGATGCGCTCACCAATACCTGGCTTGCCTACGAAGCGTGCACGGAATGGATAAAGGACCACTCAGGCGCCCCTCACCTCGATCCCTACAAAGCGGCGGACGCGCTCAGATGCCTGACCCCGTTCTATGCGACCGCGCCCGAGCTCTGCCGTGAGACCTTGCTCAACTTCGCCGCGCGACTGTCCGTGCTGGGTCCCTGGCTGGCGGATGACGGGTCTCAAGTCACCCTGCCACCCAGCGAACTCCTCTGGCTGGCTGTGTGCACGGCCCGATACGTGGCGGAGACGGGCGACGGATCGGTCCTGAAGCACGCCATTTCGCCCACCGACGGGCCGCCGCTCACTCTAGCGGAGCACTGCGAGCGGGCGATCAGAATGTGCCTGTACGACCCCAATGCCCTCACCCAAGACGCCGACCTGATCCTCCTGGAACGGGGGTTGAAGTTGTGGTCTCTGGTTTCGGAAGATGCCGGTGAGTTCGCTTCACGGCTCACCGAAGTCGAAAACCGGAGGCGAATTTCCCGACCCGAGTATCCGGAGGAACGTTCCCGGCCTCGGCGGCTGAAGTATCTGCAGTCTATATGCCCATCCATTAGCTGCGGCAGCGTCGCGGAGATGCTGGAGTGCTCGGCCCTTTCAACGGACGCGCCGGAGGATTCGGGTATTGCGTGGCTGGTCTATTCGGCCGTGTCACAGTGGATGCTGGGGCTGGAGGCCACGAGCGAAGGCCTGCTCATCGACCCCCACCTCCCCGGACCCTGGTTCGAGTGCGAGACCACGCGCAAGTTCCGAGGCGATACGTATAACATCCACATCAAGCGGGCATCCGGCGCCGCCAGAAATGCCAAATCTATCGTGGTCGATGGCGAACCCGTGCTGGGCGGCATGCTGCCGTTCTTTGGAGACGGCAAGGAGCATGGGGTGGATGTTACGGTCGGGTAGGTTTGGAAGTCAGGGAATTGGATTGTTGAGTGGAGCCCTCGGTGGAACGCCGGAGGCTCCTTTGCGTATTCGCTAAGTGATGTGTCCAAAAACAGAATTTGACGTGTGCATACAAAGGGTTTATCATAGTACGTCAGAGCTGATTTTGTATGATTTTTCACTGTGCCGAGGATCAGCGCGGCACCGACGGCTTGTCCGGGCGCCAGGTGACAATGCCCGGCAATGACTACCATTGCGGGATCGTGTTGACGATTGACCGCGAGAGGAGTGTTGAGCTATGTCTGACGAGAACATGGAAGTGGGGCAGGAAAACCCGCCCGTCCACGAACTGTCCGAAACCCCATTTGGCGCGGGTTCATCGGAATCGGAGGCAGCGGAGCCTGTCGCACAGGCGGAAACGGAAGAGGTGACCCAGGTCGCCGAGGCCGAGGAGCCGATGACGATGGAGGCCGCGATGGCCGGCATGGAAGGCCCCGGAGTCGACTACTCAGGGACGTTCAGGTCGCTCAAGCCGGGCGATGTGGTAGATGGGGTGGTGGTTCATATCGACAAGGAAGGCGTGCTGGTGGATGTGGGAACCAAGTCCGAAGGCATGATCAGACCTAGCGAACTCACCCGCGATCTCAGCAAGGAACCCGAGGAAGTCGTTTCCGTCGGCGAGAAAATCAAAGTCTACGTGGTCGAGACCGAGAGTCGGGATGGCGGGCCGGTGCTTTCCAAGAAGAGGGCCGACTTCGAGAACGCCTGGGATAAAGTCGATAAGGCGTTCGCCGACGGCGAAGTCATCAAGGCGATGGTCATGGACCGCGTCAAGGGTGGCTTGGTGGTCGACCTTGGAGTCAGGGGCTTCGTTCCTGCCAGCCACGTGCAGAGCGGGAAACTCAAGAACCTGGAAAAGTTCGTCGGCCAGAGTATGCCGTTCAAAGTGATCGAAGTTGACCGCGAGCGCAGGAAGGTCGTGCTTTCCAACAGGCTGGCGGTCGAGGAAGAGCGCGACGTGATGAAGGCCGAAACCGTCAAAACGCTTGGCGAAGGCCAGATTCGAGAAGGCATTGTCCGCAGGCTCACCGACTACGGCGCGTTCGTCGATCTGGGCGGTGTCGATGGCCTGCTGCATATAAGCGAGATGTCATGGACCAGGATCAACCATCCGAGCGAGGTGGTCAGGGTCGGCCAGAAGATTCAGGTGGTCGTCCTCAAGCTGAACCTGGAGCAGGGCAGGGTATCGCTGGGACTCAGGCAGATTCTGCCCGACCCGTGGGAAGAGGTCAAACGCCTCTACAGCGTCGGCGATACGTTTACCGGCAAGATTTCCAGGCTGGTGCCGTTCGGCGCGTTCGTGCAGGTCGAGGGGGGCATCGAGGGCATTATCCCGAACTCCGAACTCGCCCATAGGCGCGTGAACAATCCCGAGGACGTCGTCAGCGTCGGACAGGAGGTCGAGGTCAAGATTATCGATCTCCGTCCGGATGAGAGAAGGCTCACTCTTTCGATGAGAGCGCTCATGGCTCAAAAGGAGCGCGAGCGGGAGGAGTCTGACTATCGCGGCTTCACCCAGAACAAGCCCGAGAGCAAGACGACCATTGGCGATCTGATAGGCGAGCAGTTGGGCGACTTCAAGTTTGAGGCTCCCGAGAAGGAAAAGCCTGAAAAGGAAAAGCCCGCTAAGAAGCCTCGAGCCCGCAGCGCCAAGAAGGAAGCCCTTAAGGAAGCCGAAGCGCTTGCCGAGGCCAAGGAGATGATGGCCGAGGAGGCGGCAATAGCCGAGGAGCCGGTTGCCCAAGCTGCTGTCGATGTGGCGACGGAGCCCGAAGCAGTGGTGGCAGCCGAACCCGAGCCTGAAGTTGAAGCGGTGGTGGAAGCTGCCGTCGAGCCCGAGCCGGCCCCGGAAGCACAACCCGAAGTTGTGGCCGAGGCCCAGCCCGAAGAAGCCGCTCCCGCCGAGGAAGAGAAAGCGTAATCGCCCAAGCATGGGAATCCGACCAGATTCGGATTGGCAGGCCCGGTTGCCGGAAGGCGCCGGGCCCTAGTTTTGCCCTTATGGCTGAGGTAGGCTTCGGCCCTGCCGGGGCTCACAGGAAGGCCGACTGATATGTTGCGGGAACGGCTAGTCGCGCCGAGCCGCGAAGTGTGCACAGTCGAGAGTTCCCGCAGCATACTGAAACTTGTGAAAAGACGGGCGTTCAATGGCTTTCGTAGTGGGAATCACTGGCGGGATAGGTACGGGCAAGAGTACCGTGCTGGGTCTGTTTGGAGAGCTGGGGGCGGATACACTCAGCGCGGATGATATCGCGCGTGAGGTTCTCAAGAAGGGAACCCCGGCTTACCGCGAAGTGGTCGATCGTTTCGGCCAATCCGTGGTTGCGGCGGACGGCGAGATAGATAGACCGGCGCTGGCGAATGTGATTTTCGCCGATGCCGGCGCACGCAGAGATCTGGACGCCATTACCCATCCGTACATTATCGCCGAGACACGCGCCCGCATAGATCGGTTTCGAAAGACCCACCCATACAGGGAGCAGGTCCTGGCGGTGGAGATTCCCTTGCTTGTGGAATGTGGTCTTGAGGGTATTGTAGACGAAGTATTGGTGGTTGCGGCGGAACAAGGAGCGCAGGTGAATCGTCTGACAACCAGGGGAGGAATTTCCCAAGAAGAAGCTTTCCGCAGAATCGCGTCCCAAATGCCGATTGAGGAAAAGATCGAACGGGCGGACCGAGTTATCTGGAATGACGGCTCGGTTGATGATCTACGGCTGGCGGTTAGGGGTGTCTGGGAAGAAGTCCTCTTGCTCTAACATGAATAGTTGTGCTATAGTTGTTTAAGAATGAGTCTGATGTCAAGCAGCTTAGCTGCGGACAACTTGTTTGCCCTCGCATTGAGGGGAATGGAGTGAACGAGCAGATCTGTTCTTTCTTATCGTGGACGGCCATGCCTGGGCTCTTGCGCACTCATCCGGGCAGAAGTCCCCGAAACACACCCCGGCTTACCGCCTTCTTACTTGAGGGAATTGACTTTAGGAGGAAATCTACCGTTGAGGCAGCTAATGGAATGCAGGGCTATCAGGAGCGTGTGCTATGCGCTGGTAGTGGCGCTACTTTCGATGGTGGCGCCGGTTGTGCCGGCGCGCGCTCAGTTGATGCCGAACTACTCAGTCGTGGTTGTTGACTTTGTGAACGAGTCCGGTGTCATGGGCAACACTCTGGCGAGGATCGCAACCGACGCGGTCCAGGTTGAGATGAGCAAGACCGCCCGGTACGATGTCAGCGTCATCACTCGTACCCAGATCAAGGATGAGATGGATAGGCTGGACATCCATCCGCCGCTCGACAAGGTGAATCTCGTCAGGCTGGGCGAAGCGCTGACCGCGGACGCGATCCTTGAGGGCACGATCAAGTCGGTGCAGTTGGCGGGATCGGGCCCCACCGCACGGGCCAGTGCCACACTTGCTGTGCAGTTGATCGATCAGGCGTCGGGCGAGGTTGTCAACGGCGCCGTGCAGACTGGGACATCCAGCGCTCGCGTGGGCTACACCGCCGATCCCGATGCGCTTATCACCGAGGCTGTGAGCAAGGCGGCTTTCCTGGTGGTCAAGACGATGGTGGACTATGTTATCCCGGAAGCCACGGTGCAGGTAAACATTGGCGCCGACCAGATCCAGCTCAACCGCGGTGTTCGCGATGGCATCAAGCCCGGTATGCGCATGATTGTTTTGCGCAGCAAAGAGATCATCGGATATGTGGAGATTCGCGAGGTCGAGAACAACTCGAGTATCGCGAAGATCGTCAAGTCCATGCGCGGTGTGCAGCCCGAGGACAAGCTTCGGGCGATCTTCGATATGCCCGCTGTCGGCAGTGCGACGGTCAGGACCGAGCCTATGCCCGGTGGAGCCCCGGCGCGCGGACGTATCGGCAGCGGGGCGGCCGGCAGGATCGGCAAGTTCCTCTTGGGCGCGCTCATCATCTTTGGTGTGGCCAACCTGGTTCGCGGTCAGCGTGGCTCGGAGCCGCCGCCAGCCATAGGCACGCTTGGCCCAACGGAGATTACGTGGAATCCCACCAAGTATGGACACGGTCTCAACGTGTTGGAGTATCAGGTGCTCAGGGACAGTTTCACCAGTGGCTCGACCCCTGTTAAGGCCCTTCGCAGTCCCACTGACATAGATGCCGGCAGGACGAGTCTCGCCAACCTATACGGCATGGGTCCGGCTCTCGCTTTCAACTACTATGCCCTGACGGCCAATCCGGATATCAGTTATACATCCACTGCTGTCACCCTTCCGGTTGAGCCTTTCGGGATCACTCATCAGTATCAGGTGAGAGTGCTCTACAGGGTCATTCCGGCCGTCGCGCCCGGCACTGGGACCGACCCCGGCACCGACCCCGGCACCGGAACCGGAGGTGCGGCAGGCACCGGCACCAGATATTACTACACTCCCGTCAGCAATGAAATCACGATGACCGCGATCGAGCCGGTGCGCAACGCCGATATAGTGTCTCCGCGCTACGACCCGAGCTTGGGCCCGACCGATCTGCTGATCAGCGATCTTCAGGATCCCACCATCGATATGTTCGCCTGGAATGCGAAGGCTGGGGCCGATATCTATTATGTGAAGGTGGAGCCGGTTATACCCGGCAACGCTCCCAGTTATCAGAGCAGCAATGTGTATGCCACCGGGCCTACCGTCAAGCTGCCGCAGTCCGAACGGACGAAGCTGGCGACTATTCTGAGCGGTTACCCCGACAAAGTCATGAAGTGGCGCGTCTATTGCCGGCATCAGGCCGATACCAGTCAGGCTTGGGTCGAAGGCGAGGACAACCTGTTCACGATAATCGGCACTCCTCCTGGGCGTCCGTAACAAGAGGAGATCGCCACTCAGGCAAAGCCTGCTAATGGTGGCGGGCGGAGTTTCGAGAACGCAAGCCGTGGTCCCGGATTCCGACATCCGGGACCACATACAGGTAGGGCGTCGACCCTACACGATGGCCGAGGGAGATTCGTGATATGCCTCGGCCTGCAGGATAAGGAGGACATAAGTATGAAACCGCGTGCAGGACGGCCACACAAGAGTATACTTTTGGCTATGGCGATGGCTCTCGCCGCGAGCATCTTGATCGCGGGGGTGGTCTTGGCCGGCGCCCAGGGGGCCAGGCTGCGTTATGTGCCTAACGAGTACATCATCCACGTGCGGCCCGGCACGAGCATCGCGGATGTGCAATCACAGGTCAGCAGGCTTGGAGCCAGTTTGGTCAAAGTGCTTCCCATCAGCGATACTTACCTCATTAGACTGGGTCGTACTAGTTCGGCGAGCCCTGCTTCGGCAGCCTTACGCACGGCATCGCTCCCTCTATGGACCATTGATAGAATACAGCCCAACTACCGCTATTATGCTTGCGCAATTCCGAATGATACCTACTGGGACAACCTGTGGGGCATGCGCATGATCAATGCTCCCAAGGCGTGGGACAAGCAGAAGGGCAGCGCCAACGTGACTGTGGCTGTGGTCGACTCCGGTGTTTCCGAGCACCCTGATCTCATAGGCAGACTTCTCCCAGGCGTCGATATGGTGGACATCACCAATCCGGACGGGCATATGGACCTTAACGGTCATGGAACTCACGTGTCAGGTACTATTGCAGCCCAGGGCGACAATGGCATGGGCGTTTGCGGCGTGTGCTGGGACGGCGTCATGATACTTCCGGTCCGCGTGATGGATGCGGATGGCTCCGGCACCACGGCTACGGTTATATCCGGCCTGAATTACGCACTCTTGAATGGCGCGCACGTGGTCAACATGAGTATCGGTGGCGGGGGGAACGATCCGGCCGAGCACAGTGCCATTACCGCTTTGTATAATGCTGGTATCGTCCTTGTCGCGGCTGCCGGAAACGATGCCGGCCCCACCGGCTATCCCGCCGCCTACCCGGAGTGCATTTCGGTAGCGGCG
>Ga0315287_10002142_pt1 | contig 18566 bp, 19 predicted proteins | sample YL17G11_0_MG_FD_205037 | JGI IMG/M metagenome (GOLD analysis project Ga0315287, IMG submission 205037) | Sediment microbial communities from Yellowstone Lake, YNP, Wyoming, USA - YL17G11_0 | ecosystem: Environmental > Aquatic > Freshwater > Lake > Sediment | place: USA: Wyoming | collected...
TCGCTTCGCATCTTCTGGCCCGCAGGCCCCATTACACGAAGCAGTGTGCGGCATTTGTCCTGAACTGCCAGAGCCGAAACGGGGGGTTCTCGCGGACCCCGCACGGCGGGATCGCCACCATGGAGGATACCTGGCATGCCGTGCATGCCCTGATGCATCTTGGTCCCTGGAGCGAGTGATGGCACTGCGTTTCTTCTGCCCAGGCTGCTGGATGGAATTCGGGGAAAAGGCCGATCGATGCCCGCATTGCGGGTATGCCCTGAAGGAGTTTCAGGGGCTTTCGTACGAGCAGAAGCTTCTCATGGCGCTTCACCACCCCGTTCGGGAGAACCGGATGATGGCCATCCGGATCCTGGGGGATCTGACATCTCAAGCGGCCGTCCCAGCTCTCGGGAACCTTCTGGAACAGGAAAAGGATTATTACGTCATCCGCGAGATCATTGGTTCTCTTTTCAAGGTCGGTGGGACGGAGGCGATTCAACGAATCGAACGACTGCAGGGCCATCCTTCGGAAATGGTACGGAAACTGTCAAGGGCGGCAATGCGCGGAGCGCGGTCGACCGGCAGGTAAATGATTGGGGATACCATGCTGTCTATGTACCTTTGCGAGGCTGTTTGAGCCCTCGGAAAGGGGATTTCTGCGGATTTGATCCTCCTGTTTCGATAGGAAAGCAATCGCCTGGAATAGAGGCACCCAGTCTACCGCTACGAAACGACGATCGGTCTTCCCAACCGACTTCGGAAACGGTATGCCCGAATATCGAAGCAGCTGGCAACCGGATGCGTTTCATCGTTCCCGGCCCTAAACTTTTCGAGATGGTGAAGACATGCTCAGTATGACCGGTTACGGAAAAGCGGAAGCGCTGATCGAGGGGCGCAGATGGATCATCGAAATCAAATCACTTAATCATCGATACATTGAGATCATTACGCGGCTTCCCAATTCCCTGTCGTCTCTGGAAGTGGACATCAAAAAGCGGGCAGGCGAGCAACTCTTTCGGGGTAGGGCCGAGATCACGATTCAGGCGGCTTCCGAATCGGGCGCCGACAATGGCGCCAAGTACAGTCTGAACTTGCCGCTCCTGAGGAATTATTATTCGCTGTTTCTAACAATCAAGGAGGAACTCGGGCTCGAGGAGGAAATCGATTTTCGGACCATCGCTCAATTCAAGGACCTTTTTGTCCCCTCCGAAACGCGCTTTGATCCAGCCGCCACGTGGAAGGAACTGCAGAAAACGCTCGACGAAGCCATTTTGGTTCTTGTCCGGATGCGCCGGGCGGAAGGCGATGTCCTGCAAAAGGATTTTCTGGCAAGGGTGGAGGCATTGAGGCGCCATCTTGCCTCGATAAAAAACCGGGGCCCTCGAACCGTCCTGGAACACAAGCAGCGCCTCCAGGAGCGTATCCGGGAGCTGACGGAAGGGATGGAGATGGATGCTGTCCATTTGAGCCAGGAAGTGTCCCTGCTTGCCCAAAAGAGCGATATCACTGAGGAGATCGTCCGGATGGAGAGCCACCTCGGGCAAACGGAGAAGCTGCTCCAGGCCGACGAGCCGATCGGCCGCAAACTCGATTTTCTCCTCCAAGAAATCGGGCGGGAGATCAATACGATCGGGGCAAAGAGCAGCGATGTGGCCATCACGCAAGATGTCATCGAGCTAAAGAATGAACTTGCAAAGCTTAGAGAGCAGGCCCAGAACGTTGAATAGCATATCGCCAATCGATGTGTTTATTGCATTTTGACCTGAAAAAATTTCAGGAACTTTTGTATGAGCGGAAAATGTTTATTGCAGTGCACCTCCCCGCCGGAAAAACCGAGTTATGGCTATTCGCATCCTGGGTGATTTGGATTTACAGGAGGCAGTGTCTGCCTTGGGAAATCTGCTCGATCTGGAGACGGGTTATTGCACGATCTGCGGGGTCGTCGTTGTGCTCCGGAAGAGCGGCGCAGAGCCGGCGATGACGCAGATCAAAGCGCCGCTAGGGCCACCCGTCCGGGCTCGCGCAGAAGCTCTCCCGGGCAGCCCCGGGGAACCGGGGACCAGAGACGATGGAGGTGGGTGACGTCATGATAGGGCAGCGGGAAAGGAACCGGTGTTACCTCGAGCTCTGGGATGCGTTTCATCTCAAAGGCTGTCCCGTCTGCGACTGTATCGGCAAGAGAGTGATGCGCAGGGTTCGGGAGACCCTTGACGGCGCCCCTGGTAAGAATGCCCCCCCTCTCTGCGCCTATCACACGAGGGTTCTTGCAGCGGGCCACGATGAATACGGCAGTATTGCAGCGCTCCGCTTCATCCGCCGGGCTGAGGACTGGATCCGGGATTCGCTCGAAAGAAACAAGGGAGGGAACAGCGTCCTGGGTCTCATGAGAACCGCTTTCGCTAGTCGTGAAGCGCCTTGCATGGAAACGGCGCCGTCTAAATGCTTCGCCTGCCGGCTCGAAAGGCATCAGCAACGGAGCATGCTGACCGTTCTCATCGAAGCACTGCCGGATTCCGACTTTCACAGGGCATTTCAGGAATCGGATGGTCTTTGCGTGCGTCACCTCTGTGCGCTTTCACAGCGCTTTTCTGGAAAGGAAGCTGTCGACACGGTGCTGCAGGAGCAGATCAGGCAGCTCGAGGAACTGCGCGACGCCTTCGTGCCCTCGCGCTTTCATCCAGATCAGGCAGGCATTCCTGCTGATCCGGTGGCATGGGAGCGGTTGTTCACGCTGCTGGGAGAGGAGACTGGGAAGATCGAAGACCTGGAAGCGAAGTCCATCTCGGCGTCCGGGGAAGAGAAATGTTCTCCGTCAGATGTCAGCGTCGTCGAAGAGTCGGATAGTGTCGATGATGGCCCCGACGCTGAACCGTTCGAAAAAGCCAAGTGGCTCCGAGCGAGAGATGCCCTTCAGCGGCGACTGAGCGAGGAAAGTTCCCGAGCAGCGGCGCTGCATTACCGATACTGGAAAGCCATAGAAGACAACAAGACCCTGCAAATGAATCTCGCGGGGGCCGAAGCCCTGGCCCGTTCCCTCCAGAGGCAAGTCGCTCAGCTGAGGGAAGAACTCCTTCTACTTCAGTCGCAGAGGGATTCCACGCAAGGACGGGGAACCCATCGCGCCAATTGATTGTGCCGGAGGAATGACTTTTTTTTCGATAAACCCTATGCACGAGGAAATCAACGATAATTTGATTTGGCTGAAATGTCCCTTCCGGGTGATACGTTCATTAACGGCAGAGGGTGTTGCCGCCGGGTCATCGGACCAGGTCATATGCGAGGCCGGTGGCGGGGTCACACTCTGCGAGGCAGGCAAGGGGCAGGAAGCCGATCAAATCTGCCGGACCTGCGACATTCCCATTTCGTTGATGCATTGGCGTGCCTGTCTTTATCTGGCGCCCTTTCGGGTATTTCACGGCGATCAGGCAAAAAGCTATTACGGCTGCCGCTGGCGCCTCGATTTCAAACCGCTATTTTTCCCCGAAAATATCGACTGGTGCAGGGCCTGCAGAAACTGGTTTCCAAGACCTCCGGAACACCTCGTGTTTCATCAAATCGAATTCAGCTACAGGGCACTCGAGCTGTTTTTATCGCCACCATCCCCGTACATACACCCTGCGCTGAAAGATCTTTTCGATAAAATTCCGGAAGAAAAAAAGAAATGGCATCGGTCTTTATGGGGGAAAATAAAATGCCTCATAGGCAATCGAAACCGATCATAAGTTGCTGGAATCCGGAATAGAGGTCGTAAATCACCCAGTTCTGATATATTTGGGTCGAAAATGATTCGAGTTCGCTTCCATGGGTTCAGAAGATCCGGAATTACAGCACCTGATCGTGAGGTATCTCAAGCCGAGTTTGCCAGTTTGATGAATTGCATGATGTTATATGCAACCATCAAGCTCAGAGGCTGACATGTCAAAAATTAAAAAAAGAGCCATTATCGATTTTGCCATTCCAATTGGCGTCCTTCTCGTCCTGACGATGCTTTTATCGCTCGCCGATGCGGATCTCAGACTGGCGCAATTGTTCTACTCTTCGGAACGAGGATGGCTCTGGAAAGACAGCCAGCCCTGGGATTTCTTGTATCATTACGGCACGATCCTTCCGATAGCTCTAGCTGTATCTGGCTTTTTGATGGCCACCTACAGCATGTTCAGTCACAAACTCGCCCACTGGAAAAAGGCGTTTGTCTTTCTTGCCGTGTTGATGATTCTCGGTCCCGGAATAATAGTTAACGCCGTGTTCAAGGATCACTGGGGAAGGCCACGTCCTGCGGAAGTTGAGACATTTGGAGGAACACAAAAATATCTGCCTGTTTGGAAACGCGGTAATGCAGGACAAGACAAATCGTTTCCCTGCGGCCATGCGTCAGCAGGCTTTTTCCTTTTTGCGCCTTTTTTCTTTTTGAGAAAGACATCTCCGAAATGGGCCTGGGTCTTTTTATGGGTTGGCATGATCTACGGTGTTGTGATGGGTATTGGCAGGATGGCTCAAGGCGGGCATTTTGCGACAGACGTGCTCTGGGCGGGTGGAATGGTGTATCTGCTTGGTCTTGTCCTCAGTTATTTATTTCGATTTAATGACTCTGGACCGCTATTTTAGAATTCTTTCTGTCTCCGCAGACGTCATGTAAACATCATCAAGAGTGAGAAGAGCATGAGAATCAGTCAAGCGGAGCATATTGTAACGATTCCTGAAATTAGCAGCAGCAAAATATTTATTGAAAATAAATATCGTATCTGTTAAACAACTTTCCGTTGGTGATGGAGTCCACCGTAATTGCCGCATGGCTGATGACTCCTGCAAAAGATCACTCATTTCTGGCGCAGGGATCAGTTAAGCGGCGATTCAAGTTGCGGTGGGAGGAGTACCGAGTAGGAACGCCATTGCCTATCCGGCTCACCTTGTCCCGGCCTTGATTCCGAAAAGGCTGCAGCTTACCGCTTCATACAATCCCCCAAAAAGGTTGCATCGGTAGACCGAGGGTCAGCGAAAGCACTTCGGCCGTCCGGATGGTTCCCTGAGTGCCAGTCACGTTCGAGCGCGGAGGAGTCCATCCATGGTCAGCAAGATTGTCTTCAACGTGATCCAGGTACTGGTTGTCATGGCCTTTGCGCCCCTCGCCAAGGGGGTTCTCAGCCGCCTCAAGGAGAATGTCCAGTCGAAGCGCGGGCCGAGCATCTTTCAGCCCTACCGGGATATCTGGAAACTGTTCCACAAGGACGAGGTCATCTCCGAACAGAGTTCCTGGATCTTCCGGTTCACGCCTTACATCGTCTTTGTTACACCCATCTTTGTGGCGCTCCTGATTCCCGTCTTGACGGGTTATCCTCTTTTCTTCGCTTTCATGGGGGACATGCTGGGCGGGGGGTTCATCCTAGCCCTCGGCGGTTTCTTTGCGACACTGGCCGCGATCGATGCCGGAAACCCATACGGCGCCATGGGAGCCAGCCGGACCCGGATGGTCGGTTTCCTGGCTGAACCGGTTTTCATGATCGTCTTCTTCACCGTCTCCTTCATCGCAGGCTCGACCATTCCCTACATTGTCCACAAGCACTGGGTGACGCCGCTGGCAAACTTCTTCGAACCCGCCCATGTTTTGCTCATGCTCGCCTTTCTGATGCTCATCCTTGCCGAGGCGGGACGCATACCTGTCGATAATCCCTCGGGCCATTTCGAACTGGCTATGGTGGATGAATCCAAGGGGCTCGAATACTCGGGCCGTGGGGCGGCCCTTATGAAATGGGGCGGGTCAATGAAGTTCTTCATTCTGTGCTGCATTTTTCTCAATGTCGTGGTCACGCCGTGGGGGTTGGCGGCAGGAGAGGGGCTCGGGGATGTCTTGCTTTCCATTCCTCTGGTGCTGTTGAAGGTATTTGCCCTGGTGGTCGTCCTCGTGATCATTGAGTCCTCTCTCGCGAAGCTGAGGCTTTTCCGGATCACGGAATTTCTGGGAGCCGCTTTCGCCACGTCGATTGCCGCCATGATCACCCGATTGTTGATGATATAAGAGGAGGAACGAATGCCGGATCCCAATACGATCCTGTCGACGGTGTCCATGTTGAATGCCTTGGCGGGCGGGCTTTTCCTGCTGACGGCCTTCAGCCTTGTTGCGATCCGCCAGGTACTAACCTGCCTGAGGGTCTACATCTTTCAGTCCGTCCTTCTTGCCCTGTCGGCACTGTTTCTCGGCTATCAATATGCCTCGATCCATCTGCTGGTCGTTGCGGCCATCACCCTGGCGATCAAGTCATTGCTGATTCCCTGGCTTCTGCGCCGCACGGTGAGCCAAGAGATCTATGCACGCCGGGAAATATCGCAGGTCCTGAACATTCCCGCATCGCTGCTGATCGCCGTTGCCATTGCCATCTTTTCCTACTTTATCGCCACACCCCTTCTGAGCGCCGTCGGCGGGACATTCGAAAAAATAAACCTGCCCATCGGCATGGCAGGTCTGTTCCTCGGCGCCTATACCATCACGGTCCGCCGGGAAGCCGTCCCGCAGCTCATTGGGATTCTCGCCATGGAAAACGGCGCCTTCTTTGCCGGCATATCCATCGCCCCGGGATTACCGCTCATTGCGGAGCTGGCCGCGGCGTTTGATGTCCTGATTATCGCCCTGGTCATGGGGCTGCTGACGCGGAAGATTCACGAACGGGTCGGAACAACAGCCGTGGGCGATATGACGGCTTTGAGGGAGGAATAGGCTACCATGGAGCTTTTGACCATTCTCGTTATCGCCGCTGTGGCATCCGGCATCTCGCTGTTTCCTTTAGGTAGGAAACTGGCTCCGGCCGTCACGGTTCTCGGCTCGTTGGCGATCCTCATCCTGTCCGTCAAGACGGCTTTTCAGACACTCTCAGGGCTGGAAGTCACGGCGGTCCAAGACTGGGTTTCCTGCGACAGCTTCGGTGCATTGATCCTTCTGCTGGTTGCGTTCGTGGGATTTGCGGCCGCCGTTTTCTCCTGGGGATACATCGAAAAAACCGTCGGTCCCCGCGAAGAGGGGCGGATCCAGCGTTATTATTCCCGGTTCAATCTCTTTCTGCTCTCCATGCTCGCCGTGCCGATCTTTTCGCAGGTGGCCCTCGTCTGGATAGCCATTGAGTTGACTACCCTTATGTCGGTCTTTCTCGTCAGCTTCGAATCGACGCCGGAAGCGCTCGAAGCGGCGTGGAAGTATGTCGTTCTGACCTGCATGGGGGCGGCCATCGCTCTGCTCGGCATCCTGATCCTCTACTGGGGTATGAGCGTCGTCTCCCGGGAACCATTCACATGGGCCGGCCTGGTTGCTGCGGCTCCCCTGATGTCGCCTGTCATTCTGAGCACGGCCTTCTTTTTCATCCTGATCGGTTATGGCACCAAGGTGGGACTTGTCCCGATGCACACGTGGCTACCCGATGCCCACAGTCAGGCTCCGTCGCCTGTCTGCGCCCTTCTTTCCGGCGTGGAGACGACGACGGTTTTGTATGCGATCATGAGAATGATCCCCATGTTTCAGGGCGCGCAGGCAAGCTATGCATCGCTCTGGTTCATCATCCTCGGCATGCTGTCCGTAGGCGTGGCGGCCTTTCTCCTGATCCAGGCAAAGGATTACAAGCGCCTGTTCGCTTTCTCGACGGTGGAGCACATGGGGATCATCCTGGTCGCCGCCGGGCTCGGCGGATACGGTGCATTATTCGGGGCGACCCTGCAGATGGTCAGCCATGCCGTCACCAAGTCCCTTTGCTTCTTCTCCGCCGGCGCGACGCTCCTGGCGACGGGCAGTCGTGATATTTCATCGGTCCGCGGACTCATCCGCACCTCGCCTTCGGCAGGCGTCTTTCTGATGATCGGCGGATTGGGAATTGCGGGAGCCCCGCCGTTCGCCGTCTTTTTAAGTGAATTCGCCATCCTGAAGGCGGGCATCGATAAGGGGCACTATGTCCTGACGGCATTTCTCGCGATCTTCATCGTGGTGGCCTTCTTCGGCATCATGTATCAAATCAACCGCATGGTTTTCGGAAAGCCCTCGATGTCCGTCAAAGTCAGCCTGCCGGCGGCCTGCATCGCGACACTGGCGTTGATGGCCCTGCCGGCTGTTCTTCTGGGATTTTATATCCCTGAACCTCTTCAATCACTCCTGCAACTTGCAGCATCTTCCCTCGGGAGGTGATCGATCATGAATCTTCCCTTGAACAATATCATCAAGCTGGTCAACCTTCCCGAAACGACTCAACGGCAGTGGGCTGACGTCAAGGTCCAACTCGACCTAGACAGGCTTCTTTGCGAAATGAAATGCGAGAGGCGTCTGGCGGCGGATGTTTGCCACTGGCTTTTTTCACAACTGGGATACACCTTCGCCACGATGGTTGTCGAGGAGGCATCTTCCGAATGGCTTCTCCGGTATATCTTCTACGGCACCCCGGGGAGTGGCCAGGTTCATGTCCGCTTTCCTTTGACGAAGCCCGAAGTGCGCGTCCCAAGCATCAGCCGGTTCGTCCATGCCGCCGACTGGCACGAAAGGGAGGCCGAGGATCTTTTCGGCCTCACGTTCGAAGGGCATCCGCGGCTGGGGGACTTCGTACTTCACGAGCAATGGCCCGAGGGGGTCAATCCCATGCGCATCGGGTTTGACGCCTCTGTCCCTTTCATACACCGGGAGATTGGCCCCGAATGGCGTCCCCCGGGCATCGTGCAGGCTCCCGGCGCTTTCATGATGCCGATCGGCCCGGTGTACTCGGATGCCGCCGAATCGGCTCACTTCCTCCTGGAAACGGTGGGAGAGGATGTGATCCGGACCATTCCCCGCTTCTTCTTCAAATATCGCGGCGTCGAGAAAATCGCCGAAGGCCGCTCCGTTGACCGGGCGCTGCTCCTGTCCGAGCGGTTTTCGGGCACGTCGGCCTTCGCCCATTCCCTGGCATTCTGCCAGGCTGTCGAAGATATCGCCCAGATCGAAATTCCCCAGAGGGCAAGGGCGCTACGGGTTCTTTTCGCGGAACTGGAACGGTTTCGCCATCACATCGGGGCGATTGCCTCCATCTGCGGCTCCACGGCGCTTGCCGTAGCAACGAGCCAGGCCGGTATCCTCGAAGAGGAGGCCCTCCGGTTGACGGCTGCCATCACGGGGCATCGCTATCTTTTCGGCTTGAATATTCCCGGCGGTTTATCCCGGGATTTCAGCGACCCGCGCTGCCAATCGCTTTCCGACGGCGTTCAGGGCCTCCTGGAAAAACTCTGTGACTTGAAAGGCATGCTCCGCTTTTCCAGCAGCTTTCTCGACCGCCTGGAAGAGGTGGGGATCGTTTCCCGCGAGTGTGCCTTTGACTACGGCCTGGTTGGACCCATCGCGCGGGCTTCGGGTATCGCCCGCGATATTCGGAGGGTTTTGCCTTATGCAGACTACGAGCGCTATGCCTTCGACATCCCCTGCGAGCAGGAGGGGGACGGTTACGCCCGTCTCCGGGTTCTCTTCAGCGAGGCGGAGCAATCGGCGGACATTTTGAAGCAGGCGGTTTCATCCCTGCCGGGCGGCCCCGTAGCCGTGCGGTCTTACGAACTCCGCCCGGGTTCTTCCCTGGGCTGGGTGGAGGCCCCGAGAGGTGCCGCCTTTCACTGGATCAGGATTGGCGAGGACGGAAAGGTGGCTCGGTATCGCCTGACCACGCCATCCTTTACGAACTGGCATGGATTTCACCTGGCCGCAGAGGACTTCGCCTTCCAGGACTTTCCGATCATCATGGCCACGTTCGGGCTGTCCAACGCCGAGAGCGATCGATAGGAGGACAAGATGTTAAACTGGGTTTTGAAGGGGCTGAAAACGGGCATCGTCTCGACGAGCTATCCCGATCGCGATGAGACCGCTCCGGGCGTCTCACCGGGACTGCCTTCAGGGAAAAACGAATCGGGAGGGGCCGCCGGGGCACTCGTTGACCGTTGCCTGACCGGGGCATTGATCCTCGGCGACTCGGAAGTCCAGGTGGATACCACGCGCTGCGTCCACTGCTTTCGCTGCATCCGCGGGACGGAGAGTCCGCTCGATTGGCAGGATGGCTATGAGTGGGCGGCCTCCGCGGCCGCCGCCCGGGAAGCGGGTTGGAAAACGGGAAACGAATTCAGCCGATCCCTCCATATCCGGGTCATCGATGCCGGGGCCTGCGGGGCCTGCCTGAGCGAGATCGAGCAGCTCAACAAGCCCTACTACAATATGCATCGCCTGGGGTTTTTCCTCACGCCGACGCCGAGGGAAGCCGACGTGCTCCTCGTGGCGGGCCCGGTGACCGATCACATGCGGATGGCCCTTCGGAAAACCTATGAAGCCATGCCGACGCCGAAGGGGGTCATCGCTGTAGGGGCCTGTGCGCTCTCGGGGGGGGTCTTCGGGCCCAGCTTCGCCTCAGGGTCGGGAGTCCAGGACGTCCTTCCCGTTGATATCGTGATACCCGGTTGCCCGCCGCCTCCCCTGGCCATCCTTCATGGTCTTCTTCTGATGGTCTCGAGAAAAGAGGTCTCCGTGGTCACGTCCCTGAAATCTCAGGCAGGAGGTCGTCGTCGTGGTTGAGACTAGCACCCTCTTTACCCTGTTCCTGATCCTCTGCGCCGTCGGTATGGCGCTTGCCGCGGTTACACCGGACCGGCGCAATCCGGTGATCCTCGCGATAACCGCCTCGCTGGCCTCACTCGTCGTTCTCCTCATGAGCGGAGACGTGCTGCTCTCGGGACGTCCCTTCGAGGTGAGACTCTGGAACCTCCTGGGATTCGGCCCCATGATGCTGAAAATGGATCGTCTCTCGGCGCTCTTTGTCTTTGTGACGGGCCTTGTGTTCCTTCCTGTTTCCATCTACTCAGCGGGATACATGAAACGATACCTCGGACGATACAACCTCCGATCGTTCGGCCTGTTCTATCACCTCCTGTTTGCATCCATCGTTGTGCTGCTGATGGCTGCGGATATCCTTTCCTTTCTTCTGACCTGGGAAATCATGTCAATCCTTTCCTACCTGCTCGTGAATTACGAGCACGAGAAAGAAGAGAACACCTGGTCAGGGTACCTCATGCTGGCCATGGGTGAAGCCGGGACGATCGCGGCAGCCTTGGCCATGCTGATCTTGTTTGTATTCGCGGGACGCCTCGATTTCGTATCCATGAAATCCGCTGCGGCCGGGCTCGGGGATGCGGGGCGCTGGGCCGTGTTTCTTCTTTCGTTCTTCGGCTTTGGCGTCAAGGCAGGCCTTGTCCCTACCAACGCGTGGCTTCCCCGGGCGCACCCCGCAGCGCCGGGCAACATATCGGCCATCTTGTCGGGCGTGATTCTCAATCTCGGCATTTACGGCATAGTCCGGATCAATGTGGATATTCTCCCGGCCACTCAGTCCGGCCCAGGGCTTGTCGTGCTTGTCATCGGAACGGTTTCCGCCCTCGTGGGCATCCTTTATGCGACAACCGAAAACGAGATTAAGAAAATGCTGGCCCACAGCTCCATCGAGAATATGGGCATAATCACCGCCGGTCTCGGTGCAGGGCTTGTCTTCATCGCATCGGGGTACCCTGTGTTGGCGGGGATCGCTTTCACAGCGGCTCTCTATCACATGGTCAACCACTCCCTCTATAAGGCCCTCCTGTTTCTCGGTGCCGGTGCCGTGGACTCCAGTGTGGGGGAGAGGAACATGGACCGCCTTGGCGGCCTGATCAAGGTCATGCCCTGGACGGGGTTCTTTTTCCTCATCGGGTCGCTGTCCATCGCGGCCCTGCCGCCCTTTAACGGGTTTGTCAGCGAGTGGCTCACGCTTCAGACGATGCTTCGAAGCGCGGAGCTCCCATCGACGGCGGTGAAAATTGTCTTCGCCCTCTGCGGCGCGGCCCTCGCGTTGACGGCGGCCCTGGCCGTGACCTGCTTCGTGAAGGCCTTCGCCATGAGCTTCCTGGGCCATGCCCGATCCAGCAAGGTGGTAAAAGCCGTCGAGGTAAAGCGTTCGATGACCCTGCCCATGGGGATGCTGGCGGTTTGCTGCCTCCTGTTCGGGATTCTGCCGACCTACATCATTCCGGTCATGGACCAGACGATCGCCCCGATGACAAACAAGCAGATGGTGGATGACTTGGTTCCGCCCTTTTTCGCCCTCGATTCCGGAGGCAGCGCGAAATTCAGCCCGGCTTTCGTTGCCGAGTTTCACGATCTTGGCGCTCAAACCGGGAAAGGCATTCTCCCGGGCCGGGGGTGGGTTGTCCTTCACCAGGGTGCGGAGCGCAACCCCGTCGTCTTTGCCATGTCGACGTCGTACACGGTCGTCGTGCTGACCCTGTTGCTTGTCGGAAGCATGTTGCTGATTCGAGCCTTGACCAAGGCCAGGACGGTCATGGTGAGGCCTGCCTGGGATGGTGGGCTCCGCCGGCTCATACCCGAAATGACCTATACGGCCACGGGTTTTTCAAATCCTGTTCGGGTGATCTTCGCGGCTGTCTTCCGTCCCATGACCTTCGACGAAAAGAAGGAAACGATTGCCGAGCATTTCAGAACGGCTATCCGGAACGGGCGGAAGGAAGTCCATGTCATGGATCGCATCGTCCTGCAACCGCTCATAAAGAGTCTGCAGGCCATCGCCACGCTCCTGGGTCGCATTCACTCGGGCAGCGTGAATGTATACGCGGCCTACGTGTTCATCAGCCTAATCATCGTGCTTATTTTCATGAGATTTTCCTGAAGATGATGTCATGCTTGAAAATATCATCATACCCTTGGCTTACATATCGCCATTTACGATTTTTGGTTTCAGTGTTGCCTATGTCGGGGTTGTGAATTTTCTGCTCAAATCGAAAGTCCCGGACAAGATCGTATTTATGTCTTATGCGTTCTCATGGGCCATCGCTTCCGCACTGGGTATCATCCTGTTCGGAAGCAGAGTGCCCGAATCTCTCGACTCCGTTTTCCTGATCACCCTGATCGTCCCCGGGATCGTATTCTGCTTCACACACAGGATGTGAGTTTAGCTGGCGTTGTTTCTTTTCGAGGTGATCAGACCGAGGCGACGATCCAAGATGTATGACTCGATCATTATTGCCTCGGGTAGAGCAGCACGGTCGCAATGCGGAGCAGACCTGCGGCGTCGTGGTGGCACCCGGTACGGGACCGGAAAATCTTCCCCGGGCCTGCCAAGATCGAAATCCGCGAGCTCGCATCCCACGTCACAAGAAGAGACAGGTGCACAATGGGCGGCGCAATGGACCTCCGAGGAGGACGTGTCGATCGCTCCTTCAAAGCAATCCATACTGGGGGTGAGCGGATTCCGTGCGTCCGCGTCATGTTCCGGGAGGTGTTTGTCCCATGAATATCCACAGCATACTATTTGAAAATACAGAAGACGGCATAACAAAAGAAACACTTGAAGCCCCCGTATTTTTTGCTGATTTGAATCTTGATCAGATTGTAGACGCCGTCACGGCGGGAAGACAGGAATACAATCTAAAACCGTTGTTTTACACGTCCCTGCACGATATCAACGTGATCCGGTATCGCCAGGAAATATTCCGCGATCTTGAAAATGAAATTCTTTTTGAGCATGTCAAATCATTTGCGCAAAAGATGCGTGCGATGCGCGAACATCTTGCCCAGACAGACAAGCTTTACTACAAATACCAGAAGGAAAGATGGTTTCTGGAAGCGGTGGGAATTTATTGCGACGCAGTGAACGGCCTGGCGCATGATTTAACCCCTGTTGATTTAAAATCGCGCGGTTTTCTGGCCTTCCGTGAATACGTGGCGAGTTATGCCGAATCCAACCGGTTTGTGTCGCTTCTGGCAGAAACAAAAAAGCTGATAGCCGATTTGGCCGCGGCAAAATATTGCCTGCACATTAAGGGCAATCGCATTCAGGTCCGTCACGATGAATCGGAAACGGATTACAGCGCTGAAGTGGAGAAAACGTTTGAGAAATTCAAACAGGGAGCCGTGAAAGATTACAAGATAGCATTTTCCACCCGACCCGATATGAATCATGTTGAAGCGAAAATATTGGATTTCGTCGCCCAGTTGCATCCAGACCTGTTTTCAAATCTTGACGATTATTGTGCGAAAAACGGCAGTTACCTGGATGGAACGGTGTGCGTTTTTGACCGGGAAATACAATTTTACATCGCCTATCTGGAGTATCTCGCGATATTCAAACGAGCCGGATTGGAAGTTTGTTATCCGCAAATTTCTAATACCTGCAAGGAAGTATATGATCATGAAGGATTCGATTTGGCTCTAGCCTATAAACTCATACGCGAAAACTCGTCCGTTGTCTGTAATGATTTTTACCTGAAAGGTAAGGAGCGCATCATTGTCGTATCCGGTCCGAACCAGGGCGGTAAAACAACCTTCGCACGCACCTTCGGGCAGCTCCATTATCTGGCCTGCATCGGCTGTCCCGTCCCGGGTACGGAAGCGCAACTCTTTCTGTTCGATCGGCTCTTTACGCATTTCGAAAAGGAAGAAGACATCCAGAATCTCCGCGGCAAACTGCAGGATGACCTGGTGAGAATCCACCAGATTCTGAGCTGGTCCACATCGAACGGCATCGTCATCATCAACGAAATTTTCACGTCCACAACATTGCAGGACGCGATTTTTTTGTGCAAAAAGGTCATGGAAACAATCATGGATCAGGACCTGCTGTGCGTTTGCGTAACGTTTATCGACGAATTGGCTTCTTTGAGCGAGAAAACCGTAAGCATGGTCAGCACGGTCGTCCCGGAAAATCCGGCCTTGCGAACCTATAAAATTGTAAGACGGCCTGCCGACGGTCTTTCCTATGCGATATCTATTGCCGAAAAGTACCGGCTGACATACGATCGTCTAAAGGAACGCATCCGGCCATGAAGGCTTTTCTCATGTACAGGGATTCCGATTTCGACTTGCAGCGGAAATTGCCGTCCCATGAACAAGAGCTGATCCAGGACCTGGAATTGAACACACTGTTCAACGCCATGGCGTTCGGCGACAAATTTTTGCTGGAGGTGGTGAGAAAAGCCGTTTTGTCCGGTTTTGAAAATGATCCGGACACGATCGTCTATCGCCAGGACATTCTCAAGGATTGCCTGAAAAATTCTTCAGTCGTCCGGGAGATCTACGATATCGCCGTAGACTCCATCGAAAAAGAAAGAAAGAATTATTTAGGCATTTTCAGCAAATATCCCGGCTCGATACTGTATCGATCCATAGACGTGATGCAGATGTTTGTGGGCATGCTGAAAAAACTGAAAAACATCGCCGACAGACACGCGGATCAGTTTGAATCACAGGGCTTTACGGCGTTTTTCGCCATGCTCAAGAATGAATTGGGTGAAGAGTATTACGCCTGCGTCCAGAATCATTTAAGCGAACTGAAATTCCGCGATGGAGTATTGATCAGCGCCGAATTGGACAGAGGCAATAAAGGTATTCATTACACGCTCCGCAAACACCGATTCGAAAAAGAGAGTTGGCTGAAGCGGCTGTTCGCGAAAAAACCGCCCGTTTACGCCTTTTCGATCAACGAGCGTGACGAAAGTGGCGCCAGGGCCCTGTCGGAATTAAAAGACATGGGTATCAACAATGTGGCCAATGCGCTCGCCCAGTCCGCAGATCATATTCTCAGTTTTTTTACCCTGTTGCGGACGGAATTGGCCTTTTACGTTGGTTGCCTGAATCTGCATGGGCAGCTTGCCCAATTGGGAGAACCGATGTCTTTTCCCCTGGCTATGGCTCCCGTCGAACGGAGACATTCCTTTAAAGAACTATACGATGCCTGTCTGGCTCTAACCATGGGTAAAAAAATTGTAGGAAACGATATGCATGCCGACGATAAAGACCTGGCGGTAATCACCGGTGCCAATCAGGGCGGCAAAACGGTTTTTTTGCGAAGCATTGGTTTGTCTCAATTGATGATGCAATGCGGCATGTTTGTGCCGGCAGAGTCTTTCAGTTCAAATATCTGCAACGGCCTTTTCACGCATTACAAACGGGAAGAAGACGCTGCCATGAAAAGCGGAAAACTGGATGAAGAACTCAGCAGAATGAGCGATATCGCAGACAAGATAACGTCAAATTCGATGGTGCTGTTTAATGAATCATTTGCCGCGACTAACGAAAGAGAAGGCTCTGAGATTGCAAGGCAGATCATCTGCGCATTAGTGGAAAAACGCATCAAAGTATTCTACGTGACGCATTTATATGAATTTGCGCATGATATTTATGACAAAAAAACGGGAAACGCCATTTTTCTGCGCGCTGAAAGACAAACCGACGGGGGACGAACGTTTAAAATAATCGAAGGCGAACCCTTGCAAACCAGCTATGGCGAAGATTTGTATTACGAGATCTTCGAGACAGACCATGCAATTCATTGAATCGCCAAATTCCCCCCATTTATGGGGAATAGATAAATGAGGACGAGCTTATGCCCGTTAAAGCGCATGGTACATGCAAGACGAAAGCCATCCGTTTCGTCGTGCTGATGGCCACCGCGAGATCATGAGGCCTCCCGCTCAATGGGAAACATATAACGGATATGCGAGTAGAGATCCATAGGCTCGTTCAGGGATTGGAGGATCTCCACCGCGGCAACCGCGTCGTGGAACAGCTGGTGGCCTGCGGCGAAGGGGCCATAGAGCCTCTCCGGGATTATCTGATCAACGGCCGGCCCTCGCACATCTTCCAGCCCCGGCAGTGGGCCGTCCAGGCCCTCGCCCGGCTCGGCGCCTGGCCCATCCTGCTGGAATACCTGACCCTTCAGAAGAGCATTCCGGATCCGGTCATCCGTTTCGGAGAAGACGCCGTCGAGAACACGGCCGCCCGCGCACTGGCCACCCGGCAAACGGAAGAGGTGTTCCAGACGCTGCTGTGGCTTGCCGGCAAAAGGCTTTTGCCCGGCGTCATCGAGGCCCTCGGGACGTTTCGCCGGCCGGAAACGGTCTCCGTATTCATCACGGCACTCGGAGATGACATATGCCGAAAAGCTGCCGAACAGTCCCTGCGTCAAGTCGGACATGCAGCAATACCGTCTCTTCGCAAAGCGGCACGGCGCGTCAGGGGTTCCCGCGCGCCTGCGTCGCCGACAGAAACAATACGCAGGAAGAGCGCAACTCGCCTGCTTTCGGAACTCGACAGGCAGGCTGATGAGCGGTGAGGTCCCTCACCCCCTTTGCGTCCAAACCACCTCTTTACAGAGAACGAGAGACACTGTAATGCAGCGTTGGAGTTCGTCTGCAGCAGGTTCGATTCTGGGCACCGCCGGCATACGCTGCCGGTGATGAAAGAGGTCCGGTCATGATACAAATTCAGCTTCCCGGTTTCGGACTTGTCCAGGTGGAGCACCTCGTGCTGGATTTCAACGGCACGATTGCCTGCGACGGAGCGCTTTCCGATGGTGTGCGGCAGTTGCTTGATGTCCTTTCCCGAGACACCGAAATTCATCTTCTCACGGCGGATACCCATGGCAATGCCGCCATCGCGTGTGCGGGGCTGCCGTGCAGGCTGGTTGTTCTGCCCGAAGGGGATCAGGACGTCGCAAAGCGGGACTATGTGTGAAAGCTGGGCAGGGAACGAACGGTCTGCGTCGGCAACGGCCGGAACGACAGGCTGATGGTGGAGGAGACGGCCATCGGCATCGCTGTCATAGGAGAGGAGGGGGCCTCGGCGGAGACCGTCCTGAATGCAGACGTGGTCTGCCGAAGCGCGAGCGAGGCTCTATCCCTGCTGGTAAACCCGCGAAGGCTTGTGGCGACCTTGCGTTCCTGATTCTCTGTTGTTAAGACGTAGAAACTGGCATTCTACCGGCAGGAATAAGAAGAAATTCAAGAAGATCAGCATCTGTGGGCAGGTGCCAAAAGATGAACGGACGTTTCATTTAGATAAGTTCTTCTTGCTAAATCTTTCAAAATATGACAAAAAACTGACTAATAAAAACTTAATATGCAATGGGGTCCAGAGTTAATCATAATTCTGGAGGGATTTGCAAGCATGGTCGGGCCGCCAGCTGAACTTTACGTTTGGCTGGCGGTTTTTTTATGATTGGGGGTAATCGCTGCTAAGAGTTAAGAATAAGAGAAGCGAATAGATTTTTAACACGGGTTCAGGGTTCAGAATCAGCATGTCCTGATTCTGGAGGAAATAAGCATGGTCGGGCCGCCAGCTGAACTTTACGTTTGGCGGGCGGTTTTTTATTTAGAAATAAAATCCTGGAGGTTGACTATGAGATGGAAAGAATTGCTTGCCATAATTGGTCTTTTAATTTTTGTCTCTGCTCCCTTTATATGGTCAGCAATTGTCAGATATTTTAAGAAGTCAAAAAAATCATAAATGAACTTCGTGCCTATGGAGGACTGAAGATGTCGATGGAGATGATTATTGCAGTTTCCGTAATGGCCGTCGTTTTTATCGTTGTGTCTTGGATTATGCAAAAGAACAAATCCAAGAAAAGCTGAATTAACCAGAACTGATCTTTCCGCGTGACATGCCGCGAGTGGTGAGCATGTGCAAGAAGAGTTGCGTGCGATGAAAGCTTTACTGTTACAGATTATTGTCCTTATCTCTGCTATTGCAGGAATTGCTGGCATCAAGAGGATGGCTTTGCAGGCTTGGA
>Ga0315287_10002143_pt1 | contig 18559 bp, 15 predicted proteins | sample YL17G11_0_MG_FD_205037 | JGI IMG/M metagenome (GOLD analysis project Ga0315287, IMG submission 205037) | Sediment microbial communities from Yellowstone Lake, YNP, Wyoming, USA - YL17G11_0 | ecosystem: Environmental > Aquatic > Freshwater > Lake > Sediment | place: USA: Wyoming | collected...
ACGATCGATTGGCTGCTCGTCAACGGTCACAGACGCCGGGTCCGCTGCCATTGACGGATCGCGCACGACATCTCCATCCACGCGCACACGCTCATCGCGCAGGAAGTTGCGCGCCTGGGAGCGGGTGCAGTACCCGAAACTGGAGAGGATCTGGTCTACTCGTCGCATGGATCGTGCGGGGGCGCGGGTCAAGCGGCCTCAAGCCCCAGATGCTCAACCATCGCATCGAAGTCGCGATCGTTGTGCAGCAGCTCGATCCGTTTCTCGATGCAGAAAGTGCCGATAATGGTGTCGATCGTCTCTTTCCTGGTCTTGAGCCCGGACGCTCGCCTCGCTTCATGCATCAGCGCGTCATCCAGCACGACATTCGTCCTCATCGGCGCCTCCTGATGCGTATGCATGGGATGAATATACACATCGCATGTGCCTTCAGCAACGGAGTGATCTGCCTGCGTGTGGCCCGGTTTCCCCGTGGCGCCCAATCAGGAAGTAGTTGCTCCCTGCCCGACATCCGCCACCGGCAGATACAGCCGCACCGTGGTCCCCTTGCCGGGCATGCTGTCAACGGCAATGGCGCCGCCATGATTGCGGACGTCGAAGTGCTGCGAAGGTTGCTTGGCGCGGCCGGAGTAGTGAACGTCCACCACGCATACCCCTTGGCAATCGCGTCGGGGATTGGGTGGCAAAGCCGGGTGGCGCGTCATGGGGCGGTGCCAAGCCTCAACCAGCCGTGCGCGACACCCTCGAGCATCGTGCCCGATCGTCAAGTCGCACTGCTTCGTCTCACATGGCGGGATCTGTGCGGCGCTCCGTCAGAGCGGCTCGACACCACGAGATTGGCGTGCAGTTCCGGCAACCAGGCTTGCGGGTGGGGGTACTCCGTCGCCTGCGCCTGCAACGCTGCATCCCACCCCACACACATTCGGCCGGGCTCAGTGCGGCGCCCGGCGCAGTGCTACCCAAAGGCATCTGCTCTGGATAGCCCGGCCTACACCCCAGATGCCACAGGTTCGGGACAGTGATGCACGACTCGTCGCGGGTCAACCACGAAGAACTTGATCGCCGCGACCCCTGCCACCGCAAAGCCCAGTGCAATGGCGAACACCACGTTCTGCCCGTACACATCGGCAAGCCACCCGCCCACCACCGGCAGAATAATCACTGGCGCCAGAAACAGCGACCGTAGCGCCATGTAGGAGGTGCGGCGGTTCTCAGGAGCAAACTCCATGGGGAAGTTCAGCATGAACACATTGATGCCCGCCCCGGCCATGGTCACGACCACAATCGCCGCAAAGAACAGCGGCCGCGACGTTGCCAGCATCGCGGTTGTCAACCCCACGCCGAGAATGGAGAAGCACGCATACCCGATGCGGCGATACCCGAACTTGTCGCCCAACATGCCGAAGGTGAGAATCGACACCGCATTGGTGACGATCATCATCATGGCGATTCTGCCGGTGAACTGCGCTGCGGACGCACCTGACAGATCGAGAATCCGGATCCCCTTCATGGTGATGAGAGACAGATTGGATATGCCGGGAATTGCCAGCACCACCAGCACAATCAGGAGGTTGCGGAACCGCCTGTCGGTCTTGAGAATCGACAGATTCTCCCGCACATGCTGCATCACCGGCACACGCGGCTTGAGGTCGGCCTGCTCGTACGGCGCCTCGCGCATGAGCCCCAGCACAAACGCCGATGCCACGAACATCACCATAGACAACGAGTACATGGCGCCGTAGTTGCCGGGAAACGGCAGCATCCTTGTGAACACCGGAAAGACCGCCAGAATCGCCAGTCCGAGCACCGTGCCCATGCAGTCGCGGCATCCGATGAGCAGACCCCGACGGTTGACAGGCGTGAGGCGCGCAACAAAGTCCATCCATTGCGGCACGGTGAATCCATTGACCACGCCGTACCACAGCAGCGACGCAAAGAGCACCACCAGGTAGGCGGGGTAGCCGATGCGATTCATGAAGATGGTTGCCAGTGCGATGTAGACGAATGTCAAGCGCGAGAGCCATGCAAATGCCATGAAGAGCGGCAGGCGGCGCGCCCGCGTTTCGTAGAGACCGGGGCAGAAGATGGCCACCAACTGCGACACGCCGAAGAAGCACAGGCCCGCCAACGTGGCAAACCGGTTCTCAAAGGGCACAATGGCGGGATAGCGCAGGCCGATCTCGTGGATGAGGCCGGGCATGATGGTGAAGAGGCCAAGCGAGGCGAATCCGGCGCTCCAGAAGCCGCCATCGAGGAGTAGACAGGTGAAATTGCGTTTGAGATTACTCTGAGCTGCGGAGACCAATGTGGTGTGTCCTTGATTCCGCCCCCCGGCGGTGCGTAGAGAAAATAGGTTGGGCGGGGGTGCGTGCGCGGCAGAGCCGGCGATCCAGCGAAGAGCGGAGTCTGGCGGAGACGAGTTGCCCCATCGAGCAAGCAGTCAGCATGCAGCGGTCAGATCACAGAGGCCCCTCGATGGCATGACCGGGGGGACAAGCGAAGAAAAAGCAGGAAGGGCCGCGGATGGACGGTGTGGTTAATCTATCAGTGTTGTAACTACTCGGGTCCCCTGACGGACTCTTTCATGACGCTCGTCGAGCGCCTCAGCCGGGCGCCTCGATACTTCGACAGGGCTCAGTGCAAGTACAGCCCGTCTCAGTCGGCGGGCCACACACTTCGGCGGGCTCCGTGCAACGCTTCGACTGGGCTCAGTGCAGCGCTCGGCGACCGGCTGAGTTGAACTGCGGCCCAAGTAGCCGCTGACCGAGTGCCGTTCGTCTCGATACATACGAGAGATCTCATCGACGAACGGTGTATCGAGGTCCGCGGCCGAAATCGACGGATCCCCTGATTCAACAACATTGGTGTCGGATCCCCTTCGCACCGTCGACGTGGCTACTGCTATTTTCCACACTCTCGGCGCGCCGGTGATCCACCGAACCGCGCATCCCGGAAGGACCTGCAGACCAATGTCCAAGGCAACAGCACATGTCGACCCCTTCATCGGTGTTGACGGCGGAGGAAACTGCCTGTGCGGTCCGTACCTGCCGCAAAGCATTGTCCGACTCTCGCCGGATACCGCCGACACCGACAATACCAACGGGTATGCCAGTGACAAGCCGATCCGGCACTTCAGCCACACGCACGTGAGCGGCACCGGTGGCGCCAGTCGCTACGGCAACATCGGTGTGACGCCTTTCTGCGGGGAGCTGCGCGACTTTCGCGAGCCGTACGACCGCCACGACGAGCACGCGGGCTCCGGCTACTACTCGGTGGTGCTTATGCCCGCAGGTGTTCGTGCCGAGCTCACATCCACCCCTCAATGCGGCGTCCACCGATACACGTTTCCCGAGAACACGCCGGCCAATGTCTGCATCAATGTGGCCTCGGTGGTGCGGGAGCTGGACGGAGGAAGCGGCGAGGTGACACGTTGGGAGCATGCGTCGCCCGGAGAGAGTGTGGCCCGATCGACCGGCGGATACATCGAGCAGATCTCCGACACCGAGATCATCGGGCGCGGCGACTACCGGGGTGGGTGGGGACACGAGTACCCCTACTCCGTGCACTTCTACGCGCAGTTTGACGTTCCCACCGCGCAAACACTGCTTGTCAGCCGCGCCGCATCGGGTGCAGGACCTGTCATCGAGGGCCCCTGCTGCCGCGCGCTGCTGCACTTCGGCGTGCGTGGCCGCATTGGCGCGCGCGTGGGCATCTCGTACGTGAGCGTGGCCAACGCGCGGGCGGCGGTCGATCGGGAGTGCCGTGCTCTGGCCTTTGACGCGGTGAGGAACATGGCGGTTGACACGTGGGATGCCTCCCTGAACCGTATTGCCGTGACGGGCGGCGCCACAGAGCAACGCACGCTGTTCTACACACTCTTCGCGCGTCTGCTGTGCATGCCCAGCGATCTGGGCGTTGACCACGAGTTCGGGTACTGGAAGTCGGGCGTGCGGCACTTCACCGATTACTACTGCCTGTGGGACAGCGTGCGCAACGCCAACTCGCTGATCTCGCTCTTCGATCCGCAGTGGGAAGTTGACATGCTCAACTGCCTGCTCGACGTGGCCGAGCACCGCGGCTGGCTTCCCGATGCGTGGATTGCGGGTCACAGCGCGTTTGTGCAGGGCGGGAGTTCGGCGGATATTCTGCTGTGCGAGGCGGCGCTGAAGGGGCTGCGCGGCATCGACTACGAGAAGGCGCTTCGTTTCATGCGCAAGAACAGCGAGGTGGAATCGCCCGACCCCAGATTCTTCGGCCGAGATCTGAAGCAGTACCGTGACCTCGGGTACGTCAGCACCGACACGCCGAAGGCGTGCGTCTCCCGTCACATCGAGTATGCCTACCAGGACTGGTGCATCGGCGCACTGGCGCGCAAACTCGGGCACTCCGATGTCGCGCGTCGATACGAGGAGAGTTCACGCAAGGTCTGGAGCCTGTGGCGCAACGATGCCGGGTGCTTTGCCCCGCGCAATCCCGACGGCTCGTGGGCCGAGCCGTTCGATCCGACAAAGCTCCAGACGGCGCAACCATGGCTCGATCCGCACTTCTACGAAGCTCCGAGCGCCCAGTGGACGTACCAGGCGATGCACGATGTTGGCGGACTCATCACGCGGTGCGGCGGCCGCGACGAGTTTGTCAAGCGTCTCGACGAGTTCCTCGCCAATGGGTACTGGTCCAAGGAGATGATGCTGCATGTCCCGTATCTCTACATCTATGCGGGCCGCGGCGACAAGACCGCCGAGGCAGTGCGGGTCTGCATGGCAAAGTACTTCCGCGCAACACGCAGCGGCCTGCACGACAACGAGGACATGGGTTGTCAGAGCGCGTTCTACATGTGCTCGGCCATCGGAGTGTACCCGGTGGCAGGACAAGACATCTACCTGCTCTCGGCGCCCGTGTTCCGGCACACCGAGATCGCGCTTGGTTCGGGAGGAAAGACGCTGGTCATCACCGCCCGCGAAGCAGGCGAGCGCCATCCGTACGTCAAGTCCGTTGCGCTCAACGGCAAGCCACTCGGACGTCAGTGGATCCGCCATCGCGAGATCGCGCGTGGGGCCACCATTGAGTTCGAGCTCAGCGATGTGCCGGTGATGCATCCGGAGTTCATGGCGCCGCCCAATGGCGTGTGAGTGGGGGCCATCAGGCATCCGTGTACCCGGTCCAGGGAGGTCGCTGGTCGGTCACTGCTCCGGTGCAGAGTTGGCAGTTGAGGCGGGCGCAATTGCCGCATTCGCACCGGACGTCTCCCCCGCTCGCGACGAGTCACAGGACCGCTGCGAAGACGTGTGATGCATGCGGTCGCGTGTGCACAGATCTCCTCCCGGCGGACATCAGTGCCTGTTCGAGGATGCGGGGCTCGACCTCGCGGTCGGTCCACGTGTGGGCCGAGATGTCACACCGTTCTTCCGTCTGGGCAGAACAGTCGGCGAGGATGATCGATCGGGCTTCAGCGTCCATCCGTCGATAGAGGATAGTCGCATCATGCGGTACAGTTTCCGCATCTCATGAATCTTTGCCAGTGTTCTCTCGATATGCATGGGACTTCAGCCTCTCAATGTCAGCTTTGTCAAGATCCGAGTTGCGTATCCGTTTCATCCAGATCAAGTCTTCGGGCAGCGCAACCCGAACAATGCCGTGGGGAGTGCGCACGCGCGACGCGCGCCTCAGAATCTCATCGTGGCGCGCCTGGTCGCCGGCAAGAACGTCGAGTACCAGAGAATCTCGATTGCGGATCTTCATGAAACGGTAGAGCGTCAGTCTTGTGGACTGGAAAGTCCATGGCGGGGCTGTCTCGATGTATTCGACGGCTTCGAGAATACTTCGAGCCCGCGCCACCTGTTTTCTGTCCACAATTACGTCGATGTCATCGGTGAAGCGAGGATCGGCGTAAAAACCAACAGCCATCCCTCCCACCACACAGTACCTCACCCGGTGCTTGTTGAAGGTGCGTGTGATACGGAAGAACTCTTCGCTTATGTCAATGGTACCGGGGTCAGCCCTTGCCGTCTTCCGGCCACGCGCCTGATTCTTTGGCTTGGACTCCATATTGTGCAAAATACCCCCGGCCCAGCAACGACTTCAATAGGACCGCGATGAGGGCGAGTCCGATGGAGGCGGCTGCAACCCAAGCCACTCAAAGGGGCCCTGCGGTCAGGCCCTCACAGCACTTGCAGCGAGACGGCGCGCCGTGCGTGGTCGGACCACGGTGGATCAACGGTACCCGATCGGGAATGGAGACCGAGGACCCACGGCACGTCGCACGGATCCGCCTGTCGCTTGCCTGGATCTGGGGGACGTCCCCAAGTCCGCTGCCCCGTCCGCGATTCCGCGCTACTCAATAGTGATCGTCTCGACGGTATCGTGCACCGCAGGCTTGGGTGCTGCCGGGCGTGCCGTTGTGTCAGGATGCACGGCACCCGTAGAAACCGCAGACGTGTCAGATGGCAGCCCAGGGGTGTGAGGTGCACGATCTTGCCCAGAGGCATGGGCTCTGCGGAGATCGATGCACCGGAGTCAGAGAGCGCGGCATCGCTGAGACCGGCTGGCAGCGCACCCGTGTCGGGAAGCACGGACTTGCGCTGAGGTGCAGGCTCCGCAGGGCGGTATCGTGCCTTGGGGGATTCTGGGACGAACTTCGTTTATTTTAATAAAATAAACGAAGTTCGTCCCAGAATCTCTGCCAGCATCTGGACCGACTCCGAGCGCAGGCCCGACGAGCTGGTGTGAAGTCTCGGATGCCCTCAGACTTACGAATATGCATACGAGCACCCCTCGGGTGGGCTGACACCGCTGTTCCGAGGGTTACGGTCGAACGAGATGTCGGTTCGAGTGTCTGATGACGACTACTTCCTTGACGCTCGTCGAGCGCCGCATCGAGGGCGAAGACGCGCTCAACGGCCTTCGCGACCGGGCACGCGCAATCGCACATGAATTGGGGTTTGGGCGCGAATATGTAAAGCTCGACTCGCTTATCGGCGCAATCCTGAAGACACGGCCCTCATCGCTGCTGACCTCGGCCACTGCGATAGCACGGTCGCGAGGGTAGCGGTGTCGCTTCTCCCGGTCTCGCGAGCGCATCAGGCCGTAGATCCGGTTCAGCGCGACTTTCGTGCCGATGAGAAACGAGATGTCCCGATCGGTTGGCGGACACTTGCTGACCTCGGTGTACGTGCTGTCAAGACCAGTGAACTGCCGCGTGATGCGTTCGTCGGTTGACCAGAGGATGCGGATGTCCGGGATCTCCATCTTGATCATGGCCAGCCGATCCACGCCGAAGCCGAAGGCCCACCCATTGTACTGCGCAGGGTCGATGCCCAGACGCGTCAGCACCACCGGGTTGACCAGGCCTGCGCCAAGGACCTCCGTCCACGCCCCGTGCCGGTTGATCTGGAGTTCAATACTCGGATCAGTGAATGGGAACGTGTCGGGCTCCACGCGCCACTCAACCGCAGGGCCGTAGATACTTCGCGCGATCCCGACAAGGATCGCAACGAGATCGTCGATGCTGTACTGCTTGAGCGCATTGCGACACACGCCTAGGCCGTCAATCTGGTGGAAGAGCTGACCGTGGCCGCGGTCGATCTCATCATTGCGGTACACCTTTCCGTATGACAAGGCCATCACCTGGCCCGCTTCGTGCAGTCGCTGCACCACAGCCTGATCTCTCAGGTAGTACGGCCACATGGTCGTGGTCTGTGTTCTGAGCACGTGACGGTCATCGACGTAGAACGTGTCTCCGCGGCTGCGGCTCGGGTGATCGGACGGCGTTGCCAGCAGATCGAAGTTCTCCTCAACGGAGACGATCTCCGGGATCCCAACGTCGTCGTGGCCGGCCAACAGGTCAACCGCCTTGATGGCCTCAATGACGTAGTGAACGGGGGAGTTCGTCTGCCGCGTGAGATCCGGCAGCGCGAGGAGCTTCTTGATTCGGACGGCATCGGGGTCGGACCGCTGGTCAAGGCGCGTCAGCGCATTGTTGTGTGTCGGTGGGTAGCGCATAGGTTTCTCCGGGATGTGGACGTGACGAACTACGATGCCTGCACGACAGGTGCAAGCAAAGACGACTACAGACGGCGGAGAAAGGATGGAGTATTATTGCGCGCTGGGCGCAAAGCAGACGGCCGCGAAGCGGATGGAGGGAGAGACGCAGAGAGTGAGGATCGGGACTCGCATGGTGTTAATATAGCGCATGGGAGCACTTTTGTCAACAGTCGTGGTCACTCGTCGTCAACACGGAAGCATTGCCGTAGTGTCGGGGAAACCGCCCCCTTCCCGCAGTTTTGGGTTTTGGGACGGGTTTTGGGACGAACTTCGTTTATTTTATTAAAATAAACGAAGTTCGTCCCAAAGTCCCTGTCAACAGCCGCCGCTACTCGGGCTCAAAGTCAACCGATGTGAAGTTGGCGTAGTACCGGCCGCTCGTGGCCGTGAACCTGAGCACACAGTAGTCGGGGTCGTTCACACCCTTGGGGTAGTACATCTCGTCCCCGGTTCGCCAGATCAGCTCCTTTGACGCACTATCGTGGAGGACCTCCATCGTGCCATTGAGCAGTGCGGCTCTAAAGGCGCGCGAGTCGTAGAACCGAACAACGCGCTGCTGCCATGGCTGCTCGACGATATCGTGGATGAATTCAAGGCCGGCGGCTCTTGCCTTGTCAACAATGGATGCTGGATCATCGTCCTCGAAGTAGAGTTCGAAGCTGTTGGGGCGCACAGACATCGGGTGTTTGTTGCTCGACCGTGAGTCCCTGTCCGTCCCCAGACACAGTCCTCGACCGCCCCTACCCAGTCGCCCGAACCGAAGTGACATTCTGCCCCGCAAGCCTGTGGTACAAATCGCCACGCCGCTCCTTCCACCCGCAGACGCCGGTGCGCAGGCTGCTGACACGCTCGAAACCCTTGGCCCGCAGGAAGTACGCCGCAATGTACGAGAGTCCCCCACCCTGACACACCACCAGAATGTGCTTGTCCCTGGGCAACAGGTGCAGGCTCTTCCCTATCGCAGTGAACGAAACCTCGTGGGCGTTGGGCAGACTCTTGACCTTCTTGCGCAACCCCTGCGTACGAACATCGAGAATGTAGTTCTGCTCGTCAAGCAAAAAGGGTTCGTCCAGCTCCAGCGGCGACACAATGTTGACAAGAAGGGATCTCCCCTCAACATACTCCCGAAATGCCCATGCAGTGTATCGGATGTCGCGTGCCGTGGTTTCGCTGCCGAGACTGAAGCGAACCGTCTCCTTTGCCGCCCGGTCCGAGAGTCCGATTGCCTTGAGCGTATCGGATGGCTTGTCATCGTGCGTGTTGCAGGCTGAGCCGGCAGACACTGCAATACCGTGGTAGTCGAACATGGCCAGAAGCGCGGCATTGCTCGTATTAGGGAAGGTGATGTTGGCGGTGTTGGGCAGACACCCGGTGTCCGGCGAATTGACCACGCAATCCGGTTTGATCAGCCTCAACCGGTCGATGATCTGCTGCTTCAGAGTCCCGATCCGACCGGCCTGTGCGAGGAGTTTGTTGACATCACGGCACGCTGTTCCGAACCCAGCGATGTTGTGAAGACCTTCGGTGCCAGCGCGCAGACCCTCCTCCTGATGGCCGCCATGGAGCAGTGGTGCAAAGGGGCTGCCTTGCTTGACATACAGCGCACCAACGCCCTTGGGACCGTGGAGCTTGTGGGCGGAGAATGAGGCGTAGTCGACGCCGAGTCCGTGGACGTCGACCGGGATCTTCCCAAACGCCTGCACGCAATCCGACAGTACCAGCACCCCGCGGCGTCGGGAGATCTCCGCAATTGCGCGGACGTCCTGAACGGTCCCAATCTCGTTGTTGGCCAGCATACAGCAAACCAGGAACGTGTCCTCGTCGATGAGATTCTCGATCTCCGACGGATTCACCCGACCGTACCGATCAACCGGACAGTACTCCACCACAATGCCCTGCGTAGTCAGGAACTGCAGCGTCTTCATCACCGACGGATGCTCTATGGGCGAGGAGATGATCTTCTTCTTTCGCGGGTAGAAGTGCGCACTCACCGACTTGAGCACCGCATTGTTCGATTCGGTTGCGCAACCGGTGAAGAGAATCTCGTGAGAGTCAGCACCCACGGCGTGTGCCACGTGGCGGCGTGCATCGTCCATGATCTCGGCCGACTTCCGCGCAATGCTGTAGAGCGACGAGGGATTGCCGTATGAGCGTCTCAGCACGCGGTTCATGGTGCGCTGGACACGGCTGCTCACACGCGTGGTAGCATTGTGGTCGAGGTACACGTGCCGTTTGACGCGGAACAGATGTTTCAGGAATTCCAGATGCGGGATTGCCATGGTTCTCCTCTGTCGTTGGTGAGGTTCGCTGTTTGTGGCACCATCTTCAATGCTACTCTCAGGCACGCAGCTCCTCGGTTGGGTGAGCGGACCTTGTCTGATCCGTGAAGATCCGCCAAATCCGTGTCATCCGTGGCCCCTCCTCGCGGTTTCTAGCTTCTGCGGAGAAGCCTCAGCCCGCGATCGAAGCACCGGCTGATTGCACCAGCACATCAATCAGCTTGGCGCAACCACCGCTCTTGACAAAAGCCGTATGCTCGTCCACCGACGCAAAGTGACGTCCCGTGATTTTGTCGCACCGAAAGGTTGAGCTCGTCGCGTCTCTGAACGCCTTAATAATATCTCGCGCCCACGGATTCCCGAAATACGGCGGCGTTTTACCCGGGTTCTTTCGGCACCAGGCCAACGTGGCCATCCAAATCGCCGCACTCAGTGCTCCACAGGCGTTGCCGCTCAGGCCCATGCCGCCGGCAAATCCTGCGACAGTGACCATCTCCTCGTCGCTGGCGCCCATCTTCTTCGCAACTTCAGAGGCGCAACTCATTGCCTGGAGGGGCAACGCGGCCTTGCCGTGAGTCAATCCCTCCTCTGCAGATGCGAGTGCTTCAGGCGCCCACTTCTCTATGAGGTTGAAGCAGGGGCTGTTGACAAATCCGCCAAGTATGGTCGTGACCATGAGCTTGCCCAGGCCGAAGGGACTCTCCAGGTTGCAGCCGGTAACCTCGCGGCAATCGGGGGTTCCCGTTCTCTTTACATACGACTTCAGGACATACTGCGTTGCCACGATGGCCACGGCCGTTGCCTGAGCGGGGTCAGGGTGACGGCGAAATGCCTCCGCGCCCGCTGCCTGGCATGCTCCCCACAACATGCCACACTGGTGCCCCGTGTTCACTACGCCGCCGGCCAACAGGTCGGATGCACGCTCTGCATCCCCATCGGGGTGCCCGAATTCGCGGTTCAGCAGACACGCAAGCGCGTGAGAACACGCACCGCATTTCCAGAAGACTTTCTTCGCATCATTGTGTTCGGCAAGCATGGTCATTCCTCCGTGTGTTGGCGTTTGCTGGTAGTGAGTACTCAGGTCTCTCTGACGGACACTTCCTTGACGCTTGTCGAGTGCCTCAACCGGTCGCCTCGATACAGCCCGTCTCAGTCGACGGGCCACTCGGCGACCGGCCGCCGCACTCCCCGATCACTCCTGAGCTGCCGACGCAGCCACCGGTGGGACAACTGTCAGGTCCTTCTTGAAGAGAAACGACACATACACGCCCCATCCCAGCGCTGTGAGCAGGATGAAGGTGAGGCAGTTGACAATTGGTATCCACGACAGGACCAGTGCGACTGCTGAGCCGATGAGGAAGTGATAGTGTCTCTTCTGGACTCTCCAGTTGAGCTTTGTCACCAGGTACCTGCCCGCGAGCATCGTGCCGATAATGTTGGCAAGGAAGAAGAGTGGTACACATGCCAGCACCAACATCACGGCCAGTGGTATGGGGATGATCAGGGCCACGCACAGCACGATCACTGCCGGATACATCAGCATCGGGATGAGGCCCCACAGCGCGGTGTTCCAGAAGGTTGCATCTGAGCGATTCGTCTCGAGCTTGCCGAATGCCGGTATGAAGAGAATCAGCAGTCCAATGATGGTGCAGGAGACGAAGAGCGCGAAGCAGATGATCTTGCCAATTGTCTTCAGGGCCTTGGAGAAGTCAGCCGCATCCTTGTCTCCCCCTGCATGGCGTGTATCAACGGTGACCGAGCCGGTGACTCTCGACTGCTCCTCTGGCGTCAACTTCTCCTTTGTGCCGTAGGTCAGGTTGCCTACGATCTTGCCCTGCTTGCCGATGACGAGGCGTCCTCCATAGGCAATGACATTTCCCCGAATCTCATTGTTGATGGTGATTTCGCCCGAACCTGCATAGATGTCGCCGTTGAGTCGACCGTCAATCGCGAGTCTGCCGCAGCCAACGAAGAGGTTTCCGTTGACAGTTGCGCTGTCGGTGAGTGTGAGGGATTTGCAGCCGACATAGCTTGTGCCGTTGATGGCGCCATTGATGATCATGTCCATACCACCGGCGATGATGCCGTTGCCCGATGTGCCGGAGTATGCAAGTTTCTCGCAAATCGCAATGAGCCCGAGCTTGGTCTTTCCGTCGAAGTTGAGTTGCTTGCCGAGAAAGACGAGGTCTTCGGCCTCGCCTGAGAAATTGAGCTCGTGACCGAGGAAGAGGTAGTCCTCGTTGAAGACTCCGGACTCTGTCCTGATGCTCTGGTCCTTGTCTTCACAATGGCTCTGGACCACCATGGCAGGTAGGGCCATGTTCAGACAGAGCACTGCGCCGATCATCGTGCCGATACGTGCGTTCATGGGTCGCTCCGATCAGTTGAGGGTGTGTTTTCGCTGCCGACACACAAAAGATACCTCGTCTTTTCGGCGTTGGAGGCGGATTCCCGGTGAGCGGCCGGAATCTGCAGGTGAGCGGCAGATTTGCGGCGCTCAGAGCGCCCGGAGGTACGGCGAGACAGGAAGACGCTCCCTGTTGCGGCAGGGTTTGGATGGCAAAGCCGGGTGGCGCGTCATGGGGTGTTGCCAAGCCTCAACCACCCGGTGCGCGACACCCTCGAGCATCGTGCCCATTCGTCAAGACCAGTCTACCGATGCTGGTTGATGATCATCCTACTGAAGGCTCTGAGCGATCCCGACGGTACCGTCTGAGATACTGCCCGCGGGTATCGCGCACCGGGCGATCCAATCTACCACTACCGCATGACGCGCCACACGTCCGGCCGGGCTCAGTGCAGCGCCCGGCACAGCTATCCAAGAACCTTGTCATCTGAAGAGGATGCCCTCGGACAAAGACTGGCGATCGATCCAGGCCACTAAAAGTCAATGTGCCGCCTCAAATCCTGCACCCTTCGCCGGGAGAGGTCGACGTGCATGCCATTGCGCATCTCGATGGTGTACATGCCCTGAACCACCCGGTGAATCACGGCAACCTGACTGAGGTTGATGATGTCCGTCCTGCTGGCCCGAAAGAAGCTGCCGCCCTGGAGTTTCTCCTCGTAGTAGTTGAGGTACTTGTCCGACACCATCTTCTCTGTCAAGGTATGCAGATGGCAGAACCCGCCATCCATCGAGATGCGGACAATGTCCTTGACGGGAATCACCCGGGTCTTCTCACCAATCGTGACGGTCAACTGATCGGCGGGCTTTGTCGATGCTTCGAGAGGTTGAGGTTGGCTCGCTGCCTGCGCCGAACGCTTGGCAAGGATCTTCGCCACAGCCCTCTCCAGCCGCTCAAAGCGCACGGGCTTCAGCAGATAGTCCACGGCATTGATGTCGTAGGCATTGGCAGCGTGCTCGGAGTAGGCTGTCTGGAAGATGATGATCGGCGGATTTGACAACGAAGGAATCGACTGAAACACCGACATACCCGGCATGTTGATATCGAGGAACGCGACTTCGGGCTTGTGCGCAATTATCAACTGCAGCGCCTCGTTGCCGTCGTGCGCTTCTGCCACAATGTCAAACAATGCCAGCCTGTCGAGCAGCTCCCGCAAGCGCTCGCGCGCGTGGCTCTCGTCGTCTGCAATAATAGCTGTGATCATGGGTCAAATGACATTTCTATCCCGCCGTCCCGCACAGAGAATGTGCCGCCGCTGTTCTCGACGCGCTTGCGCGTGATGGTCAAGCCCTGCCCGCGATCAAGCATCGACGGCAGCAGCGCCTTCTGCGAATCAGTGATGACGATGCGGTTGCGGCCAGTGTCCTGAAGGAGCCGGATCGTGATTGACAGTTGGGGCACGCTCTGCATGTTGTGCTTGATGGAGTTCTCGACAAGGGGCTGAACAATCAGCGGCGGCACGGAGAAGTTGAGGTCACCCTCGACGGTCCAGCGGAGTCTCTCGCCAAAACGCAACTGCTGGATCTCCAGATACTTCCTCACATTGCCGATCTCCTGTGCAACGGGAATACTCACCTTGTCGGACTGTTCGAGGTTCTCGCGCAGCAGGTCCGACAGATTGAGGATGGCGCTCTCGGCCTTCGCCGGCTCTTTGAGCAGAGAGATGATCATGTTGAGCGTATTGAAGAGAAAGTGCGGGTTGATTTTCGACGAAAGCAACCGCAGCTCCATCTGGTTCTTCAGCAGTCGTTCGTTGCCGATGGTCTTTTCCTTGTCAACAACAATTTCCCGGTACATGATCAGTCCGGAGCCAATGATGTGCAGCGCAATGATGAAGAGGAAGTTGACGAAGACGAACGAGAGAGCGCCCCGGTTGTAGTAGATGAAGAGTGTGGGTTCCAGTGCAAGGAGGATCAGGAGACTGATGGTCCCGACGCCCAGGATCAGCGTGGACGATATCGCGGCGATGTAGGCCGGCTTCATCTTGAGCACGAGCCGCTGACTGAAGTAGCAGCCCCCGACCAGTGCGCACCCCAGAATCAACGAGTTGACGAGCGCCACGCGCACAAACGCCCATGTGAAGTCCTGCAGCACAAAGCAGATCACCAGACTCAGCAGGAGCCCGGCAATCTGGGTCACGCCGAAGATCGCGGCGTAGAACAGGACGTTCAGGGGGTCGATTCGCTTCATGCGCCTCAGGGTCGCTGTGGGGGACATGGAGAATCCCGGCAGTGCCGCCGGGCGACGCGTCCTTACAAATCTACCATTCTGGATGGGGCGGGGTCGGGAGGAGATGGATTGCGCGTTGGGCTCCTGACTTCGCGCGGTGACGGGAAGCCCCCTATCCGCCCGTGACGAATGCGAAACGAGCGGACCTTCTCGGGCTGCACATCGTCCGACCCGGCGTTCGCCGCACACACGCGCAATATGCCAGACATTGGGGACGGTGGTAAGTTAATAAGGAAGCGCTCCGCCCTACCGGCGTGAGCGAACACCTGTATCCCGATCAAGTTATCTTATTAACTTACCACCGTCCCTCGACTGCGAACTGTCGGTGCCCGATCTGCCCGCGCGCAAGACACCGTACGCCCAGAAGTATCCCCTGAGCGTGTTCCTGCACACAACCATCGACCTGCCCGAGTCGTTTGGCACCGATCCCGACACGCAGTCAATCCAGACCCCGTGGTTCACCTACGGCCTGACTGTGGCTGAACAGGATCGCCGCCTCACGCTTGACCGGTCGTACAGGAACTGGCACCTCATTGCGAGGTTTGAGGGCCGCAAGATGCACGTGATGTTGAGGACCATTCTTATGGCCTTCTACGTGCTGCCGCTATTTGAGGCCATCCGTCAACGCGCAGTGGAGTACGATGTGAAGGTTCGATGGCACCCGGCTGCGTTGTGGGCGGTATTCTTCGGCGCATACCTGACGCAGCGTCTCAAGGGCATCTTCGAGTGGACGTTTCTGCTGGGCTTCATCCCGCTGGCGATTGCGCAGATCACCTGCAACCGGATCATCTCGGTGCAGTATCCAAGTGTCAAGGCTTCGAACAGAATCGGACTCGTTGAGGGGTACTTCCTGCTGATGGGGGCCACGCTGCTCTACTTCGCGGTCACGACGAAGTGACACCGGCCCGAATGCCCCACCTCACTGATATCGCAGCTTCCGCCCGACACGCAGCAGCGTTCTTCGCGTGATGTGATTGAGCGCGCAGAGCTTGGTGATGGTCGTGCCCGTTCGGCGCGCGATGTGTCCCAACGTATCACCGGTTCGAACCACCAACCACTTGGCCTTGCGCAGTTCCACGAGATACTCGAAGTTGTCTCGCGTGAGAACGAGCGTGTCGCCCTTGAGCCGGTGATTCTCAAAGTCGATGATCCAGTTCGGGTCGAACGGCTCACCGAAGTAGCGCAGCTCCAGGTGCAGGTGCGGACCGGTTGAGTGGCCGGTGTTTCCGCCAAGGCCCAGTGCGTCTCCGGCGCGAACTTTCTGATTCGGCATCACGAGCTTCTTTGACAGATGCCCGTACACCGTCTCCAGCCCGTTGGGGTGACGCACCACCACCACATTGCCATAGCCGCGCCGGTCGTACTGGATCACCCGCACGATGCCGTCGAAAGCCGAGCGCACGGTGTCTCCTCTGGTCAATCGCGTGTCAACACCATAGTGCCACAGCCATCTGCGCTGACCGAAGTTGGAGGTGACCACCGAGCCCGGCGCGTGCGCATACAGCAGGCCCTGCGCTGAGTCGACCAGTACGATGCGTGTGGTATCGTTCCAGTTGGTGAAATCGAACCGGCCGGAGTTGATCTTGTCATTGCTCCACGCAAACGTGTCGATGGCGAAGCGACCCACCGAGAAGAGGGAGTCGAGGCTCTCCTGGAACTGGTCTTCCTGCACTGCGGCGCTGTCCGCCACTTCTGTGGTGTCGGCCATGGCCACGGAGTCCGCCACTACTGTGGAATCCGGGATAGTGACGGTGTCGGCCGAATTCGACGCATTGGCCCTGCGCACGATGTCCGCTGCCCGGGCTTGCGTTGCCGAGGAGACGGTGTCGCCGGCGAGGGTGCCGAGGCACAGTGCAAGCAGCAGCAAAGTAGTTTGCGGAGTTCTTGTCATGAGGGGTACTGCCTCGATTCTCTGTTGTTGGTTCCGTCCATGTCAATGATTGGTTGTGCGTGGCGCAGGTTCGTACGCGTCGCCTGCGCGCGTGTTGAACGCACCGGTTCCGCGAGCATCCGCCGCCTCAACGCGCACCTCGCCGCCGCGCTTTGCCGCAACGCGCATGAACGCAAGGCCGCGCACCGTGCACCGCGCTCCCGTCCGTGACACGCACAACGGCGGTGGTGAGGTCGAGATCGCGCATTTGGTCCGCGGATGTACTCGCAGCCTGACCGCGAAATGCAAGCCGCAGAAGGTCGTGGCCGGCTGTTGGTACCAGAGCCCCAGGTCGGGCTCCAGGCTGGCGTGGTCAGGCGTCATGGAGATGGTTTCCAAACGGGAATGTCGCTGGCGGGCGGGATCGGGCGATCACTGGATGGTCTCCATGCAGCACTTCTTAAACTTCTTGCCGCTGCCGCATGGGCACGGGTCGTTGCGACCAACGTCGGTGTACTTTTTGGCGAACGTGGCGCCGCGAACCGTGCCGTCGTCGCGGAAACTCCCGGCAAATCGGGGCTCCACCAGGGACACCAGATCGATCCAGGATGCAGCCTGTGGCGCCCGCCCCGACGAGGACATGTAGTCGAAGAAACCGCACAGAAGCCCGGGCAGCGCTTTGCGGGCATCCACCGGCACGTCGAGGCGAGCCATGGCGCTCAGCGACTGCTCAATCACAATCACGTCGATGTCACGATCGGCGACCGTGGTACACCAGTGCACCAGCAACTGCTCGGCGTGCTGTTTGACCGATGCGTCAAGGAACCGGAAGTGGTCGGAGGCGCAGAACTCGCCAACTGCGTCGAGAAGATCGGGCATGTGTGCAACATTCTCCGTGGTTCAGTGCACACAGAAAATAGCTGGTGCCCGCGCACCGACTCCCCCACACGATCCCCTGTCAGCCGGCGGTGCGAAACGAGGTGTTCTGCACCACGGCCTTGGGTGCGTGCTGCATCTGGAAGCGCTTGGGCGACATGCCATTGTATCGCCGAAAGAGCCGCGAGAAGTGCGCGGGGCTGCCAATGCCGAACATCTCGGCAACCTGAGCAACGGTGAACCGCATGAGCAACCGCTGCCCCGCCTGCAGCATTCTGCGCTCATTGGCTGCATCGAGGACGGTCTTGCCGGTTGCGAGCCGGAAGACGCGTCGCAGGTGACGCTCCGAGCAGAAGCAGGCATCTGCAACTTCGCACACGCTGAACTGACGGCCCAGGTTGGCCTCGATGAACGCGATCGCGCGCTGCACCGGATCGGGGTTTGCCGGGTCAGGCTGCGGCAGCTCCGATGCGCCCACCGATGACGTCAGCATGTCAAGCGCGTCCATCACGAAGAGCAGGCTCGACTCTCGACGACGCACCGCCGCGAACCCGCCCTCCGCTGACCCGCAGATCAGGCCGAGATACGCCGCGAGTCGGTCTCCATTCGGTGACGACGCGGCATGGCCCCCCACGAAGCGATGCACGATGCGGTCGAGCGCGCCGCTGGTGAGTGGAACCGCAGTGGGCGTAATGGTCAGGCAGAAGAAGACCAGATGCAGGTCGCGCGTGGAGAACGACGAGATCTCGTGCGGCGTATCCAGTTCCGAGAGGAAGACCGTGCCGCGCTTCAGGGGGTACTGCGCAATGCCGTGTCGGAAGATCCCCGATCCGTCAAGTACCAGGCAGAGCTCGTGATAG
>Ga0315287_10002144_pt1 | contig 18549 bp, 16 predicted proteins | sample YL17G11_0_MG_FD_205037 | JGI IMG/M metagenome (GOLD analysis project Ga0315287, IMG submission 205037) | Sediment microbial communities from Yellowstone Lake, YNP, Wyoming, USA - YL17G11_0 | ecosystem: Environmental > Aquatic > Freshwater > Lake > Sediment | place: USA: Wyoming | collected...
CAGCGTCCATCGACCACCGACCAGCGCGGCCAGGAGGTCGAACAACGACAGCGCGACGGCCTGGGGCACGACGCGCAGGAGGTGGATCGGTGTGTAGTTCGACAGCACCAGGCGACCCTGGGTGCGCAGGATCTCCCGACGGCGCGACGGCGCGATGTCGCCGAGCGCCGCCCGTTCGCGGTGCCGGACCTCGGCCGCCGGCATCACCACCGTGCGGGCACCGGCGATCCGGGCCCGCCAGCACAGGTCGAGGTCGACGGCGATGTCATCGAGGTCGGTCGCGAACCCGCCGAGGTCGGCGAAGAGGTCCGAGCGGATGAGCATGGCGGCGCTGGAGACGGCGAAGGCGTCCCGCACGGCGTCGTGCTGGGACTGGTCGAGCTCGCCCGGCTCGGCCATGGGCGCCACGAAAGCGAACTTGTCGATCGAGAACCCGACGCTGCGGAGGTGCTCCGGCGCCGACCAGTCCGTGAGCTTGGCGCCGACGATCCCCGCGTTGGACCGGAACGCCTGCTCGATCATGGCCTGCACCGAGCCGGGGCCCAGCTCGGCGTCCTCGTGGCAGATCAGCAGGAAGGGCGCACCCTCGACCATCTCGAGCACCGAGTTGACCGCGACGGCCCACCCGACCGGTTGCTCGAAGCGCTTCACGAACGCCCCGGGCAGCGCGGCGGCCACCCGCGGGGTGGGATCCTCGGCGCTGGCGACGTCGAGCACCAGGACCGACAGCTCCGGGTACTCCTGGGCGGCCAGGCCGGCGACCGCCTCGTCGAACCAGGGCCCGGGGTCCGAGACGACCATCACGGCCACCACCGCCGGGACACCGGCGCCGGTCAGCCCGATCAGCTCGGCGGCATCCGATTCGCCGTCGATGCCCTCGAAGTGATCGTCGGCCGGCTCCCAGGTGTCCTGTGTGGCGGCAGCGTCCGCGGACCCGGGGTCCCGGTCGTCGCGACCGGGACCCCGGGTTCCGGCCGGACGCCGGGCCGGCGGTTCCGGTTCGAACTCCTCCCGGAAGGGATCGCGGCGGCTCGGTCGACGGCTGGGCATGACGGGGGTCGGCTGCGTGCGCCGGCTGGCGATCGTAGTGCAACGGTTTCCGGGGGACTCAGGCACCCAGGCCGGCCCTCGGCGTGCGACGGGCGGCCTCCGGGAGGACCGGGAGCACGACCTGCGACCCGACAGGACCGGAATCGGGGGCCGGGGCCGTCCTCTAGAGTCATCGTGTGCGCGCCCTCGTCACCGGCGCCGGCGGGTTCGTCGGCTCACACCTCACCGCCCACCTGCGTTCGTGCGGCGACGAGGTCATCGAAACCGACCGTTCCACCACCGGACTGGACATCTGCGACCTCACTGCGCTGACCGAGCTCTTCACGACCAGTGCCCCCGACGTGATCTACCACCTGGCCGGCGACAGCGACGTCGGCGGGTCCTGGGACCACCCCCTCGACACGTTCCGGGCCAACGCCGAGGGAACGATGTCGGTGCTGATGGCGGCCCGCCGGAGCGGAACGGACCGGGTGCTGTGCGTCTCCAGCGCGGATGTCTACGGGCGGGTGCCGGCATCGGCGCTGCCGATCACCGAAGCCCAGCCGCTGGCCCCCGTGAGCCCCTACGCGGTCTCCAAGGTCGCCGCCGACATGATCGCCTGGCAGGCGTGGCTGGGTCACGGCCAGGACGTCATCCGCATCCGGGCCTTCAACCACCTCGGCCCGGGTCAGTCGGATCGGTTCGTGGCCCCTGCGATCGCCGGTCGGATCGTCGCCGCCCAGCACAGCGGCGCCCGGACCATCCCGGTCGGCAACCTGACCCCCGAGCGCGACCTCACCGACGTGCGAGACGTCGCCCGGGCCTACCGGCTCCTGGCCGAACATGGCACAGCCGGCACCGCCTACAACGTCTGCTCCGGGCACGCGGTCTCGGTGGGCGAGCTCGCCAACCAGCTGGTCCGACTGGCCGGAAGCGACGTCGAGCTCATCGTGGATCCCGACCTGCAGCGGCCGGTCGACACCCCGGTGCTCATCGGCGACCACTCCCTGCTGACCGGGACGACCGGCTGGGAGCCCCGCATCCCCCTCACCCAGACGCTGACCGACCTCATCGACGACTGCCGCCTACACCCCGGCGCCGGCGTGTCGCCGACAGCTTCCTGAACCACCGGAGAAACGATCACTCATGACCACACCCACCAAGGCGCTGATCACCGGGGTGACCGGCCAGGACGGCTCGTACCTGGCCGAGTTCCTCCTCGACCAGGGCTACGAGGTCTCGGGGATGGTCCGGCGCACGTCGACGGTCACCTTCGAACGCATCGCCCACATCCAGGACCGCATCGAGATCGTCTACGGCGACCTGTTGGACCAGGTCTCGCTCATCGAGCTCCTCCGCGAGATCCGCCCGGCGGAGGTCTACAACCTGGCCGCGCAGTCCTTCGTGCCGACGTCGTTCAACCAGCCGGTCCTCACCGGCGAGATCACCGGCCTCGGCGTCACCCGGCTGCTCGACGCCATCCGACTGGTCGATCCGGAGATCCGCTTCTACCAGGCGTCGTCATCGGAGATGTTCGGCAAGGTCGTCGAGGTCCCCCAGCGTGAATCCACGCCCTTCTACCCGCGGAGCCCCTACGGCGTGGCCAAGCTCTACGGGCACTGGCTCACGGTCAACTACCGGGAGTCCTATGACCTGCACGCCAACTCGGGCATCCTGTTCAACCACGAGTCACCCCGGCGGGGGCTGGAGTTCGTCACCCGCAAGATCAGCCACGGCGTGGCCAAGATCAAGCTCGGTCAGGAACGCGAGATCCGCCTCGGCAACCTCGAGGCCCAACGGGACTGGGGCTTCGCCGGCGACTACGTCCGGGCGATGTGGCTGATGCTCCAACAGGACCACCCTGATGACTTCGTGGTCTCGACCGGCGAGACCCACAGCGTGAGGGAGTTCTGCGAGCTCGCCTTCGACCAGGCCGGGCTGAACTGGGAGGACCACGTCGTCGTCGACGACAAGTTCTTCCGACCCGCTGAGGTCGACCTGCTGATCGGCGAACCGTCCAAGGCACGGGACCTGCTGGGCTGGAAGCCGGAGGTCACCTTCGAGCAGCTCGTCCGGATGATGGTGGACGCCGACATCGAGATGCTGTCCGACGCCCGTCCGCCGATCCGCTGATCCGCTGATCGCAGCGGTGTCGGTCTGCGTGCTCGCCGGCGGCGTCGGCGCGGCGCGCCTGCTCGCCGGCGTGATCCGCGCCGTCGACGCCTCCTCGGTGACCGCCATCGTGAACGTCGGCGACGACGACGAGCTCCACGGCCTGCGCATCAGCCCGGATCTCGACACCATCACCTACACCCTCGCCGGCGCCATCGACACCGACCGGGGATGGGGTCTGTCCGATGAGTCCTGGCAGGCGATGGAGACCCTGCGCCGGTACTCGACGGGCGCGGGGCGCCCCGACATCGGCTGGTTCAACCTCGGCGACCGTGATCTCGGCACCCACCTGTGGCGGACCACTCGGCTCAACGAGGACGCGCCGCTGTCGAGGGTCACCGCCGAGATCACCGCGGCGTGGAACCTCGGGCTCACCCTGCTGCCGGCGACCGATGACCGGCTGGCCACCGTGCTCATGACACCAAGCGGCGATGCCCTCTCCTTCCAGGAGTACTTCGTGCGCGACCAGCACGAGGTCGAGGTGACCGAGGTCCTGGTGGGCGGTGCCGCCGAGGCCCGTCCGGCGCCCGGCGTGCTCGATGCCATCGGCGATGCCGGCGTGGTCATCATCGCCCCGTCCAACCCGATCGTCTCCATCGGGCCGGTGCTGGCCGTGCCGGGGATCCGCGACGCCGTGGCCGCCCGACGCGATCGCTGCGTCGCGGTGTCGCCCATCGTCGGCGGCAAGGCGCTCAAGGGCCCGGCCGATCGGTTGCTGCGCGAGCTCGGCCACGAGAGCTCCGCGGTGGGCGTCGCCCGCATCTACGCCGAGCTCGCGTCGGTGCTGGTCATCGACGAGGTCGACGCCGCGCTCGCTGACGAGGTGGAGGAGACGGGCATGCGCTGCGTCGTGATGCCCACCGTCATGACCGGTCCCGAGGTCGCCGAGGCGCTGGCCCGTGGCTGTCTCGCCGCCGTGGGGGCCTGAGCCGTGGCCGGCGTGCAGATCTTCGGGATCGAGGGCATCGGTGAGATCGGGCGCAGCGACGATCTCGCCACCCTCATCGTCGAGGCGGCCGTGGCCACCGGCACGCCGTTGCACAACGGCGACGTCGTGGTCGTCACGCAGAAGATCGTCTCGAAGGCCGAGGGCGCGATGGTCGACGTCGACCCGGCCGATCCGCTCAGCCACAAGCCGATCGTCGAGCGCGAGTCGGTCCGCATCCTGCGTCGTCGGGGCGACCTGATCATCTCCGAGACCAGGCATGGCTTCGTGTGCGCCAACGCCGGCATCGACCTGTCCAACGTCGCCCGAGGCACCGCTGCGCTGCTACCGGAGGACCCGGACCGCTCGGCGCGGCGGATCCGCAACGGCATCCGCGGCAAGGCGGGGATCACCACCGCCGTCATCGTCTCGGACACCTTCGGCCGCCCTTGGCGTCGCGGCGTGACCGACGTCGCCATCGGCTCCGCCGGCATCCACGCGGTGCTGGACCTGCGCGGCACCGAGGACGCCTACGGGCGCGAGCTCCAGGTGACCGAGGTCGCCGTCGTCGACGAGCTCGCCGGCGCGGCCGAGCTGGTCATGGGAAAGGCGACCGGCGTACCGGTGGCCGTCGTCCGCGGCGTCGATCCGTCGTGGTTCTCCGAGGCCGGAGGGGTGCTCACCGACATCGTCCGCTCCCCCGCCGACGACCTCTTCCGCTGAGCCCCACGTTGCGGTGCGAGCCGGGGCTCAGGTGAGGGTGCCGCCGTCGCAGCGAAGGACGCTGCCGCACATGTGGGCGCCGTCGTCGGAGGCGACGAAGGCGAACACCGACGCGATGTGGGCCGGGCCACGCTGCTTGTCGAGGGCCATCACCCGCCCGAGCAACGACTTGTCCGCACCCTCCGGGAAGAAGAACTGCCCCTGGATCGGCGTCTCGACGGACCCGGGCGCCACCACGTTGGTGCGGACGCCCCGGCGGCCGAACTCGACGGCCAGGCTGGTCGACAGTGCCACGATCCCGGCCTTGGAGGCCGAGTAGGACGCGGTCCACGGCGAGCCGGCGAGGGCGGCGGTCGACGCGGTGTTCACGATGTTGCCGCCCGACTCGAGCAGGTAGGGCATCGCCGTCTGGCACATGAGGAAGGTCCCGGTCAGGTTCACCCGGAGGATGAGGTCCCACTCCTCGAGGCTGATGTCGGCGAAGTTGTTGAACCGCAGGATCCCGGCGATGTTGCACAGCACGTCGAGGTGCCCGTCGACGGCGGCGGTCGCGGCGAGCAGCCCTCTGACGTCAGCGGGCACCGACACATCCGCGGCGTGGGTCACCGCGGTCCCATCGTCGTCACCGATGATGCGGGCGGTCTCGGCCAGTCCCGCCTCGTCCACGTCGTTGAGCACGACGGTGGCACCTTCAGCGGCCAGGCGCTCGGCGGTGGCCCGACCGATCCCGGACCCGGCGCCGGTGACGAGCGCGACCTTGCCGGTGAATCGCTGGCCGTCGAAGCGTTGCACGGCGGCGGACGTTACCCGGCGCGCGTGCGCTCGAAGTCCATCACGGCCCGGGTGCCGGTGTCGATGTCGGTCCAGCTCTCCCATCCGAGGTGGATCTTCGCCTTGGAGGCGTCGAGCGAGATGCGGTCGAGCTCACCGACCCGCGCGGGAGCGAACACCGGCGGCGTGGTCACACCGGCGGCCGCAGCCATCGAGCGGTAGAGCTCGGTCACCGATGTCTCCCTGCCGGTGCCGATGTTGAACAGCAGCCCGCCGCCGCGGGTGGCGGCCCGGACGAAGGCGTCGACCACGTCGTCCACGAAGACGAAGTCCCGCGTCTGGCCACCGGTGCCGAAGATCGTGCACGTCTCGCCGGCCAGCAGCTTCCCGGCGAAGATCGACACCACCCCGGCCTCACCGTGGGGGTCCTGGCGGGGCCCGAACACGTTGGCCAGCGCCAGGCTCGTGAACTCCAGCTGGTGGAGCACCCGGTACGCCTCCAGGTAGTGGGTGAACGCATGCTTCGAGACGCCGTAGGGCGACACCGGAGCGCGCGGCGCCGTCTCGGCGATCGGCAGGTCCTCGGGCGACGGCTCGCCGTAGATCGTGCCACCGCTCGACGCGAAGACGACCTTCTTCGCGCCGGCGCGCCGGGCGCCCTCGAGCACGTGCAGGCCACCGACGATGTTGATGGCGGCGTCCAACGCCGGATCGGCCACGGAGCGTCGCACGTCGACCTGCGCGGCGAGGTGGAACACCACCGCGGGCCGACGACGCTCGATCAGGTCGGTCACCGCGGCGTCGCGGATGTCGATCTGGTGGAAGTTGAGCTCGTGGTCGCGCTGGGCCCGGGCAGAGGACAGGTTGGCCAGGTTCCCCGACGAGAGGTCGTCGATCACGTCGACGGCGTGGCCCTCGGCCAGGAGCCGGTCGACCAACGTCGAGCCGATGAATCCGGCGCCTCCGGTGACGAGCGTGCGCATTGGTTCCCCTTGCAGGATCGAAGTTGGCAGGATCGAAGTTGGCAGGATCAGGTCGGCAGATCAGGACCAGGATTGAGGATCAGGCAACGTCGCCGAGTCGAGCACCGCGCCGGCGGCGAGCTCCTCGTCGAAACCCAGCACGGCGCCGTGGCGGAGCTCGGCTCCCTCGCCGACCACGCCGCCGGCCGCGACGATGGAGTCCAGCACCGATGCACCCGCACCGATCGACGCACCGCCCATCACCACCGAGCCCTCGACACGGGCACCGGCGCCGACGGTCGCGCCGGCGCCCACCGAGGACCTCCTCACCACCGCTGACGCATCGATGCTCGCCGAGGGAGCGACCATCTGCTCCGGTTCGCCACGGCGACCGTCGACCAGGTCGAGGTGGGCGTCCAGGTACGCGGCATGCGTGCCCGCGTCGAGCCAGTAGGCGTCGGACTTCACTGCGAAGAGCCGGCCGTCCTCGGCCAGTCGGGGGAAGATGTCCCGCTCGAGCGAGGACCTCGCACCCACCTCGATCATGTCCAGGACCTCGGGCTCGAGCACATAGGTGCCGGCGTTGATCCAATTGGTCGGGGCGGTACCCGCCGGCGGCTTCTCGATGAAGCCGAGCACCCTCCCGCCGTCGTCGGTGGGCACCACGCCGAAGCGCGACGGATCCTCCACCGGCGTGAGCGCGATGGTCGCCATCCCGCCGAGACGGCGGTGCGACCTGACGAACTCCGTGACGTCGAGGTCCGTCAGCACATCGCCGTTGACGGCGAGGAACGTCTCGGTGATGCCGGCATCGCGGGCTGCGAAGGCGATGGCCCCGGCGGTGTCCAGGGGCTCGGGCTCCTCCGCGTACCGCAGCCGCACCCCGGCGCACACCCCGTCGCCGAACGCCGCGAGGAAGCGGTCCGGACGGAACCCCAGCGACAGCACCGCCTCGGTGACCCCGTGGGCGCCCAGGTGGCCGATGACCCGCTCCAGCATGGTGAGCCGGCCGATCGGCAACATCTGCTTCGGCGTGGTCAACGTCAACGGTCGCAGGCGAGTGCCGAACCCTCCGACGAGGACGACCGCCCGCACTACTTGGAGGAGGTGCCGGGAGATGCCGGTGCGGCGGAGGTGACCGGAGCGGTGTCGCTCGGGATCGACGACCCCGCAACGGTGACCTCGGGCAGCGACGCCGGCACGGAGCCGGTGTCGACCGTGGTGCCGTCGGGGGTCGGGGTCCCTTCCTGGTCGCTCGGGTTCGCCAGCTTGTCCATGTTCGGGGGCAGCCCCGGGTCGACGCCATCAGGAACGAAGGCGAGCACGTAGGCCCTGCCGTCCTGGTCGAAGCGCTGGGCGCCGAAGGCGCTGGTGATCACCGTGGGCTTGACCAGATCGCTGGCCTGGGGCGGCCAGACGTACATCTTCACCTTGCCCTCGGACTCGACCTCGTTGCCCTGGTCGTCCTTCTTCTTGCACTTGTCGCCGTTCTTGTGGGTGGTGCCGTCCGAGGTGGTGAAGGAGTCGTCAGTGATCTGCAGGGCGATCTGGTCGGCGAACTTCTGGAAGGTGGCGTTCTTGCCCGCCGCCGCCTTCACGAAGGGGTGGACGTGGATCAGGCCGTCCTCGACGTGGGTGTGGATGCCGTTCGGGTCGCGCGGCTGTCCGGTCGGGCTGTTCGGGTCGTCGGGCTGGTTCGGCAGGAACTGGTCGCACACGTAGATGCCGAAGGCCATGTGCCAGTGGTCCGCGTTGGCGCGCGGCTCGGCGTCGGCCGCGCTCTTGGTGGACTCACGAGCGAAGAACACCAGCAGCGATCCCACGATGAGGATGGCGGCGATCGCGAGCGGAAAGCCCAACGGACGCCGCTGACCGCGGGTCCGGGTCACCCCCGCCCGCTGCACCCGTTGGATCTTCTTCTGGGTCGAGCTCTCAGCCATAACGGCAGATCAAGCTAGCGGACGACCCTGGTGGCGCGGGCATCGAGGGTCTGGCCGAACAGGCGCTCGTACTCGGCGGCCACACCGGCCGGCGAGACCCAGGTCTCGACCCAGGCCCGCCCGTTGGCGCCCAGTCGCCGGCGCTCCCCCGGCGATTCGATGAGGCGCCGCAGGGCAGCGACGAAGGCATCGGCGTCGTCGGGGGCCACTGCGATGCCGGCGTCGGCCGTGGCCAGGACCCGCTCCACCTCGGTGCCCGGATCGATCGACGCCACCGCCGGACGCGACGCCGCCAGGATCGAGTACAGCTTCGACGGCACCGAGCTCCGACCGAGCCCGGTGCGCAGCAGCACGCAATGGATGTCGGCGGCGGCGAGCACCTCGGGGAGGCGCTCCTTGGGTTGCAGCCCGACGAAGACGACGTTCGGGAGGTCACCGGCCAGCTGGACGAGCTCGGCGCGTCGGGAGCCGCCGCCGTTGACCACGAACACCACCGACGGGTCATCGACCATGCGCCGGGCAGCCTCGATGAGCAGTTCGACCGACTGGGAGTACCCGAGGTTCCCGGCGTACATGACCACGGTCCGGTCCCCGAGGCCGAACTCCCGGCGGTAGGAGTTGTCGCGCTCCCCGTCCACGATCCGGGTGCTGAGGACGAAGTTCGGGATCACGTGCACCCGTTCGGGGCGGTGGCCGACGAGTTTGGCGGCCAGGTTCTGGCGGAGGTCCTCGGACAGCACGGTGACCGCGTCGCTGCGGCGGTAGCAGAACCGTTCGAGCGCCCTGGCCACCGCGATGATGCGCGGGTTGGTGATGGCACGCACCTCGATGGCCACGTCGGGGAACACGTCCTGGATGTTGAACACGAACGGCACGCGGTGTCGGCGGGCACAGAGCCATCCCGCCAGACCGAGGATCAGCGGCGGCGACATCGCCAGCACGACGTCCGGATCGAACCCGTCGGGCAGGACCATCCCCCCGAGCGTGGCGAGCGCGGTGAAGCCACCGAAGGCCATGCCGCGCGCCGCGATGTTGGCCTTGTCGGTGGGAAACGGGTGGAGCCGCCGGATGAAGCCCCAGGGAGTGAGCTCGGTGCGGACCACCCGGCCCGTCCACCCCTGCTCGACCCGGTGGTGGGTGTACCAGGGCAACGACGTGACCACGCCGACCCGGTGCCCGCGTTCCACCAGGGAGTCCACGATCGCCGACATCACATCGCCGGTCGGCGCGGCGTCGGGCGCGAAGTGGGGGCAGATGACGAGGATGTTCATGACCACAGCGAGAGGGTTGCCCCGGCCGACCGGGCAGCGCTGAACGTAGCGGCCCGGGCGCGGCCCGCCGCGATCCGGGCGGCGCGCCCGTCGGCGGGTTCGACCAGCACCCGGGCGATCTCGGCGGCCCAGGCGTCGACGTCATCGGGATCGACCAGACGGGCGCCCTCGCCGGCGACCTCGCCGAGCGCCGTCGTCGACGAGCAGATCACCGGGCAGTCGCGCACCATCGCCTCCAGCACCGGCAGCCCGAACCCCTCGTAGCGGGACGGGAACACCATCGCCGACGCATCGACGTACAGCGAATCGAGGTCGGTCCGGTCGATTCGCCCGAGGCGGTGCACGCGGTCGCCGTGCACGAGCGCGGAGCGGGCGGCCACGACCTCGTCCTCGGCGCGGCCCACCCCGCCGCACAGGACCAGCTCGACGGCGTCATCGGAGGCGGCGACCCGGTCGAAGGCGGCGAGGACCGTGACGTGGTTCTTGTGCGGATGGGTGATCGCCGGGAACAACAGGTACCGCTCCCCCACCCCCAACCGCCGACGCACGTCGAGGCGGCCGGCGGGATCGGCCGCCGGCGAGGTGGGCCTCGACGGGTCCCGCACCGACCACGGCACCACGGCCACGTCGCCGTCACCCAGCCCGAAACGGTCCAGGACGCGGCTCCGCACGAACTCCGACGGCACCCCGACACGTCGGGCGCCCCGCGCCGAGCGGCCGATCATGGCCCGGAGGTAGGCCCGCTTGGTCATCGGGAAGTTGCGGGGCAGATCGAGGGGTTGCAGGTCGTGGATCGTCAGCGCGTAGGGCCGGAGTCCCCACAGCGGCGCGGTCCCACCGGCGTGGTGGACCAGGTCGACGCCGGCGTCGCGCAGGGCACCCGGCAGCCACCGGTGCTCCGCGATGACCCGTGCCGACCGCGACGCCGGACCGCCGGGCACCACGTGGGTCCGGAACCGCTCGGCCAGGTCCGGGTGGGCGGCGCTGAACCCATGGGCCACGAACAGCTCGACCTCCGGGCCCGGCTCGAGCCCATCGCGACGACGGGAGGGATCGTCCAGCAGATCGGCGACCGCCCGGAGCGTGTCGGTGGTCGATTCCTCGCTCCCCCCGACGATCCCGGGGTTCAACCAGGTGAGGTTGACGCCGACCCGACGGCTGGGGCCCGGTCCCGTCACGCCACCAGCTCGCGGTACACGTCGATGGTGCGCCGGGCCGCCAGTTCCCAGGTGAACTCGGCGGCCCGGGCGACCGCCTCGGTCGACAGTCGCTGCGCGAGCGCGGGATCGTCGAGCACCGCCATCATCGCCGAGCTCCACGCCTGCACATCGTCCGCCGGGACGCTCAGCCCACCGTCGCCGATCACCTCCGACATGGCCGTGTCGGCCGACACCAGCACCGGCGTCGAGCGGGCCATGGCCTCCAACGGCGGGAGTCCGAAGCCCTCACGGGTGCTGGGGAAGCAGAAGAGGCGCGCCTCGGCGTACAGGGCCGCCAGATCGCCGGAGGGCACGAACCCGAGACGGCGGACGCGGTGGCCGAGGCCGACGAGGTGCTCGTCGAGGGACTCGTTCCACCCGGGGGGTCCGACCAGCACGAGCTGCTCGGCCCGCGCCCCGAGACCCCGGAACGCATCCAGCAGCATCGGCAGGTTCTTGCGAGGTTCGATCGTCCCGACCCACAGCACGTAGGGGTTGTCGAGCTGGTAGCGGGCCCGGACCCGCTGGCGCTCGGCGTCGGCCACCGGTGCCACGGTCACGCCCCACGGCACGAGGCGGAGACGGTCCCGGTCGAAGCCGGCGGCGACGCAGTCCTCCAACGTCGCCCGGCTCGGGCAGATGACCAGGTCGGCGTCGCTCCGGGCGAGCTCGATGCCCCGGGTGAGCAGACGCACGCCGCGGGGCGTGAACTGCTCAGGGGTCTGCAGCGGGAAGAGGTCGTGGATCGTCACGACCAGCGGTGCGGACTGGCGGGGTGGCACCGTGGCGGCGGTGGCGTGCACCACCTGGGCCCGGGTCCGGCGCTCCACGCCGGGGCGGCGCAGATGGTGCCAGGCGTCGTACACGAGCTGGTACGGCAGGTGGACGCGGCGGAACGGGATGGGTGGCGTCCAGGGCGGCGGGGGCAACGGGCCGGCCGGGGCGACACCGATCAGATCGACCTCTCCGGTGGAGCGCAGGGCGCGGGCCAGCTCCAACGTCGACGTCGCGGTACCGCCCGGAACCCGGTGCCAGAGCTGCATGATGGTGTAGGCGACTCTGATCCGCTCGGCCACCGACCCAGCCTGGCACGGATCACGCGGTCCTCTAGGCTCCCCGGGATGAGCGAGTGGACCGAACGGCGAGTGCTCGTCACCGGGGGCTCGGGCTTCCTCGGCTCCGCCGTCCTGCGGCGCCTCGGTGATCAGGGCGTCACCGACGTCGTGGCGCCGTCCTCGGCGGAGTTCGACCTGCGCCGCGTCGACGAGGTCGACGCCATGATCACGCGACACCGCCCGCAGGTGATCATCCACCTGGCCGCCCGCGTCGGCGGCATCGGCGCCAACCTGGCCCGCCCGGCGGACCTGTACCTCGACAACCTGCTGATGGGCACCTACGTGCTCGACTCGGCCCGGCGCCTCGGCGTCGACAAGACCGTGATCGTCGGCACGATCTGCTCGTACCCCAAGCACACGCCGGTGCCGTTCCAGGAGGGCTCGCTGTGGCAGGGCTACCCCGAGGAGACCAACGCCCCCTACGGCGTCGCGAAGCTGGCCCAGCTCACCCAACTGCAGGCCAACCGGCTCCAGTACGGCCAGCACGCCATCTACCTGATGCCCACCAACCTGTACGGACCGGGTGACAAGTTCCACCCGTCGGTCAGCCACGTGATCCCCGCGCTGATCAAGAAGTGCGTGGACGCCGTCGAGTCCGGGTCGGACCACGTCGAGGTGTGGGGCACGGGCGCCGCCAGCCGCGAGTTCCTCTACGTGGATGACGCGGCCGAAGGCATCCTGCTCGCCGCGGAGCGCTACGACGACGGCGATCCCGTCAACCTCGGTACCAACTCGGAGCGGCCGATCCGCGAGCTGGCCGAGCTGATCGCCAAGTTCGTGGGGTTCGAGGGTGAGCTCCTGTGGGACCGCTCCAAACCCGACGGCCAGCCCCGTCGGCGGGTCGACGCATCACGGTCGGCGGAACGGTTCGGGTTCAGCGCCACGGTGTCCTTCGAGGACGGGCTCCAGCGCACCATCGACTGGTACCGGGCCAACCGGGTCGCCGCCGAGGCCCGCGAGCTCTGAGCCCGACGGCGGCTCAGTGGCGGCCGATCGCGGTCCGGAAGTAGGCGATCGTCGGGACCAGCCCCTCGGCGAGCGACACCGTGGGCTCCCAGCCCAGCCGCTCGCGCGCCATGGTGATGTCGGGCTGGCGTTGCATGGGGTCGTCGACGGGCAGCGGTTCGTGGACGATCGGCGAGTCCGACGCCGTGAGGTCGATCACCAGCTGAGCGAGCTCGGCGACGGTGAACTCACCGGGGTTGCCGATGTTCACCGGCGTGGTCACGTCGGAGTCGAGCAGCGCCAGGACGCCACGGATCGTGTCGGTCACGTAGCCGAAGCTGCGGGTCTGCGTGCCGTCGCCGTAGATGGTGATCGGTTCACCGCGCAGGGCCTGCACGATGAAGTTCGACACGACGCGGCCGTCGAGGGGCCGCATCCTCGGTCCGTAGGTGTTGAAGAACCGGACGATCCTGGTGTCGACGCCGTGGAACCGGTGGTACGCCATCGTCATGGCCTCGGCGAACCGCTTCGCCTCGTCGTAGACGCCGCGGGGTCCGATCGGGTTCACGTGTCCCCAGTAGGTCTCGACCTGCGGATGGATCTGCGGGTCGCCGTAGACCTCGCTGGTCGACGCCAGGAAGTACCTGGCCCCCTTGGCCTTGGCCAGACCGAGTGTGTTGTGCGTGCCGAGGCTGCCGACCTTGAGCGTCTGGATCGGCATCTCGAGGTAGTCCTTGGGCGACGCCGGCGAAGCGAAGTGCATCACCGCGTCGACCGGCCCCGGGACCCACACGTAGTTGGAGACGTTGGCCTTCTCGAAGGTGAAGCCGTCGTTGCCGAACAGGTGTGCGAGGTTGTGCTGTGACCCCGTGGAGAGATCATCGAGGACCACCACCTCGTCGCCCCGGGCCAGGAGGGCGTCGCTCAGGTGCGACCCGAGGAAGCCGGCGCCTCCGGTGACGACGATCCGCATCAGGACCGGCCGATGCCCTGGTAGTCGAATCCGAGCTGGCGGACGCTGGAGCGGTCGAGCAGGTTGCGGGCATCGACGATGCGCCTGGTGGCCATCGCCTCGGCGACAGCCTCCATGTCCACCCACTTGAACTCGTCCCACTCGGTGAGGATCACCAACACCTCGGCGTCCTGGCAGGCGCTGATCGCGTCCTCGGCGACGGAGATGCCCTCGATCTCGGCGCGTATGGCCGGGTCATAGGCCATCACCTCGCCGCCCGCCGTCTGCAGCCGCTTGATGATCTCGATCGCCGGTGACATCCGTGTGTCATCGGTACGAGCCTTGAACGTGATGCCCCACGCCGCGATCCGCCTGCCGGAGATGTCGCCCCCGACCGCATCGATCACCTTGCGGGTCACCCGCTCGAACTGCTCGTCGTTGACGTCCTTCACGCCTTTCAGGAGGCGGAAGTCGTACCCGGCGTCCTCGGCGATGCGGATGAGCGCGATCGTGTCTTTCGGGAAGCACGAACCCCCCCAACCTGGGCCGGGGCGGAGGAACTCCTGGCCGATGCGCTTGTCGTAGCCCATGCCCAACACCACGTCGTTGACATCCGCGCCGACCGCCTCACACACGGCGGCCACGGCGTTGACGAAGCTGATCTTGGTGGCAAGGAACGCGTTCGAGGCGTACTTGATGGTCTCGGCCGACGCGGGGTCGGTGACCATGATCGGCGCCGTCAGGCCGATGTACAGCCCGGCCATGCGGATGGCGGCCGCCTGGTCGGCGGCGCCGATCACCACGCGGTCGGGATGGAGGAAGTCGTGCACCGCCGAGCCCTCGCGGAGGAACTCGGGGTTCGAGACCACCGCCACGTCGCCGCGCTGGAGGGCCCGCTCGACCACTCGGGTCGAACCGACCGGTACCGTCGACTTGTTGATGACGATGGCCTCGCGGTCGAGGTGCGGACCGATCTCGCGGGCGGCGGACTCGATGTAGCTGAGGTCCGCGGAGCCGTCGTCGCCCTGGGGAGTCGGCACGCAGAGGTACACGAACTCCCGCCCGGGCACCGCCGCTGCGGCCCCGACGACGAAGCTCAGCCGACCGCTGCGACGGCCCTCCAGGACGAGCCGGTCCAGGCCGTCCTCGAGGATCGGGATCTCGCCGGAGTTGAGCCGGGCGACCTTGTCGACGTCGACATCGACGCACACCACGTCGTGTCCCATGCTGGCGAGGCAGGCGCCCGTCGTCAGGCCGACGTACCCGGTACCGATCACGGCGATCTTGCTGGCCATCTCACTCCCGAAGTTCTGCTCGACCGCCGAGGATGGTACCGAGCCTCCCGTCCGGTTCCACCATCTGCCCAGGACGGTGAGCTGCGCCGGCGTGACGGTCAGGAACAGCTGGCAGCCTTGGTGGGATCCACCGGCAGGATGCCCGGCTCGGTGGTCGGCGTGCCGGCGGGCACCGTGCCGGCCGGCGACGGGGACGGCGTCGTCGTCGTCGACGTCGCCGTCGACGTCGACGTCGACGTCGTGGTGGTGGTCGTGCGATTCTTCGACGAGGTGCCCGGGGCATCCGTGGCGGTCTGCACCTGGGAGGGGTCGAGCGGCGTGGTGCGAGCCACGTCGACGTCACGGCCGACCTGCAGCGTGAGCCGACGACCCCGCAGCGAGGCGTCGGAGCTCAGGCGGATGGGACCGTCGAAGTACCGAGCGAGCAGGAGTGCCGCGTCCTTTCCGCGGGGGCCGTAGGTGATCACGGTCGCGGAACCGCCCGTCGAGGCGCGGTTCGCGCTGTTGCCGGAGGCGTCGACCGTGCTCGCGGGATCGGCGTCGAAACCCAGCTGTTCGAGGTTGGCAACGACCCCGGTCGGGTTGGTCCCGCCCGACACCTCGACCAGCACATCGCTCGGCGTGGGCGCCTGGCCGTCCACCTCGTTCCAGAAGATCTTGAGCATCGGCAACGCCTCGTCCCAGAGCACGTCCTGGGTGTCGGCGTCACCACGCCGGACCCCGATGGTGGGGATCTGGTAGGTCTTGAGCGTGTCGAGGTTGAAGGACCGGAACAGGTCGAGGATGTCGAGGATCTGACCCACGCTGAGCGTCGAGTCCAGCGTCACCGCCCCGACGGCGGCGTCCACCAGGTTGAAGGCCGTGGCCGGGTTCCGGATGCCCTTGCTGGCCGCTCGTTGCGCGGCGCTCTTGATGAAGTCCTGCTGGCGGGTGATCCGGCCGAGGTCGCCCGTCGGGTCGCTGCGCCACTTCTTGCCGTCGAAGTACTCGAAGTGCCGGGAGCGGGCATATGCGAGCGCCTGGACCTTGTCGAGGGTGACACAGCCCAGCTTCTCCTGGTAGAGGCCGGTGTTCTCGTCCCGTATCGGCATGTTGAGGTACACCGGCACACCACCGAGCACCTCGACCAGGTCCCGGAAGCCGCGGAAGTCCACCTGGGCGTAGTTCTGGATGGAGATGCCGAAGTTCTCCTTCACGGTGGCGATCAGGTTCTCCGCGCCCCGACTCCCGTTGATGGCGGCGTTGATCTTCTCCTTCTTGCCGAACGGCGCGGTCGGCACCCAGGTATCACGGGGGATCGACAGCAGCGCCGCGGTGCCCTTCGACGGATCGATCCGAAGGACCATGATCACGTCGGCGAGGAGCCCGAAGTCGTCGCGTCCGTTCTTGACCGGATCGTTCGCGTCGAGCCGCGCCGCGGAATCGGTCCCGATCAGCAGGATGTTGCGGGGCTGGTCGGGCTTGACCGGCGGCGCCAGCGAGAACCCGACCGACACGAAGGGGACGCTCTTGGCCTTTGCCTTCACCAGGTTCAGGGTTCCGGCCGCGACGAGACAGGCGATGGCGACCATCAGGTTCGTCGTGATCAGCAGCCGTTGCGGCCACGTTCGCCGGGCTCGGTCCGATCCTGCGGACCGTCGTTCTCGGCGACTCACGGGCGGGTACGTTAGCTGTCGCATCCCGATTGTTTGCGTCACGCCATCGTTGCGCGGGTCGAACGGGTGGCAGTGTGGAGCGATGGTCCGACGCTCCGACGGCGCCCCCCTGGCGGTGGTGGGTGGTCGCCTCTGCACGGGCCTCACCGATGTCACATCGGATCTCGGCGCCCTGGACAGCTCCGGGTTCTGGGCCGTGGTGATCCCCTACGTCGGTGAGCCGGTGTGCGCACGGTTCGCGGAGATCCGCCCGGCTCGACCCTGGACCGGGCGACCATGGGTCGGACCCGACCGCGACGCCTGGAGCTCCGGCCTCGATCACGGGGCCTACTGCGGCGCCGTCGAGTCGATCCGCTCGTCGATCGCCGACGGCGACGTGTACCAGGTCAACCTCACCCGCCGGCTGCGGGCCCCTCTTCCGGCGCCGGGCCGCACCGGCACCGGCGGCGGGTCCGGCACCGGTGACGGGATCTGCGACATCGCCGCCCTCGGCGCCGCCCTCGCCGAGGGGAACCCGGCGCCCTACAGCGCGGTCGTCCGGCTCCCGGACGCCGGCATCGAGGTGGCCAGCGCATCCCCCGAACGGTTCCTCAGGAGATCCGGCGACTGCGTCTCGTCGTCGCCGATCAAGGGGACCGCTGCCACCGCGGAAGGCCTCAGCGCCAAGGACCGCGCCGAGAACGTCATGATCGTCGACCTCGTCCGCAACGACCTCGGGCGGGTCTGTGCCACGGGTACGGTCGCGGTCCCGTCGCTGCTGCACGTCGAGGCGCACCCCGGTCTGTTCCACCTGGTCTCGACCATCGAGGGGCGACTCCGACCCGGCGTCGGCTGGGCCGGCGCCATCGACGCCACGTTCCCCCCCGGATCCGTCACCGGCGCACCGAAGATCGCCGCCTGCCGGCGCATCGGCGAACTCGAGCCCGAACCCCGCGACGTGTACTGCGGGGCCATCGGCTGGGTCGACGCAGATCGCCGCGAGGGAGACCTCAACGTGGCCATCCGCACCTTCTGGATCAGCGACGGCGAGCTCAACTTCGGCACGGGCGGCGCCATCACCTGGGACTCCACCCCCGAGGGCGAGTGGAACGAGACCGAGCTCAAAGCGGCGCGGCTGCTGGACGTCGCATCGGGAACCGGGCGCGCCGCCGCGCCGGGTGGGCGGAGCCGGCGGCGAGAGGACGACGGCCATGTCTGAGGTGTGGATCGCGGGTCGGTTGGTGCCCACCGGGGCGGCGGTGGTCCCCTACGACGATCATGGCATCACCGTCGGCGACGGCGTGTTCGAGACGGTCAAGCTCGCCGACGGCACGCCGTTCCACCTCACCCGTCACCTCGACCGGCTGCGGGCGTCGGCGGCGTCGATGTCGATCCCCTGGCCCGGCGACGACGAACTCCGCCTCGCGGTCGGCGCCGTCGCGGCCGGCCACGACGGCGCCGAGGGGGCCTTCCTCCGCATCACGCTGACCGCCGGGCGGGGACCGCTCGGGACACCACGCGGCGAGCTCTCACCCACGCTGATCGTGGCGATCCGGCCCGGGCGGGTCCGGGTGGAACCCACCGACGTGGTCGTCGTGCCGTGGCCCCGCAACGAG
>Ga0315287_10002145_pt1 | contig 18548 bp, 18 predicted proteins | sample YL17G11_0_MG_FD_205037 | JGI IMG/M metagenome (GOLD analysis project Ga0315287, IMG submission 205037) | Sediment microbial communities from Yellowstone Lake, YNP, Wyoming, USA - YL17G11_0 | ecosystem: Environmental > Aquatic > Freshwater > Lake > Sediment | place: USA: Wyoming | collected...
TCTTCGATGGTCAGCACACCCAGCTGGCCGCCGTCATTGTCGATGACTCGCACGGGGCTGATGCGGATCATCCGGTTTACGCGGACCCGCCGCTCGCGATCACTGGTGGACAGTGGCAGTACCTCCCGTTCTGGAAAACAGAAACACCCGATCGACGATCGGGTGTCTCAATCGGTCGAAAAAGCGCCGCTCCGGGTGGCGCTCCTCGACAGAATCAAGACCCGCTTCGCCTGGGCGCCAAAACATCGGTGGCGCGCCCGCTCGGGGTGGGGACCTGTCGGCCCCTCTTTGAGTTGGCGAAAACCTAATGGTGGCCGGGGGTTAGGTCAACAGGAGCCCCCTATCCCTGCGCCGGCGCGGCGGTCAGAGCGTGCGCGCGTCCTTGAGGGAGTAGCCCTTGTTATCCTGAGCCAGCCAGCCCCAAGCCACATTGGCGTCATGCTCGAACACGACGCGCCAACATCCTGCCGATGCATCCCTCAGGAAGGACCGCTTGCTCTCCAGCGTGCGCAGCGGCTCCAGGTCATAACCCATGATGTACGCGAGGGGCAGATGGGCGACGGTGGCGAACAGGTCGCCCACGAACGCCGCAGTCTCCCCACCATCGCACACCAGGATGACCTGGTGCCAAGGCACATGCCCCGGCGTTACGCGCACGGAGATCCCCGGCAGCACTGCACCATCACCTTCGAGCAGCCGCCACCGCCTGGCCGCCGCGACCGGCTCGAAGTTGGGCGGCAGGTAGCTGGCGCGGGTGCGCTCGTTCGTGTGCCGCGCAAACTCAAGATCGCCGCGCTGGACCAGGTAGGTCGCATTGGGAAATGCGAGGCGCGGTGGCGCCGTCGCGATCACCGCGGGGCGATCTGGCGCGAAGCCATCGGCCTGGTCGGCATACCCGGCCCCTTCAGCATCGCCGAGCAGCGTGTTGCCCCCGGCGTGGTCGAAGTGGAGGTGGGTGTTGATGACGAACGCCACGTCACCGGGGGCAAACCCGGCCTCGCCCAGCGCGTCCTCCAGCTGGGTCGCGCCACGCACACCGGCATTCTCGATGCCGTAGATGTTCCGGAACTTGGCGTCATCCTTGTTGCCGGCGCCGGTGTCCACCAGCACCAGGCCGTCGGGATGCTCGATGAGGAGGCACCGCATCGCGAGCGGGATGCGATTCCGCTCGTCTGGCGCAATCTGACGTTCCCACAGCGGCTTCGGCACGACGCCGAACATGGCACCGCCATCGAGGCGCTGGAGTCCGGCCTCGAGAGTGTGGCAGCGAAGGCCGCCGACAGTGAAGGCGCGCGCGAGCGTCATGAAGTCAGTTCACCGCTCACGCTTCTCCTCCGCCGCCGGCGAAGCTGTATCTGCTCCAGATCCGTCAGCGTCCTCGCCCCTTCCCCCCGGGCAAGTGACAGCAGGCGCTCGAGCAGCTGGGCGGTGACGTCGGCGTCGCCCGCCGCGCGATGACGGGCGGCGTTCTCGAGCCCGAAGTGCAGCGTCAGGTTGTCGAGCCCGCAGGACCCCGCATCGCGCAGGAGGCGGCGCGCCAGGCGTACGGTGCAGAGGCGCGGCCCGGTGAGGGCCAGGCCACGCGTACGGCGGAACGACGCATCGAGGAAGCCCCAGTCGAACCGTGCGTTGTGGGCCACGAAGATGCGCCCGGCGAGGATCCCCAGCAGTTCATCCGCGATCGCCTCGAATGGCGGCGCGTTCGCGACCATGTCGTCAGTGATGCCGGTGACCATGCTGATCATCGAGGGGATCCGGCGGCCCGGGTTAACCAGGCTCTGGAACACAACCTCCCGGCGCTCGCCGTGGACCAGCACCACCGCCACTTCGGTGATCCGATCGTCACCCCGCGCGCGCATCCCGGTCGTCTCCAGGTCGATGACCGCGAAGGCGCATTCCTCAATGCCGGGCGCGCCCTGCGCCTCCGCCAGCATCGCCCAGCGGCCATCGGGCAGCTGGCGCACCCTCGGGTCAGCACCCAGCACCGCCACTGCGACCCGTTCCGCCACCGCCCGCGGTGCCCCCATGAGCCCGAGCACCTCGGCACAAAGCTCAGCCGCAGCCACCGGACCGCCGCGCAACCGCGCGAGCGCGCGATCGACCAGCGTCAGTTCCGACACCATGGCCAGACCGGTCATGCCTGCGCCCTCCTCATTGGAAGCGTCATGCAACGTGGTCCACCACCGCCCCGGGCCAGTTCCGTCCCGTCGATGGTGATCACGGTGCGATGCTTCGCCTCGGCCCAGTCATCAAACGCGAGGAAGCTGACCGACGGCACGGCGCGGAAGCCCGCCCGGGCGAGCTCGTCCAGCGTCGCCTCGTTGCGAACGTACCCGATGACGGTGCCCGGCCTCACCGCCAGGAGGTTGCACGCCGAGCTCCACTGTTCCCGGTCCTGGCTGGTGCGCTGGCGACCACCACAGAAGACCGGCTCCAGCGGCATTCCCACGGCGCGCAGCGCGCTGAAGAAGTCGGGCATCTCGCGCACGCCATCGACGCCCTTCCGCCGGTGCAGGACCGCCAGGCGCTCCGGGCCGACGAAATAGGGCGGGTAGATGGCGCAGAGCTCGCGATCAAGCTGGGAAAACAGCATGTCCAGATGAATGGCCGTGGGCGTCCGCGGCATCACGACGACCAGGATGTCCGTGACGCCGCCGCGGGAGAAAAGCGCCTCGCACAGGAGGTCGAGCGCCGCCGCCGAGGTGCGCTCGCTGAACCCCACCACGAGCAGGTCCTGCCGCAGCACGTGGACATCCCCGCCCTCCAGGGTATAACGCGCGCGGCGTTCTTCCGCGCCGTCGAAGAGCAGGCCGTCATTGGCAAGTGCCGGGTGGAACTGGAAGAGCGCGCGGATGATCAGCTCCTCGGTCCACCGGACGTCGTAGCGCATGGCCCCGACGACGCCGTGCCGGCCGACGACTATCCCGATGTCGCGCGGAAAGAACAGGTTCGGCAGCGGTGGTAAAGCGAACGCCGTGTCGTTGAGCGCGCGCGCCAGGGGGCCCGCCTCGCCTGCCGTGCCCTCGATGATGCGCCGCACCATCTCCACGGCAGGCAGCTCAGCCAGTTCACGGGCCAGGGCATCGGACGGTACCACGTCCAGTGCCCGGGTGATGAGGAACTCGCGTGCCTCGTCGTTGTGCAGCATCTCGGTGAGCAGGTCGCGGATCTGGTACACCTGCGCGAAGCGACGAAGCACGCTGACGAACTGGCGGTGCTCCCGCTGCGCCACATCCAGGGCAATGATGTCGTCGTACAGGAAAGCGGCGCGGTTCTGCGGAGTCACCGCCTCGAGCTCGGGCCCCGGCGTGTGCACCAGCACCGCCTCCAGGGCGCCGATTTCGGAGGTGACGTGGACTGACATTACCGGTTCGTCAGGGCGTAACTGAGCGTCTCGAGCTCGAGGGCGAGATTCACCGTCTTCACCACCACCTCATCCGGCACGTTGAGCTGGGCCGGTGCGAAGTTGAGGATCGCCTTGACGCCCAGTGCCACGAGCCGCTCCGTCACCGCCTGGGCGGCGTCCGCGGGGGTGACGAGCACGGCCATGTCCACCGGCTGGGCCCGCAGGTCGCGGTCGAGTTCATCAATCGACCGCACCGTCAGTCCGTTCCACTGCGTGCCGATCTTGGCCGGGTCAACGTCGAAGATCGAGACGATGTCGAAACCGCTCTGCTGGAACCCGCGGTACTGCACCAGTGCACTGCCGATCTTGCCCGCCCCGATCATCGCGACCCGGTAGCGACGCCCGAGCCCCAGGATCTGGCGGAGCCGCTGCGCCAGTTCCGGCACGAAGTAGCCGAGCCCGCGCTTGCCGAACGAACCGAAGAACGAAAGGTCCTTGCGGACCTGCGCCGAGGTAGTGCCGCCCCGCTGGGCCAGTGCCGCGGAGCTGACCGTTTCAACGCCCTGCCCCTCAAATTCGTCAAGGAAGCGGAGATAAAGCGACAGGCGGCGTACGGTGCTGTCGGCGACTTTACGCATGGGCGGCTTATGTGAAATGATTCACAAATCTGCCCCCGGTGACCATCCGCCGTCAACGAGTGCCCATGTCAGGCGGTAGAAGGACGCCGGGTCGAGCACCTCCGGCCGGAGCGTTGGTTGAACGTCCGCCTGTTCCAGCAGCGCCTGCACGCGCTCGGGTGAATAGCCGGTCAGTTCGCGCAGGCCGCGCGCGAGCTGCTTCCGCCGGAACCCGAAGAGTCCGACCACCACGCGCCGAAAGGTACTGACGAGGGCATCGGGCACCAGCGGCGTCGCCCGGGGCGTGAGGCGCAGCACCGCGGAGTCCACCTTGGGGCGCGGCACGAACGCACCGGCCGGCACCGTGAAGAGTCGCTCGCTGGTCGCGACCGCCTGGACCCCGACCGAGAGCGCGCCATATGCGTCGCTGCCCGGTGGAGCGCTGACCCGGTCGGCCACTTCCTTCTGCACCAGGAAGACGACCCGGCGGGGCCGTGGCGGCATGAGCGCCTTGTCGAGCAGGGGTGACGTGATGTTGTAGGGGATGTTCCCGGCGATGAGGGCGTCGGGGCCACCGAGCGCATGCCAGTCGGCGTCCAGCGCATCGCCTTCCACCAGCTCGAGCGCCGGGAGTTGCCGACGCAGCCTGGCCGCGAGGTCACGGTCCTTCTCGATCGCCACGACGCGGCCGGCTCGCTCGAGGAGCGCCGCCGTCAGGCCTCCCGGACCGGGGCCGATCTCGAGCACGGTGTCCTCGCGCGTGGCACCCACCGCATCGGCGATGCGCGCGAGCAGGCGAGAGTCGGAGAGAAAGTGCTGGCCAAAGCGGCGCCGCGGGACCGGCACCGGTCAGAGCCGCATGACGAGCAGGGTGCGGTCATCCGCGGCCGTCGTCGTCCATGCGCCGGCCTCGGCGAGCGCGCCCGCCAGGATTTCCTCGACTGGCAGGCTCCGGCGGCTCGACAGCGCGTCGAGCAGCCGCGCGTCACCGTAGCGCTCCCCCTCCTCGTTCGTGGCATCCACGAGTCCATCCGTCCAGAGACAGAGGAGGTCGCCAGCGGTATCCCACACCACCTGTCGTGCTTCGCTCACGCCCTGCACTGCCAGACCGACCGGGGGACTGGTCGCGAGGAGACGCTCCGCTTCGCCCTGCCGGGGAATGCGGAACGCGTGGGGATGACCGGCGCTGGCGTAGCGGAGCGTGCCGGCGTGTCGGTCGAGCACGCCATAGAAGACCGTGAAGTACATCTCCGCCGAGCGCAGCTCATCGCCGACACTGTTGAGGAGCGCATCGAGCGTGGCTTCCGGACTGCCGATGGTCTCCACGTGGATGCCCGCCGCCGACAGCACCAGCGCCATGACCAGCGCGGCACCGAATCCGTGCGACGACACGTCACCCAGCATGACCGCGACGCGCCCCTGCCCCAGCCGGCTGAAAGTGTAGAAGTCACCGCCGACGGAGTCGACCGGAATACAGCGGGCCGCCACCTGGGCCTCGCCATAGAGCACCGATGGCGAGGGAAGCAGGCGCAACTGGAGATCATGGGCCAGCTCGAGCTCCCGGCGCACGCGCTGCTGCTGCCGGTCGCGTTCCGCCAGCCGGACATTCTCGATCGCGGCTCCCACCTGGCTCGCGATGGCGGTGAGGAGCTTGCGGTCGCCGGGAGTGAAGCGGTCACCGCCGGTGCGGTCGGTGAGGTTGATGACGCCGATGCAGCGGAGCGGTCCGCCCTGCGAGGCATGGCAGATGGGGACGCTGAGATAGGCCTGGCCGCGATAGGGCCGGTCGCTGGCGGGTTCCACCGGCGGCGACACCATCGGGTCGTGGACCACCACGCGGCGCTCCCGGAAGACGCGCGCGGCGACCGAGTGGGGATCATCCACCTGCACGAAGAACTCGTCGTCGGCGGTGAAGCCACGCGCAGCGACGGTGCGCAGGCGGTCCCGCGATGCATCGTGCACCATGATCGATGCGCGCCGGGCACCAACCACAGCCGCCACCTCGCGCACGATGACCTGCGCCGCCTCGTGGAGGCGCACGGTGCTTCCGAGGATCTCGGTGATCGTGTAGAGGAGGTCGATCTCCTCGTACCGGCTGGCCAGTTCCTCCCCCACTTGGGCCCGGTGCCAGTCGCTCTCGAGGAGGGCGGAGAGCGCTGGCAGCAGGGCGGCGGTCGCGGCCTCGAGCGCCGCGGGATCGGCGCCACTCACTTCGACCCAGTCGCCGGCCACCCAGCGCGCCGGTGCGAGCCACGCGAGGCCCTCGGGTGTCGCGCACGCCCCAGCGGCAGCCGGCACGTCCAGCGTCCAGGATGCCACAGGACCTGCGAGGACTCGCAGGCACTGCCCATCATTTCGCCAGAGACGCACCCGCAATCCGGAGAGGCGCGAGAGCCCCCCGAGGACTTCGTCGAGCCGCCTTACCGGCGGCGCAGCGTCATGCAGATGGAGTTGCCTTGGGTGTTGAAGTGGACGTCGTCCACCATGTGCCGGATGAGGAACAGACCGCGTCCGCTCGGAAGGTCGAGCGATCCCGGGTCGAGCGCCTCGGCCACGCTCGCATGATCGAAGCCGTCACCCTCATCCGTGACATGGATGCTGACGGCGTCAGGGTGCAGATCAACCTGGACGTATACCTGCTTCTCCGTGTCCTGGCCGTTGCCCCGGACGATGGCGTTCGCCAGCGCGTCGGACAGGGCGACCTGCAGGCGGAACTGGACCCTGGAAGAAGCCTCCGCGCCCGACAGGCAGTGGCGCGTCAGGACCGCCACCGCTTCCTCGATGCAGTCCACCTCGCTGGGCACCCTCAGCGCGATCCGCTGCACCGCGCGCAGCTCGCCCGGCACGGGTGTACGGCGGACGCAAAGCCGGAGCGGATGCGTGTGGGGCGCCGTCATGTCAGAAGGTGGCGAGCGCCTGGTCGGGCGTTTCGCTGATGGCGAAGAGCGTGTCGAGCTTGGTCAGCTCGAAGAGCGAGCGCAGGTCCTCATTGAGCCCCGACAGCCGAAGGTCCCCGCCCTCCTCACGAACCTTCCGCGCCAGCGCCACCAGCGCCCCCAGGCCCGACGAGTCGATGTAGCCGGTCTGGGCAAAGTCGATGAGAAAGCGCCGTTCACCCTTCTCGAGCAGGCGCTGCAGGTGCTCCTTCAGTTCGTTGCGGTTTCCCACGACGAGCTGCCCCTCCACCCGCACGATCATCACGCCGTTTGCACTCTTCGTGTCCGACAGGCCCATGGCATCTCCGGGGAAGCCCACCACGCCAACAGGCGGAGGGGTCAATATGAACCTGGAACCGGGACGGCGGGAGGGTCAGCCCCCCGGGGGTGAGGGGGGCTGGGCGAACCGGCGCCGCAGCGCCTCGGCCACGGAGGGATGCACCAGCCCGCTCACGTCGCCACCGTGGCGCGCCACCTCCCGCACGAGGCTCGAGCTCAGGTAGGTGAGATCGACGGATGGCACCAGGAAGACCGTCTCCAGTTCGGGATAGAGCCGACGGTTCATGAGGGCCATCTGGAACTCGTACTCAAAGTCGCTGACCGCCCGCAGGCCCCGCACCACCAGCTGGGCACCCGACTTCCGGGCGAAATCGGCGAGGAGCCCGTCGAAGCGCTCGAAGGTGAACCGCGGGTCGGGTCCCATGGCCGCCCGCAGCAGTTCCAAGCGCTCCTCGACACTGAACAGCGGCTGTTTCGAGGAGTTGGTCGCGATGGCCACGATGAGGCGGTCGCAGAGCGTCAGGCTTCGACGCGCCAGGTCCTCGTGGCCGCGCGTGGGCGGGTCGAACGAGCCGGGGTAGATCGCGAGGCGTGTCATGGAGCGTAGCAGAAGGTAATGGCCGTGTCGCCGTACCGCCGGGACTGGTCGCCGCCCGGATCGGTACTCGCCGCATGTTCCACCGCCAGGATGCGCGCGAAGGGCGTCTCCCGAAAGGTCCGCACCAGCTCCGCCGCCGCCGTCTCCATCGTGTACGGGGGGTCGGCAAAAGCGACATCGTACGACAACGGCGCGAGCTTCGCGGCGAAGCGCAGCGCGTCGGCGCGATGCACCCGGGCCACGTCGCCTGCCCCAAGCGATTCGATGTTGCTCTTGAGTGCCGCGATCGAGCGCGGCCCGATGTCCACGAAATCAATCGATGCGGCACCGCGCGAGAGGGCCTCCAGGCCGAGGGCACCGCTGCCGGCAAAGAGGTCGAGCACCCGGGCACCCGGCAGCGCGTCGGACAGGATGCTCATCCACGCCTCGCGCACCCGGTCGGCGGTCGGCCGTACCCGTGGATCGGCGGGTGCGCTGAGGCGTCGGCCACCGAAGCGGCCCGCAATGATCCTCAGGGGCGCGACTCCGACGGCGTGACGGACACCAGCTTGGCCTGCAGCGATGGCGACCCGTTCCAGTCATCGCTTTCGAGGCGGAACGCCACGTCCACCGGTGCCTCGCCGAGCCACGGCACCCGGTCAGCCCAACTGAACCCGATGCACGCAAGCCGCGCGGCCCCGTCTTCGAGGATTCCCTTCAAGTGACCGTTCCCCACGCGGCGCTTCTGGCCGAAGCGCACGCCCCGCACGCCAAAGACCGGGCCGGGATTCCCCGCACCGGTTGGCTCGAGGTGGCGCCCGAGCCGCTCCAGATCCTCGGTGGCGTCCCCCAGCGGAATCTCGATGTCCACCCGCTGCTCCGGACCAAGTTCCTCGGGGGTGAGCTGCCCGGCGACGAGTCCGTTGAAGCGCTCCCGAAAGGCCTCCAGCCGGTCGCGCCGGATGGTGAGGCCGGCCGCCATGTGGTGTCCGCCGAATCGCTCCAGCAGGTCGCCGCAGTGCACCAGAGCCGCGTGCAGGTCGAACCGGGAAATACTCCGCCCGCTCGCACGGCCCGTGTCGCCGTCGAACGCCACGAGGAACGTCGGGCGCCCGAAGCGCTCGACCACGCGTGACGCAACGATGCCGACCACACCGGGATGCCACGCGTCGCCAGACAGGACCAGGCCGGATGCATGCGTGCCACCCTGCTCCTCCACCTGTGCCAGCGCCTCCTCGAGCATCTGCTGATCCAGCGCCTGCCGCTCGGTGTTGAGCAGCTCGAGCCGCGCCGCAATCGCGGCCGCTTCCTGTGGATCGTCCGTCAGCAGCAGGCGCAGCCCTTCCATCGGCTCGCCGACCCGCCCGGCGGCGTTGAGCCGCGGGCCCACGATGAAGCCCATCTGCCCCGCCCGGAGTTCCTTGCCCAGGAGCTTGGTGGTATGCAGCAGCGCGCGGAGCCCGGCCCACCGCGTGTCGGCCATGAGCCGGAGCCCGTGCCGGACGATGATGCGGTTCTCGCCCACGAGCGGCACGACGTCGGCCACCGTGGCGAGCGCCACGAGGTCGAGCAGGTGCAGGGGAAAGTGCTCCGGCAGGCCGAGTCGCGGTGCCAGTGCCCGCACCATCATCCACGCGATGCCCGCGCCGCACAGCACACCCAGCCCCGAGTCGTCGTCGGGCCGCTGCGGATTGACCACCGCCGTGGCGGGAGGAAGCTCCGGACCCGGCAGGTGATGGTCGGTGATGACCACCCGGATGCCACGCGCCTCCGCCTGGCGCACCGTCTCATGCGCGTTGATGCCACTGTCGCAGGTGATGATCAGTCCCGCGCCCGCCGCCGCCGCCGCCGCGAGTCCGGACGGTCCGAAGTCATAGCCGTCCCGGAGGCGGTGCGGAATGAAGGGCACCACCGTGGCACCGGCGACGCGAAGCGTGCGAACCAGGATCGCGGTGGAGGTCTGTCCGTCCACGTCATAGTCGCCGTTCACCGCGATGACGGTCCCGGCCTTCACGGCCGACACGATGGCCTCGACGGCCCGATCCATGTCCTTGAGCCGGAGTGGATCGGTGAGCTGGTCGAGCGAAGGCCGGAGGAAGTTCCGCGCGGCATCAACGGTGGCAAAGCCTCGCTGCACCAGGAGCGCGGCCAGCGGTCGCGGCAGGTTCGTGGCACTGGCGAGCGCCGATACGAGCTCCGGCGCCGGTGGTGCTGCCACCACCCACCGTGCCGCCAGCTGCGGTGTTGCCGTGGCCCCGGTCCCGACCGCCGTCATGCCGTCCCTTCGACCGGCGCTGGCAGGTAGAGGATCGCTCCGCAGACCTCGCAGCCGTCGATAAGGAGACGGTCGCGAATGTGGGCGCGACGGCTGATAGGCACCGCCGTGAAGCAGACGCTGCACGCGAAGCCGCTGAGTGGCACGAGGGCGTTCGACGACTTCGAGTTGTGCAAACGGTCGTAGCGCGTGCGGAGCGGCCGCTCCAGCCGCGCCGCGCTCTCGCTCCGGGCCGCGAAGGCCACGCTCCGCTCCGCCCGCAGTTCCGCGCGTCGCGCGCTCAGCACGCTGCGTTCGTGATCCTGGGCGGCACGGGCCTCGGCCAGCCCCTGCTCCGCCGCCGCCTGCTTCGTATCGAGCCGGCCCAGTTCCTCCGCCACCTGCAGCCATTCCCCTTCCTCGCGCGCCAGCACCTGGCGGCCCAGGTCGATCTCGGCCGTCGCCGCATTGGCTTCCTTCATGTTCTTCACCTGGTCAAGCCGCTGCTGACGGCGCTGCTGCTGCAGCTTGTACTCCTCGACCCGCCGCATGAGCTCGTCCCGGCGGGTGGCCGTCTCGGCGGCAGAGCGTGTCGTCGTCTCCACTTCGCGCTCTGCCTTCTTGAGCCGGTCATCGAGCGCCGTTTCCGCGGCCAGGACTTCGGCGAGGGCGGTATCCACTGCCATGAGGGCCCGGTCCTTGGACTGAAGGTCCAGGAGTTTTTCCAGGTCAGGGTGCATTCGATCTCCTTGGCGGCCGCGGGCCGGGCCTGCCCGTCGTCCTGGTACGCATGATGTACTGCTTCCATTGTCTCGGATACTTCGCCGCAAGCTCCCGCTTGAGCACCAGGCGGCGTGATTCCAGCGCTTCGGCGTCTGCGGCATCGTCGGCCCGCGATCCCCTCAGCACGTGATAGGCAGCGAGCAGCGGCCGGGCCTCCAGGTCGAGGAGCGCCTCGGCGTAGGTCGCGTCGGCATCGAGACCGGCCGTGTCCTCGGCATTGAGCAATTCCTGCGTCAAGCTCGCACCGTCGCGGCTGAGCCGCTGGAACAACTCCGACACCGCAGTGCCGTCCAGCAACGCGCCAAACACCTCGATGACCAGCGGATCTTGCAGCCACTCGACCTGCACTTCGCTGCGCGCGCGCGCCACCAGGTCGGGGTGCGCCAGCAGGAGGCGCAGCAAGGTGCGCTCCCCTGGATTGCCCCGCTTCCGGAGACGCGACTGAGGCTCCTGCCGCGGCGCGGCCGCAGCAGGCGCGCCGGCGACGGCAGCCGGCCCGGACAGCAGCTCTCGCTCGAGCACCTCGCGACTCACACCGGACCGCTCTGCCACGAGACCCAGGTAGAGCTCGCGCGTGATCGGGTCCGTGGCCGCGCGCACAGTGGGCAGCAGCTTGTCCAGCGCCTCGCGCCGGTGCTCCACATCCCGGAACCAGCCGCGCCGGTCGAGCTCGAGGATCTTCCGCTCGAGCACGTCGATGGCGTCGCGCAGGATAGGTACGAGTGCTGCGGCGCCGCCCTTCTGCACGATGGTGTCAGGGTCCTCACCAGGTGGCAGCGTAGCTACGCGCACACGAGCGCCGTGCCGCAGGAGTTCGTCACCAGCCCGGAAGGTGGCGCGAAGCCCGGCCGAGTCGCTGTCGTACAGGAGGATCGCGGCCGGAGCAACACGCTTGAGCAGCGCCGCCTGTTCCGGCGTCAGCGCCGTGCCGAGCGGCGCCACAACGTGGTCGATGCCGGCGAGCACGAGGCGGAGCACATCGAAGTACCCCTCCACCACGATGACCACCTGCTCCTGCCGGATGGCCTGCTTCGCGTGGTGCAGGTTGTAGAGTTGCCGGCCCTTGTGGAAGATCGGCGTCTCCGGCGAGTTGAGGTACTTCGGCTCGCCGGGGCCAAGCAGCCGGCCGCCGAAGCCGACCGCGCGTCCCCGGATGTCGTGGATCGGGAAGAGCAACCTGTCGCGGAACCGCGCATGCACCCGGCCGTCATCCCGCTGCAGGGCAAGGCCGGACTCGACCAGCACCTGGTCCTTGATGCCCAGGCCTCGCATCGCGTCCATGAATGCGCTGCCAGAAGGCGCGTAACCCAGTCCATGCGGTGCCGCGACCTCGAGGGCAATGTCGCGCTTCTCCAGGTAGGCGCGAGCGACGCCCGCATCAGCCGACTCGAGCAGGCGATGCGCAAACCACTCTGCGGCGCTCGCCACCGCGCCGTAGAGGGGCTCGTTGGGGTCCGGGCCGGCCCGCTGCTGGCGCTCGGGCACCACGATCCCCGCCTTCCGGGCCAGCTCCCGCACCGCCGTCGGATAGTCCATGCCGAAGCGCTTGATCATGTACGAGAACACGTCGCCCGCTTCGTGGCAGACGTAGCAGTAGAACAGCCCCTTCCGCGGAATGACGGCAAAGTTGCGGTGGGTACCGCCATGGAACGGGCAGCAGCCGCGCCAGTCGCTGCCGGTGCGCTTCAAGTCCACCGACTCGCCCACCAGAGTCAGGATGTCAGTGGCATCCTTCACCTGGTCGATGATCTCGTCGGGAATGAGGCTCATGGCGAGAACTCCGCGATGGTCACACCGGTGCCACCCTGCTGCCGCGGAGCGAAGTCGAACTTCGCCACCCGGCGGTCGCGTTGCAGCACCCGCCGTACCCGTTCCCGCACCACACCGGTTCCCATGCCATGAATGATGCGAAGGAACGGCAACTCCGCCAGCACCGCGGAATCGACCGCGGCCAGGGTGGCGCCCTCGGCCTCGTCGCCGGTCATGCCGCGAAGGTCCACCTCCACCGGCGCGTCGTGCCCTGGCGCGTCGCCCGACTGCGACGCGCGATCGCGCCGCTCCTCACGCCGACCCAGCACCTGCACGCCGTCAGGGTCGGCCACCATGCGCATGGCGCCGACCGCGACCACCAGCTTGCCATCGGCCCGGACCTCGAGCAGGTCGCCGGTGAGCCCGGTCGCCAGACGCACGCGCTGGCCGGGCGACAGCTCTGACAGTGCCGCACCGCCGGCTGGAACCGCGGCGGCATCCTCGGCCTGGTGCAGCACGGAGGCCGCCTCCTCGAGGGCACGACGAGCTGCCCGCGCCGATTCGTCGTCAGCCGAGGCTCGCGCAGCAGCAATGGCGGCCTCCACTTCCTTCCGCGCATCCAGCAGGTAGCGCTTCGCCTCAGTGCGTGCCCGCCGGTCGGCGTCCTTCTCCCGCGCCGACAGTTCCTTTTCGCGCACCGCCTGGCTCTCCGCCTGCACGCCGAGCTTCGCCTGCAGCGCCTCGACCACCGACTCGAGCTCGGTCATCGCCGCCGCGCGCCGCTCCAGTTCGCCTTCGCGTTCCTCCGCCCGGGCCAGCAGGCTGTCCAGCCGGCGCACTTCGTCGGAGACACGACTTTCTGCGTCCGTCAGCACCGTGGCGTCGAGCCCGAGCTTCCTGGCAATCGACAGTCCATACGATCGGCCGGGAACGCCCTTCCGGAACCGATAGGTCGGGCTCAGCGTCTCGGTGTCGAACTGGAGTGAGCCATTCACGATGCCGGGCGCCTCGGCGGCCAGCGACTTGAGGGCACCGAGATGCGTCGTCGCCAAGGTGAGCGCGCCGCGACGCGTAAGCTCGAGCAGCACGGCAGCGGCCAACGCCGCGCCCTCGGCGGGGTCGGTGCCACTGCCCACTTCATCCAGCAGGACCAGCGTTCCGGCATCGGCCTTGGCGAGCATGGTGCGCAGCGACGCCAGGTGGCCGCTGAAGGTGGAAAGGCTCTCGGCCAGCGACTGCCGGTCACCGATGTCGGTGAAGACCTGGGTGAAGACCGGCACGGCGCTGCCGCGACCGGCGGGTGGCACGACACCGCTCTGCGCCAGCAGCGCCACCAGCGCCGTGGTCTTGAGCATGACGGTCTTGCCGCCGGTGTTCGGTCCGCTGATGAGCAACGTGCGCTCCCCCCCGTGCATCTCGAGCGAGAACGGAATCACCACCACGCCGCGCGCGAGCAGGAGCGGGTGCCGCGCGTCGATCAGCTGCAGCGGGCCGCCCGGCTCCGTCATCTCCGGCACCTCACCGCGTACCGCCACCGCGTAGCGCGCGCGGGCCACGAGGTCGTCAACCTGGATGCACATCTCCAGAGCGTCGGTCAGGACCTCGCGCGCCGGTCGCAGGATCGCGGTGAGCTCACGCAGCACCCGCAGCACTTCGCGCTCTTCCTCCGCCTGCGCCTCGCGGTAGGCGTTGCCCAGTTCCACCGCTTCTGAGGGCTCCACGAAGAGGGTGCCGGCGCTGGCCGATTCGTCGTGTACGATGCCGCCGGGACGCGAGCGCGAGTCGCGCCGCACCGGAATCACATAGCGGCCGCCCCGTATGGTGACGCCGGCATCCTTGATGGTGGCCTGCGCGTCGAGGCTGCGGAGTATCCCCTCCAGCTTCCGCACCAGGCGCTGGCGAGCCGCTTGAATTTCGCGACGCGCCGCCGCAAGCGCGGGGCTCGCGGTGTCGAGCAGTTCTCCGTCATCGCCTACCGACAGCTCGAGCCGGCGGTCGATCGCCTTGTCGGGCAGCGGTACCGCGAGCGCCGCGGCGCGCGGGGCCTGATCGGCGACGCGCCTCAACTCCGCATCCACCAGGCGCGCGGCACTGAGGACGACCCGCAGGTCGCGCAGCTCCGCCAGCTCAAGCACCGACCCCTCGATGCGCAGGCGCGCGAGCGCGCGCCCCAAATCGGGTACCGGCTCAGCCACGAGCTTGTCACCCCGGCGGAACACCGCCGCGACCTCACCGACCAGCGCCAGTTCTTCCCGTATCCAGTCGAGATCAGCGGTGGGACGCCGATCACGTACGCGGGCGGCGCCAAGTGGTCCTGCGGCATGGCCCGCCACCGCGCCCAGCACCTCGTCAAACTCGAGGTCGGCCAGTGCCGCGCCAATGACAGCCCCGGGCAAGCGCGACGGGGTGCCCGCCGCTTGCCGGCTGGGCACCCCGTCGATTGCTGGCTGCACCTGCGAGTGGCTCACGCGCGCTGCAGCTCCTCGCGTACGATCTGGTTGATCACCTTGCCGTCGGCCCGTCCCCGAAATGCCGGCACGACCTGTCCCATGACTTTCCCGATATCGGCGGCGCCACCGGCGATCGCCGCCCGGACCGCGGCGCGGATCTCCTCGGGGTCGATGTCGGCCGGAAGAAACTCCTCGATCACGCCGATCTGGTTCTTCTCCACGGCGGAAAGATCCAGGCGCCCGGCCTTCTCAAACTGCTCGATCGACTCGCGGCGGGTCTTCACGCCCTTCCGCAGCACCTCGACGGCATCCTCGTCGGCGAGCGCACGGTTGAGCTCGATCTCGCGATTCTTGAGGTTGGAGACGAGCGTGCCGAGCACCAGAGTGCGATCCTTCGACTGAGCCTTGCGCGACGCAGTCATCGCCGCCTGCACCCGGTCCACGAGGTCAGACATGGGCTTTGCCCTGGCCGCGAGTCATCGAAAAAGACGACGACGCTCGGCACGGTGAATGTCCACCACTTGCGGGCCTCACGAGGGCAATTCCGGTAGCGATATTCGGGAGTCTAGCCGCTGTCGGAACGAGAGACAAGCGAGCGTGGCCTATCCCGGCGGCCAGTGCAACTGGCGACCGCCAAGCAGGTGCAAATGCAGGTGACGCACGCTCTGGCCGCCATGGTCGCCGGTGTTGGTCACGATCCGGTAGCCGCCCGCATCGAGGCCAAGGCTCGTGGCTACCCTGGCGGTGAACGCCAGCATGCGACCCAGCAGCGCCTCGCCATCCGTGCCGGAGGCGTCGCGCACCGAGTCGAGGTGCTTCACCGGGATGACCAGCACATGTGTCGGCGCCTGGGGCTGGATGTCCCGGAACGCGATCATCTCGCTGTTTCGCTCGACGAGGCTGGAGGGGATGTCGCCCTGGGCGATGCGGCAGAAGATGCAATCCGACATGAGGACTCCTCGGAACCGTCGGGTCAGACCGCCGGGCGGGCGGCAGGAGCAAACGCCCCGGCCCGCGCTGCCTGAATGAGCACGGCGGCACTCAACGCAGCGGTCTCAAAGCGCATGGTCAACGGACCGGCGGCGACAGGAGCGTACCCGTGTTCCCGTGCCAGCGATTTCTCGGCGTCGTTCAGCCCGCCTTCCGGCCCAACCAGCGCGCACGCAGGAAGCGCGGGGTCGAGCGCCGGCGGCGCTCCGCCGGCGGCATCGAGAATCCAGCGGGAGCCAGTGTCCGGTCTGCGCACGAACAATCCGATCGGCTGCGGATCGCGCAGCGCCGGCGCCCACGCGCCACCACATTGCTTCAGAACCTCGCGCGCGCGCCGCCGCAGCTTGTCGAGTTGCTCCGGGCGAAGGCCGGTCGCGACACCGAGGGTCCGCTCGGTCTCGAGCGGAACGATCTCGGTGACACCAAGCTCCGTGGCCTTCTCCACCAGCCAGCCGAAGCGATCGCGATCGCCGGCGCCCACCCCGAGCACCAGCGGCACGGGCGGCGGCACCGGTTCGAGCGCGCCGATCTCGAGGGCGAGATCGCGACCCTGCGCCACCAGTGTCCCGGCGCCCCGCAGGCCGGCTCCGTCGGTGAACTGGACGTCGGCACCGGCGGCCACGCGCCGCACCTTCAGGTGATGCTGCTCATCGTCGCCGAGGAGCACCGTGGCGCCGGCAACGGCAACGCCCGGGGGCACCAGCACCAGGGCCACTCAGCGGCGGGCGGCGACCGCCCACCACCCGGCGTCGCGCGCTTCATCAACGACCGCCAATCCAGCACCGGAGAGTTCGGGGAGAAACAATGGCTCCTCGGGTTCCTCCATGCCGGAGAAGATGGCGATACCACCGGGCCGGAGCGACGCGATGATCTCCGGCAGGAGCGCCACATTGACGACGCGCAGGATGTTGGAGAGCGCGAGGTCGACCGGCGCGAAGAGCGGTGCCACGTCGGCGGCGTCGCCGTTGATGAACTGCACCTGGTCCATGACACCGTTGCGCTCGGCGTTGCGCTCCGCGACCGGCACCGACTCCTCATCCACCTCGACACCCACCGCCCAGGCGGCACCCAGCTTGACCGCCGCGATGCTGAGGATCCCGCTTCCGCTGCCGAGATCGAGCACCCGATCCTTGGGCTTCACATGACGATCGAGCAGCGTGAGCGCCGCCCGCGTGGAGCCATGCTCACCGCTGCCGAAGGCCGTCTCGGGATCGAGAATGACGCGCGGCCCGCTCCCAGCGGAATCCGCGAGCCAGGTGGGCGACAAGATGAGCCGGCCAAACTGGCGCACGATGATGCCGTCGCGCCACGACGTGCTCCAATCCACCTCCGGCACCACTCGATGCACCACCGTCACCGGCGACTCGGCGAATCCGCGCAAGGCGCGGTCAAGCATGCCTGCCGCTTCTGTGGTGCCGGCGTAGGCCACAAGCGTGCCGTCATCGCGTTCCTCGATCGCGTGCCCGGTCTGCTCGACCAGCCACGCGCCCAGCCTGTTCCGCGATTCGGGCGCGGTGTTGACCTCGATGGCGACCCAGCTCATGCGCCCAGCACCTCCTTGATCCGGGACCAGAGCCCGGACGACCGGCTGGGCGGCTCACCCTCGTGCGCCGCAAGCTCGCGGAAGAGACGACCCTGTTCCTCGGTGAGGGCATCGGGGGTCCACACGTGCACCCGCACGTGGAGATCGCCGGTCCCGCTCTGGCCGAGCCGGGGCAGTCCCCGGCCCTTGAGGCGCAACACCGTGCCCGATTGGGTGCCCGCGGGCACTGACACCACCGTCTCCTCCGTCGCGGTCGGCACCCGGAACTCCGCGCCCAGGGCCGCCTGGGAGAAGGACACAGGCAGCTCGACCAGCAGGTCGTCGCCCTGCCGCTCAAAGCGCTCATCGTCCTTCACTTCGAGCATCACGATGAGGTCGCCCGCCGGGCCGCCCCGGACGCCGGCCGGCCCCTGGCCGCGCAGCGTGATGTAGTTGTTCGACGTGACACCGGGCGGAATCTCCACCGTCACCGAGCGATCCGCCCGCACCCGCCCGTCGCCGCGGCACACCTCACACCCCTCCTTGATGATCTCCCCCTCGCCGCCGCAGGTGGGACAGGGGCTGACCGACACGAACTGTCCGAAGACACTGCGGGCTTCGCGCCGGACCTCGCCGGCACCGGCACAGGTGGGGCAGCGATGCGGCTTGCTTCCCTTCCTGGCGCCGCTCCCGTGGCAGTTGCCGCAACGCTCGAGCGTCTTGAGCTTGACCGCCCGCTTCGCGCCCCGGGCCACGTCCTCCAGCGTAAGCCGCACGGTGACCCGCATGTCCTGGCCGCGCCGGCCATCGCCCGGCGCGCGGTGCTCCCCTCCGCCGAACATCGACTCGAACCCGCCCATGCCGCCGAAGTCGCGCATGAAGATGCTGAGCGCCTCGGCGAGGTCCACGTGGTGAAAGCCCTGCGCGCCCCTGCCGCCGTTGAGACCCGCCTTGCCATACCGGTCGTACGCCGCCCGCTTCTGCGGATCACGCAACACCTCGTACGCCTCGGTGAACTCCTTGAAGTGCGCCTCGGCGTCGGGCG
>Ga0315287_10002146_pt1 | contig 18542 bp, 12 predicted proteins | sample YL17G11_0_MG_FD_205037 | JGI IMG/M metagenome (GOLD analysis project Ga0315287, IMG submission 205037) | Sediment microbial communities from Yellowstone Lake, YNP, Wyoming, USA - YL17G11_0 | ecosystem: Environmental > Aquatic > Freshwater > Lake > Sediment | place: USA: Wyoming | collected...
CGGCCGCCACGACGAGGCCCGCGGGTTCTACAAGGAGGCCCTGGCGGCCTACTCCGAGGCTCTGGCCCTGGCCCCGCAGGACCCTGTCTTCCTCAATAACCGGGCCGGGGCCCTGCAGTGCCTCGCCAATCTCGAGGCCAGTCTCGGACGCCACGACGAGGCCCGCGAGTTCTACAGGGAGGCCCTGGCGGCCCACTCTGAGGCTCTGGCCCTGGCCCCGCAAAGCCTCACGGCCCTCGGTAACCGGGCCTTGGCCCTGCAGAGACTCGCCGATCTCGAGGCCAGACTCGGCCGCCACGACGAGGCCCGCGAGTTCTACAAGGAGGTCCTGGCGGCCTACTTCGAGGCTCTGGCCCTAGCCCCGCAGGACCCTGTCTTCCTCAATAACCGGGCCGGGGCCCTGCAGAGCCTGGCCGATCTCGAGGGCAAACTCGGCCGCCACGACGAGGCCCGCGGGTTCCTCGGGGAGGCGCTCGGGGCCTACTCCGAGGCTCTGGCCCTGGCGCCGCGGGAGCCTGTCTTCCTCGGTAACCGGGCCGGGGCCCTGCGGAGCCTCGCCGATCTCGAGGCCAACCTCGGCCGCCACGGCGAAGCCCGCGTGTTGTACAAGGAAGCCCTTGAGGTGTGCGGGGACCTTCTGCGAATCGTTCCGGGGCATCCTGGCGCGCAGTCCCTCAGGCTTGTGCTGGAGCGGCGCCTAGCGGGAGAGGACTACCCTCCACCCTCTAGGTAGGCCTCCAGGTTCACCGTATAGGCCCGGATGGCGGCGACGGTGTAGTTGTTGCTCGGGTTCCAGAGGAGCCAGCCCTTGATGCCCAGTTCGTGGGTGGCCCGGATCTGGTCGAGAACCTCTTCGGGGCCGTAGTGATTGTAGAGGCTGAAGTCCTGGAGCCAGGGGCGGAACTTGTCCTTGGCCTCGGGGCCGAGACGGTCGAGGCCGTCGGAGAGAGCGCCGAGGATAGTCTCGTAGGGGGCGGCGTCGGGCGAGGAGAGGCCGAAGTGCCCGGGGCCGTAGTGGGAGGGGTAGATCATCGGACTTATGTAGTCCACGGCCAGGGTGATGGTCTCAAGGACTTGACCCAGGGAGGTGTCGACCCTGGTCGAGAGGATGATGCCGAAGACGTCGGCCGAGACGAGGCAACCGTAGGGGGCTAGGCGCTCCCGGGCCAGGCTCAGGAACTCGGTGATGGCCAAGACCCGGTTGGCGTTGTCGGGGCCGTTGGGCCGGCTGAAGACGGCGCTCTTCATGTCGCCGTCGGTCGGAAAACGAACGTAGTCGAACTGGATTTCGTCAAAGCCGAGGCTGGCCGCTTCTTCGGCCAGGGCCAGATTGTAGTCCCAGACCTCAGGCCGAAAGGCGTCGGTCCAGGCGTTGCCGGCGTGGTCCCGCCAGATGCTTCCGTCGGGGCGTTTCACGGCCAGGTCGGGGTTGTGGACCGAGAGGGTCGAATCCTCGAACGTGACCAGGCGACCGATAACGTAGATGTCGTAGGCCTCGGCCATGCGGAGCATGCCCTCGATATCCCGGATCTGGATAGAGACAGCCCCGGCCTCGAGGAAGGCCGGAACTTGGGTGTCGTAGGTGGCCCGCCCCTGTTCGTCCTTGATGTTGATGACCATGGCGTTTAGGGCCGAGCTATCGACAAGTTCAATCAGTCTTCGAAAGGCGCCCGGCTGCCCGGCGGTGTAGGCCGTAAGGTAGATGCCCCGGACCTCGCCGGCCAGGGGATTAGCCGATCCCAGGCCGCCGCCGCCGACCAAGATGGCCGCCGGGGCTTGGGCGCCCCAGCCTCGGTAGCCGGTGGAGAGAAGGGGTGTCGAACCAGCACGGGCCGAGGCGACACGAGGGCTTGAGGCATAGGCGCCACCGGTGGCGCCGGATATCGTGGCAGGCTTGGCCCAGGATGGCCAGGAGCGGGCCGCCTGGAGGGCCGCGGTCGAAGGTTCTCCGGCCGTGTCGAGTCCGGTCTCGGGATGGCGATCCAGGGTCAGAGCCGACAGGGGGCCGGAGACAAGCCCGGCGACCAGGACAAGACTGACGAGAAGCACCGCTCCGGCGAGACCCTCGGGAAAGCGGGGCGGTAGCCGCCGCAGGATGCGGGAGACCAGAGTATCGGCCGCGTGACGGCCTTCGGGCTGGCTGACCTCGGGGCTCGACAGAATCCTCACCTCGAACTCACTAGCAGGGAAGGGAGACCGATGCTTCGCTTGAGACGTTGGCCGGGCTCCCTTGTGACCGCTGGCAGTCTATTTGGGGAAATGCGTCGTATTTCCTGCTAATGAAGTTGACAGAATCCGTTCCGCCCGAGCTAGATCCTCGGCGGTGTTGAGGTTGAGAAAGAGGTCGGCCGGCTCGCCGAAGAGGCGGATGTCCGTCTCGGGGATGTCCACGACCTCAAGACCGCGCATGGCCCCGGTCATCCGGAGGCCGGCCAGGCCGCCGGTCGAAGGAACCAAGGTTTGAAGATGCTCCCGGCAACGCGGCCCATAGACGGCGTGAAGGGGTTCGGCGTAGGCGGTTCGGGCGGAAGCGGCGATTTGACCGGAGCGGCCGCAATCGGCTACCGCCTCGGCGCTCCACCGGGGCAGAAGGACGTCGAACCGCCCCGCGTAGCGCTCGGCCGCGAAGAGAAGGTGCAGAATGAAGGCCGGGCTCAGCAGGGGCATGTCGCCGGCGAAGGCCAGGACGTAACGACCGTCCGACGCCGACAGGGCGGTCAGGAGACCGCCCAGGGGGCCCGAGCCGGGAACGAGGTCGGGCAGGGCTCGGATGGAGGCGAAGGAGGAAGAAGCGCGTCGGGGGTCGGCGCCGTGGGCACGCCCCTCGCCCGGCGCCCGGCCAACGACCAGCACCGTGTCGAAGAGTGGGCCAAGAACCTCCAGGCATCGCTCCGATTGGGGGCGCCCGGCGACACTGATGGTCCACTTGTCCCGACCCCCCAGACGCCTGCCCCGGCCCCCGGCCAACACGGCGGCCACCGTTAGCCGAGCCCCTGGCTTGCCGGAGCGGACCTCGCCCGCCCAGCGGGTCAGAAGAGGCAGATTGCCGGCGATCAGCCGGGCAATCCGGGCCGAGGTCCGGGCTTGGACCGGACCGTCTCGGCCGGCCTCACCCTCGGCTTCTTCCAGAGACCAGGTGTCCAGGACCGGGCCGGCCGCCCCCCGCACCGGATGCCCCGGCCGCGAATGGACGTGGATGCGCGGATGGGGCGAGTCCGAGAAACCCTCAGCCAGGACGACGACGTCGGAAGGGGGTCGAGGTCGAACAAAATCAAGGGCCAGGTCGACAAGTTCGGCCAGGGTGGCCTGCCGCCCCAGGCGTTCGGAGGCCGGCTGCCCAGCCTCGGCGACATAAGTCCCGCCCGGCCAGGTCAACCCGATAATCGTGGCGCCGGCCTCGGCGAAGCGCTCGGTGTCGGTGCCCGGCTGATCGACTCGATCCACGGCCGTCGCACGCTTCAGGGCCACAATGGCGCGGTCCGGACGGGCAAGCTGCCGCACAAGGTCGACGACGAGGGTTGTCTTTCCGCAATCCTTGGCCCCCGTGACGAGCACGACGGGCGGAGTCCGTTCGGACAAGGGACGCTTCCTCCTCGATCTGACCCGCTAGCGCGTTTCGCCGTCCGGCCGAGCGGTCCTCCGGTCCGGACCCGCCTCTCGGGCGCCCCGGCCGGTCTCCTTTCCTCTCCCCGCCGCATACCTTGACCGGGGACGCAATCCGCCCGCTGCCAGAGGACACCATCCGCGTCCCGCCGGGGGGCGCCATGCGCGTACTCCTGCTCCTGGCTCGCTTCTTCGCCGCCGGGCAGACCAACCATGTCGTCGACCTGGCCCGCGCCCTCGCGGCCGCCGGACACCAGGTGACCCTGGTCTCGACCGGTCCCTCCGGCCGCGGTCGCTCCTTCCGCCGGGCCTACACCCACGACCTCCGCCAGGCCGGGGTCGAGGTCGTCTCCTCCGATCTTGAGGACGGCCTTCCTCCCGGGCTACCGTGCCCCGACATCATCCACGCCCACTCGACCCTGGACTTCGCCCGGGCCGAGCGCCTGGCCTCCCGGCTTCACGTGCCCTTCGTCCTGACCCTGCACGGCCTGGGGGCTACCCACCTTCTCGCGGCGGGGGCGCTCGCGCGAGCAGCGGCGGTGATCGCCGTGGGCCGGAGGGTAGCGGCCGAAGCCCTGACGGTCACGCCAAGAGTCGTGGTCATTGAAAATGGCGTAGATACGCGGCGCTTCCGGCCACCCGGCGACGACCCGGCCGCATTCGACGCCGAGCCGCTCTCAGCCGCCTCCGACCCGCCCTCGCCGCCGGCCATGGGTCGCCCCTTCACCATCCTCTACGCCGGGCGGATCGACCCCGAGAAGCGGCGGACTTTCCGCGACCTGGCCGGGGCCGTGTCCCTTCTGGCCGACCATCGTCCCGCCCGCTTGGTCGTTCTGGCCGTGGCCCTGCCCGCCCTCGGCCTCGACCTCGGGTCCGGGCGGAAGCGCGAGGAGATCATCGATTTCAGGGGTTGGCGGGTCGACCCTGCCCCGATCTTCCGGGAGGCCGACGTGGTGGCCGGGTCGGGTCGGGTGATCCGCGAGGGGATGGCCTCCGGCCACCCCTGCCTTCTCGCCGGTCAGCTCTACGGGGGCATCGTCTTCCCCGGGGCCCTGGACCCGGCCGGTCACGACTTCAGCGCTCGCGGGACCCATACTCACCCAGCCCAGGTCCAGCGAATTCTGGCCGACCTCACTCGCCTGGCCACCGACCAGAGTTTCGCCCGCACCCTCGGCCGAGCGGGTCGGGCCTACGCCCTGGCCCACCTCGGTCTGGAGCGGGCGGCGGCCCGCACGGCGGAGGTCTACGAAGAGGTTCTGCGCGGCCGGGCTTCGGACCGTGTCGGCGCGCCGCGACCCTTAACCCACCCGTAGATCCGACTGGCCCCGATAAGAAACCGAGGGTATCTCCTCGCCAGCCAGAGTCCGAACCCGGCCACGGAGGTCAGGGGACCCGCCGTCGGAAACTCGGCCAGGAAGTCCGATAGGAAGGAGGCCGGTGGAGTCCGGCCGGCCAGCCCGTATCGGTAGGCGACGTAGAGGGCCTGTTTCGTGCAGGCCCTCCGGTAGAGGTCGGGGGCGACTACCTCGGGCGCGGCGACGGGCGACCACTTCCGGAGGAGGGCCGTCTGGGCCACCGCCACTCGCTCCGGATCGGAGCTGACACTCCCCGCCCTGACCCGATATAGGAAGACGGGTTCGGGGAGGCAGAGAAACCGCCCGCCAATCGCGAGCCGCAGCCAGAAGTCGAAGTCCTCGCTGCCGCGACGGAGAGCCGGGTCGAAACCTCCGAGAGCGTCGAAGACGTCCCGGCGGATCATGACGCTGGAGGGCATGACATCGCAGCCCATCAAGACTTCGGCTACGGTGAGGGGGCGAAGGCCCCGGACCGTCTGGGTCGGCAGGACCGGGCGGGACCGTCGACCCGGGCTGTCCTTCCAGGCCCTGGCCACCGCCCGCTCCATTCGCCCGTCCGGGACCAGCGGCAGCCTGGACGACCCCAGGGCCGGAGGCGGGTCCCCGCCTTCGCGGACGAGTCGTTCGATAACCGATATCTGTACTTCCAGCTTCCGCGGCAACCAGACGTCATCCGCGTCGCACAGGGCCAGGTAGTCACCCCTGGCCTCGGCCGCCCCGAGGTTCCTGGCGGCGGCGACGCCCTGGTTGGCCTGCCGGACGACTCTTACCCGGGGGTGGTCCCCGGCGCCGTGGTATCGCTCTTGCACCCAGGCCGCCGTTCCGTCGGTGGAGCCGTCGTCGACCACGATGATCTCCTCCGGCGGGCGGGTCTGGCCCAGGACGGCGTCGAGGGCGACGCCGATAAACGACCGCCCGTCGCAGACCGGGATGATGGCGCTGACGGTGAGCATCAGCCGCCTTCCGAGGCCGCGATTACGGCCTCAACCGCCCGCCATTCCTCCGAGGTCAGCGGCCGCTCGAGGACACCCGCCGGCCGTCGCCGCAACTGGCGGCGGATCGAGGCCGGGAGGAATGGGTAGATGTAGCGAGCCAGGGCCGGCAAGTAGAACCGCTTGGGCAGGTTCAGGGTCCTGATGGCCCTGAGGTTAAGGCTCACGTGGTCTCGATTTCGCCAGGCGTGGCTTCGAATGGTGTGAAACTTGCTCGTGGCCATCGATATGCGATACACGTGGAGGACCTCGGGCAGGGAGGCGAAGCGACCTCCGGCGGCGGCCAGACGGATCCAGAGGTCGAGGTCCTCGAGGTCCTTGATCCCGCCGGGGAGTTCGGCATAGCCTCCGACCCGCTTCACCGCCTCGCGGCGGTAGGCGACCCCGCCGTGGGCCACGGGGATGAAGAGCCCTAGGCTCCGGACGATATCATCGTGACCCTTCGGGGTAACGCGGACGTAGTTCTCACCCCGGATGTCGTCGAGGACAACGTAGTCGGATCCCACCACGTCAATGTCCGGATGGCTCTCCAGATAGCCGATCTCGGCCTCCAGCCGGCGGGGGAGACTCCAGTCGTCGGCGTCCATGACGGCGATGATCGGCGCGCGGGCGGCGGCGAGTCCGGCGTTGAGGGCGGTGGGCCGGCCCAGGTTTCGGGGCAGGGTCAGCAGGCGTATCCTCGGGTCCCCGGAGCCCCGGGCGAGGTCGCCGAGACCTCGAACGAGGTCCCCGGTGCGGTCAGTGGACCCGTCGTCCACGACCAGAAGTTCAAAGTCGCCCCTGGTCTGGCCGAGAAGGCTGCGGATAGCCCCGGCAATGGTCCTCTCCTCATTGTAGGCGGTCATGAGAACGGTAGCGGCGATTGTCACCCAAGCATCCTCCCGCGTCCCTGACTGGTGCGGTCACGCGGTCCGAGAGCCAGAGTGACGACAAGCCCGCCAAGGATCCAAAGATGTCTCCAGTGGAGCGAGGAGACGAACATCGACACGGCCAGGTAACCAACAAAGGAAGCCAGGACGGCGATAAGGAGGTGGTTCGGCGGCCGACCAAGGATCAGGCGACCCGCGGCCCGCCAACCGAACCAGACCAGGGCCCCGAAAGCCAGGAGAAGGCCAACCCCACCGATCCAGCCTTCCTCAAGGAAGGTCAGGACGAAGAGGTTGTGGGGGCTGATCCCGTATCGACCGACGCCGAGCCCGGGCCCAGCCCCGAGCGGAACCGTGGAGATGGCCTTGAGGCCGATGAGGATGTCCGGGAAGCGACCCTCAAGGTCATACCAGCGCAGTTCCAGGAGGGAGCCTCCCAACCCGCCGCGGATGCCCACGGCGATGGCGGCCACCAGGGCGGCCCCGGCCACGAAGGGTCCCGCCGCCCTCACCCGGTGACCCAGATGGGGAAAGACCAGGCCGATGGCGACAGCGGTGGCCACCATTAGACCTCCAAAGGCCGCCCGTGAACCGGACATGACCACTCCGCCGGCGAAGAACAAGGCGGCGGCCAGCCAGGCGACCCGCTTTGGCCTCGACCGGCTCAGAAGGCCCAGAAGAAGCGAGGCCGTCGCCGGCAGGAAGAGACTCGGCCCGTAGACGTTGGAGTCCTTGAAGAAACCGCGGAACTCCGTGCCGTACTGCAGCACGGCCGTCCGAAGGGGCTCGAAAGCGAAACCAAGCCACCCGTAGAGGGTGCCGAGGAGGGCCCCCAGACCAAGACCGATCAGGACGTCGACCACGAGCGTTCCGGACGAAACCCCGGTGGCCGCGGCCACGAAAACGACGAGGCAGTAGCCCGTGATCATGGCGCTCGCGGTCGAGAGTGTCCCCGGACCGCCGGCCACCCAACCCACGGCCAGGCCGAGAGCGAGCAGGGCCAATCCGACGACAACCGGCCGCAGGCGACGGTCGGCCAGAGGCCTGAGGTCGAGGCCTCGCCTCCGCCAGCTATGGACGAGCCAGATCGCGAACAGGGCCTCGAAGGGCGAGGGTTCGAAGAGAACGATAGAAGCCGTGGCGAAAAGGAGGATGACCCCTCCCCGGTAGGATAGCCGGAGGAGAAGTCCGTAGAGAACCATCGTCGCCATCAAGGTGGCGGCCACGGGAAGGGCTACGTCGGCCTGCCGCCCCGCCGAGACAACCTTGAAGAAGTCCAGCCGGGACCCGCCGGTTGACGGCTTGTTGGCCGCTTGACCCCACAGCCTGGCCCGGAGAGCGTCGGCCCCCGCCAGGGGACCGTCGGCAGTCACGGAGATGTCGTCGAAGCTGACCCTCCAGCCGGGCGAGACTTCAAAATCCATCCTGCCCCAGCCCGGACTCACGGCCAGAAGGCACTCGGTCCAGGCCCCAGACGACGTCAGTTCCGCCACCCTCGTCAGGCCCGTCCCCCGGTCGGAAACCCGAATGAGACCGGGGCCGGATGTCAGGACCCCAGGCGCCGAGCCACCCGACGCCGAGCCAGCCGACGCCGAGCCGTCCCTGGCTCCTCCATCGGCCTCCACCCGGTACCAGACCCTGAGAACCGCCTCCGCCGCGACCCTGTAGCCGCAGTAGAGACCGGCCGGCTCGGTCGCCCCCCTGAGATCGACAACCTGGCTAAAACCGGACCGTCCCGGGCCGGACTCGAAGAGTCCGCCTCTCTCGATGACGCTGTGGTTCTGGGCCTGCCAACCGTAGGCCAGGCCTTTCGGGAAACTACCATTGAAGTCGCCTACGTAGACTCCGTCCGGCAGAAACAGCCCGAAAAGGAGGTTGATCCCGACGATCAGGATACCCAGCCCGACGGCCCAGCAGAGCCGGGCGGGCCGGCGGCGCTTCGCGCCGTCGGTCGCCCCTCCGGTTCGCGTCGCCGCGGCACCCACCCCGGGTCCGGTTCGCGTCGCCACGACCGCCACGGGCTTGGCCCGCTTCGCCCCCTCAGCCCTCGCGATCCCGCCCCGACCAGCCACGTTAGCGCCCTCCCGTGGTCTCGTAGAGGGCCGCGAGATCCGAAACAAGGCGCTCCAAGTTGTAGGTCGAGCGAACAGCGGCGCGACCTCGCTTCGCGAGGTCGCGCCGGGCGGAGGCGTCCGCCAAGAGAGCGAGGACGGCGTCAGCGGCCTCCTTCGCGTCGCGGGCCACCACCCCGCACCCGGTTTCCTCCACCACTTCGTGGCAGCCTGGTCCCCGGCGCGCGACCACGGGCGTCCCGGCGGCCATGGCCTCCAGAATGGCCAGGGAGAGGCCTTCCCAGCGGGCCGTGTGGAGGTAGACCGTCGCCTGCGAGAGGGCTTCGAGAAACTCCGGCCTCTGCGCCCAGGGGAGAAAGACAAGGCCCTCCCGCACCCCGGGCTCAAGACGCTCCAGGCCCCGACGCAGGCCGGCCTCCAGACGGCCACTCCCAACCCAGACAAAGCGAACCTCGGGTCCGGCTCCGGTCGTGAGGGCCTCGGGGCTGGTTCGGATTGCGAGCGCCGCGCTGGTCCCGGCCTCATCCCGAAGCTCTGTCAGCACCCTGGCCGCAACCTCAATCATGAAGAGGGGATCCTTTTGCGGGTCGAGTCGCCCGCCCGAGAGAACAAGGTGTCCTCCAGCCCCGAGGGAACCCGGGGGCCAGCCGCGGGCCAATGGAGCCGCGGGCCCGGTGCGGACGTTCGCGGCCGCCGGCCCCGCCCAACCATTCTGGGGCGCCACTCCGTTGTAGGCCTTCACAACCGTGGCCCCAAGCCTCTCGGCCAGCCGCCGTTCTCCCGGTCCACAGGCCACGCAAACGACCCCGGGGGTCCGGGCCAGGAGTCTCTCCGCGCCCCAGATAAGGGCCCGCATGGCCAAGCTGAGATCCCGGCGCAGAAAGGCAAAGCAGTGGGGGGTGTAGTAGACTCCCGTCGGAGTATGACCTTCAGGTCGCCGCCGCCACGACAACCGCCCCCTCCGGCGGGAAACCAAAACCACCCGTCCGGCCATCCCGGCCCAGGAGGAGTGAAGGTGGAGGATGTCCGGCCGCTCCCGATCAAGGAAGGCCGCCAACCCGCGGACGTACTTGACCGGACCGCGTCCGTCCGTCACGCGGCTCAGGTCCACCAGACGGCAGGCGGGAAAGTCTCTCTCCAGGACCGGCTTCGGGGGAGACTCCGGCCGGGGCCAGTAGGCCAGGGTGATGTCGAAACCTCGCTGCGCGAGTTCGGGGCAGACCAGCTTCAGCCACTCGTAGACACCGCCGGCGAAAGCTTCGGTGACCATGGCCACCCGAGTCTTGGCCCTCACCAAGCGGCCTCCTCCCCACTCCCCGCGCACCCACCAGCCCTGGGCATCCTCTTGGGCATCCCGCCTCGGACATCGCAAGGCCCCAGGCGAGGGGCGGATAGCTTGGCGTTCGGCGTCTTGTGGCAAAGTCCTGTCAAAAGGAGCGATTCGCAGTTCGCTAGTGGGAGAATGCGTCCGTCCGTTGAAGTTACAGCCGTTCGCTACCGCGACTGCACACAGAGGGCGGGGTTAGACGAGGTGCACGCACCGTCCAGCAACTGGCCGACGGCCGGAGACAGCCCTCTGGCCGTGTGGCCCAACGCCGTCGTCAAGCGAGTCGTCGATCTCCTCGGGTCCGGCTCGCTCCTTGTTCTGACCGCGCCACTCCTGGTTGGAGTAGCCCTCGCCGTCCGCATCGGATCTCCGGGGCCCGTCCTCTTCTCCCACCGGCGCGTTGGACGCGGCGGCCGCGAGTTTATGTGCCGCAAGTTCCGGACCATGAGCCCCGACTCCGACCGGCGCCTGGCCGAAATCCTGGCCCGTGACCCGGCCCGTCGCCGGGAGTGGGAGAGCGAGTTCAAACTCAAGGACGACCCAAGGGTGACCAGGATCGGCCGTTTCCTGCGTCGGACCAGCCTCGACGAGCTTCCCCAACTCTGGAACGTAGTCCGCGGCGAGATGAGCCTGGTCGGGCCGAGACCGATAGTCCGCGACGAACTAGACCGGCTGGACGGCGCCCTTGAAAGCTACCTGGCGGTTCGCCCGGGCCTGACCGGGCTGTGGCAGGTCAGCGGACGAAACGACATGGACTATGGGCAGCGGGTCTTGCTCGAGGCCTCCTATACCCGGAACTGGTCTCTCTGGCTCGACGTCAGCCTACTATTGCGCACAGTCAGGGCCGTCTTCACCCGGCGTGGGGCCTACTGATCCTTCGGCCGCCGACTTGACCCATCGCTCATCCCGGACGATGTCCATTAGATAGGCTCTGAACTCCTCGGCCAGGTCGGCCCGAGCCAGGGCGCACTCGACTGTGGCTTTGAGAAAGCCCATCTTGTTGCCCACGTCGAACCGGCGCCCGCGGACGCGCACACCCCAGACGTTCCCTCGGGCCGCGAGAGTCTGCAAGGCGTCAGTGAGCTGGATCTCTCCGCCGTATCCGGGCCCCGTGGAGGCCAGGATGTCGAAGATCTCCGGCGGCAGCACATACCGGCCCAGGATGGCCAGACGAGACGGACTGCTCTCCGGCGCCGGCCTCTCAACCAGGTTCGACAGCAGCAGCCCGCCCTCGCCTTCCTCACCCGAGACGATGCCGTAGCGGGAGACGTCATTCCGGGGGACTTCGCGCACTCCAATGACAGCCCGCGCCCCGGTCGCCCGGTGGAAGTCGAGAACCTGCCGCAGGCAAGGCACCCGCCCGGCGAAGACCTCGTCACCCAGGAGAACGGCAAACGGTTCATCCCCGATGTGAGCCCGTCCGGTGAGAACCGCGTGCCCCAGCCCGAGAGGCTCCTTCTGGCGGACATAGTGGATGTCGGCCATGTCGGCGATGGCCCTGATGCCGGCTAGGAGTTCGGGATCACCCCTCCCGCGTAGGAGTAGCTCAAGCTCCACCGAGCGGTCGAAGTGATCCTCCAGAGCCCGCTTTCCCCGGCCGGTGACGATCAAGATGTCGCGGATACCCGAGGCCACCGCTTCCTCCACGACGTACTGGATGACGGGCTTGTCGACAAGGGGAAGCATTTCCTTGGGCTGAGCCTTGGTGGCCGGAAGAAAGCGGGTCCCCAGTCCCGCGGCTGGGATGATGGCCTTGCGGACAAGTCCGGATCTGGGCACTGGTCCCACGTCACTCCTTCTCCAAGTTGGGAGGCCCTTTCGCCAGGGTGAACCGTCGGTCCTCTCTGGGCCCGCGAAGCGGACAGGCTTCGGCAAAGAACGCGCCCGCGTGAAGGAGGTAGCGACCACAAGAAGGAAGAGTCAGCGGGCGTCGCGGCACAGGGCCGGGTCGTCCTGACCTCGCCGGCCGGCGAACCGCCAACGAGTTGCCTAGGAGGAGAATCCGTCTTGCGAGTTCTGGTCACAGGTGGCGCCGGGTACATCGGAAGTCACGTCGTACGAGCCCTCGAGCAAGCGGGTCACCCCGTGGCCGTCTACGACAGTCTCATCCGAGGCCACCAGGCCGCGGTGACGGGGGTGGAACTCCACCAGGGTGATCTTGGCGACCGGGAGCGGCTGGCTCGGACCCTCACCCGCTTCCGTCCCGAGGCCGTGATTCATCTGGCCGGTCTGAGTCTCGTCGGAGAGTCCGTGACCAAACCCGAGATCTACCGTCGCTGCAACGTTGAGGGTAGCCGGACCCTGATCGCTGAGCTTGCCCGCCACGGCGTTTCCCGATTGGTCTTCTCATCTTCCGCCGCCGTCTATGGGGTTCCCGACGCGGTGCCCATCACCGAGGACGCGCCGGTGCGGCCGGTCAATCCCTACGGCGAGACCAAGGCCGAGGTGGAGCAACTCCTCCGGGACGCGGCCGAAGCCGGGGAGTTGGGGGCGGTGTGCCTGCGCTATTTCAACGCCGCCGGCGCCAACCAGGACGGCGACCTCGGCGAGGATCACGAGCCGGAGACCCACCTTCTGCCCCTGGCTTTTCGGGCCGCCACCGGACGGTCGCCGGAGATCGTCATCCACGGAAACGACTACTCCACGCCCGACGGGACGTGCGTCCGGGACTACGTCCACGCCTCGGATCTGGCCGACGCCCACGTGGCGGCCCTAGCGAGCATGGCGAAACCCTTTCGGGTCTACAATCTTGGCGCGGGCCGCGGCTACAGCGTCTTAGAGGTCATCGAGATGGTCGAGCGGGTCGTCGGCCGGCCGTTGCCTCGGCGCGTCGGTCCTCGCCGCGCGGGCGATCCTCCCGTGCTGGTCGCCTCGATCGAGAAGATCCAGCGGGAGCTTGGTTGGACTCCCTGGCGCTCCGACCTAAAGACCATCGCCCGCACCGCCTGGACCTGGCACGAGGCTCATCCTTTCGGCTACCGTCAGGCAGCCGCGGCGGGGAGAGACTGAGCATGGGCCTGGGCGCCGACGCGTCGAAACCGGTTCTTGTCTTCCGGACAGACCTCCTCAAGGAATTGGGATGGTTCCAGGGCTATAGTCTTGAGGTCGGCCACTATGTTCCCCGCCTGCTCGCCCCGGGTAGCAGTTTCTTCGTCGAACGCGCCCAGGCCGAGGGCGACGAACGCTACAAGCAGATAATCCCCTACGTGGTTGTTCGGCACGAGGACCAGGTCCTGAGCTACACCCGAGGCAAGCTCTCGCGGGAGGCCAAACTTGTGGCTAAGCGGTCGATAGGCTTCGGAGGTCACGTTGAGGCGGACGACTGGACGCTCTTTACCGAACCGGAAGAACTCGTCTTGCACACCGCCATCCGCGAAGTGCGCGAAGAGGTGGGACTCGCCGCCGTCCCCGGCCAGTTTTCCTTGGTCGGCCTGCTCAACGACGATTCCGATGCCGTTGGCCGCGTGCACTTCGGCTTCATCTACACCCTCTGGCCCGGGTCTGGGGCCATCAAACGTAAGGAAAGACAAATCGCCCAGGTCAAGTTCGCACCCCTCGTCAAAGCCAAGGCCTCGTGGGCGGAACTTGAAGGCTGGTCGCGCATTGTGGTCGACATGCTCCTCGACCCTCGAGTCTCGACCGGCCACGGAGGGTGATAGGCTTGCTTACCGGCGAGGAAATTGTAACGGCCCTCGGAAAGCACATCATCATCTACCCCTTTGACCGGCAGGCACTGGCTGGAACCACCTACAATCTCAGAGTCGGTCGCTTTGCCTGGCTGCATGACCCAAGCCCGACCGGGCTGCCCATCGAGCCCTCGACAGACGGGCGCGGCAACTTGACGTTCGTGATCCCGCCGGGCACCGTCATCAGCGTCCTCACCGAGGAGGCCATTTACCTCGACTCGCTCATGGGCGGTCTCGTTCACTCCCGCGTTGGCCTCGTCTCGAGGGGTTTCAGTCACGTCTCAACCATCGTTGACCCCACCTGGATTGGCCCGCTTCTTATCACTTTCCAAAACTGCAGTCGGACCCCGCAACCGCTGCGGATCGGTGAGGCCCTGGTCAAGCTGACCTTTCACCGTTTGGCCCGGGCGACGTCCATCGAGCACGACAATCGCCAGCCGGGGCGGGGCGACTGGATTAGCCGGATGGGTTTCCACTTCCCCGAGGGTGACGAAGACTATCTCACGAAGCCGGTGAACTGCAAGCTAGGGGCCCTGCGCGAGGCTTTCCTTTCCAGCAAGGCCGGGGTCGAGCGCGTCACCTGGCGGGCGAGGTCGACCCAACGTCGCTGGCGCCTGGCCCTCATTGCCGTCGCCACCCTGGGCCTGGTCCTGGCCGCGACTTCGTTCTGGTGGCTGCCGGCCATCTTTCACACCGAACTCGGGGACGAGGCCCTCGTGGGTCTCGTGGCCATCGTGGCCTCCGCCGCGACGTACCTCACGGCCCAGCTCATGCGCCGCTGACCCGGCCTCCGCGTCGCTGACCCATCCACCGCGTCTCGCGGGCCGCCATCCTCCGCGTCTCGCGGGCCGCCATCCTCCGCTTGGCGCGAGGTCCCGCCGTACGGTCGAGGACCCTGGATCGCATGGCGATCCAGGGTCCTTTCAATCCTTGCCAATCTCGTCAGCGTTCTTGAGGCTAAGGTTTCCCGGCGGCGACCTACTCTTCCGGACGGTTACCCGTCGAGTACCATCGGCGCTGGAGGGCTTAACTTCCGTGTTCGGGATGGGAACGGGTGTGTCCCCTCCGCCATTGCCACCGGAAAGACTGCGCGCCTGGGCCGGGGACGCCGAGTGAACGGCGCGACCGAGCCGACGCGAAAGTCTGAAAACCGCGCGGGAGAGGCGCGCAAGACCGACCCTGGGGCCGGGGGGATAGAGGTAGAGCAAGCGCTCGTTTCGGGTAACTGATGGGCTTCAAGCGAGCTTGGACCCGAGATGGAGGAAGATTATATTGGGTCAAGCCCTCGACCGATTAGTACCGGTAAGCTCAAGACCTTACGGTCCTTACACCTCCGGCCTATCAACCAGGTAGTCTACCTGGGGTCTTACCTCGTTGACCGAGTGGGAAACCTCATCTTAGGGGGGGCTTCGTGCTTAGATGCTTTCAGCGCTTATCCCTGCCGGACGCGGCTACCCAGCCTTTGCCCCTGGCGGGACAACTGGTACACCGGCGGTCCGTCCGTCCCGGTCTTCTCATACTAGGGACGGCTCCCTTCAAGTTTCCTGCGCCCACGACGGATATGGACCGAACTGTCTCACGACGTTCTGAACCCAGCTCACGTACCGCTTTAATCGGCGAACAGCCGAACCCTTGGGACCTACTCCGGCCCCAGGATGCGATGAGCCGACATCGAGGTGCCAAACCTCCCCGTCGATGTGGACTCTTGGGGGAGATGAGCCTGTTATCCCCGGCGTAACTTTTATCCGTTGAGCACCGGCCCTTCCACGCGGAACCGGTGGGTCACTAAGCCCGACTTTCGTCCCTGCTCGACTTGTTGGTCTCGCAGTCAAGCTCCCTTATGCCTTTGCACTCCACGCGCGATTTCCAACCGCGCTGAGGGAACCTTTGGGCGCCTCCGTTACCTTTTAGGAGGCGACCGCCCCAGTCAAACTGCCCGCCTGACACTGTCCCCGGCCCCGATAGGGGGGTCCAGGTTAGAGTTTCGATGACTCAAGGGTGGTATTCCAAGGTTGGCTCCACCAAAGCTAGCGCCCTGGCTTCGAAGCCTCCCACCTATCCTATACAAGACCCACCCAAACCCAATATCAGGTTGCAGTAAAGCTGCACGGGGTCTTTCTGTCCAGTCGCGGGTAACCTGCATCTTCACAGGTATTTCAATTTCACCGGGTCCCCCGTTGAGACAGCGCCCAAGTCGTTACGCCTTTCGTGCGGGTCGGAACTTACCCGACTAGGAATTTCGCTACCTTAGGACCGTTATAGTTACGGCCGCCGTTCACTGGGGCTTCGGCTCGGAGCTTCGGGGTTACCCCCTAACCCCTCCCCTTAACCTTCCAGCACTGGGCAGGCGTCAGCCCCTATACATCGGATTTCTCCTTAGCAGGGACCTGTGTTTTTGTTAAACAGTCGCTTGGGCCGTTTCTCTGCGGCCCCCCAGGGCTAAGAGGGCAAGCCTCTTCACCCCAAAGGGCACCCCTTATCCCGAAGTTACGGGGTCATTTTGCCGAGTTCCTTAACGAGGGTTCTCCCGCGCGCCTTAGGATACTCTCCCTGCCTACCTGTGTCGGTTTGCGGTACGGGCACCGGTTGTCTGGCTAGAGGTTTTTCTTGGCAGTGTGGGATCAGCTAGTTCGGTACTTGGAGTTTCCCTCCCCATAACCCCTCAGGATGTATGCCCCCCCGGATTTGCCTAGGGGAGCTCCCTACGGGCTTGGACCGGCACGACCAACGGCCGGCTACGCCTACCCTGCTGCGTCACCCCATTGCTCATAACGACAACGCGGTGGTACAGGAATATCAACCTGTTGTCCATCGTCTACGCCTTGCGGCCTCGACTTAGGCCCCGACTAACCCTGAGCGGACGAGCCTTCCTCAGGAAACCTTAGGCTTTCGGCGGGCCGGATTCTCACCGGCCTTTTCGCTACTCATACCGGCATTCTCACTTCCGCCCGCTCCACCGGTGCCTCACGGCCCGGCTTCGCAGCTGAGCGGAACGCTCCCCTACCACTCTCCGTAGAGAGTCCGTAGCTTCGGTGGCAGGCTTGAGCCCCGATACATTTTCGGCGCGGCGACACTTGACCAGTGAGCTATTACGCACTCTTTAAATGGTGGCTGCTTCTAAGCCAACATCCTGGTTGTCCCGGCATCGCCACATCCTTTTCCACTTAGCCTGCACTCTGGGACCTTAGCTGACGGTCTGGGCTGTTTCCCTTTTGACTACGAAGCTTATCCCCCGCAGTCTGACTCCCGAGGTCCATGTCACGGCATTCGGAGTTTGAATGGGTTTGGTAACCTTTTGGGGCCCCTAGCCCAACCAGTGCTCTACCTCCGTGACACACTTCTCGAGGCTAGCCCTAAAGCTATTTCGGGGAGAACCAGCTATTTCCGCGTTCGATTGGCGTTTCACCCCTACCCACAGCTCATCCCACAGTTTTTCAACACTGACGGGTTCGGGCCTCCACGAAGTCTTACCTTCGCTTCACCCTGGCCATAGGTAGCTCACGCGGCTTCGGGTCTACGTCACGCAACTAGTCGCCCTGTTCGGACTCGCTTTCGCTACGGCTCCGGACCTTAAGGCCCTTAACCTCGCTACGCAACGTAACTCGCCGGTTCATTCTTCAATAGGCACGCTGTTAGGCGGGATCTCACGACCCCACCCTCCAACTGCTTGTAGGCGCACGGTTTCAGGTTCTATTTCACTCCGCTTCCGCGGTTCTTTTCACCTTTCCCTCACGGTACTGGTTCACTATCGGTCGTCGGGGAGTATTTAGCCTTGGAAGGTGGTCCTCCCAGCTTCCCACGGGATTTCTCGTGTCCCGTGGTACTTGGGTCCCCGGCCCAGGGAGGTGTCTCGCCTTTCGCCTACGGGGCTATTACCCGCTACGGCGGACCTTTCCAGGTCACTTCGGCTAGACGGACACTTTGTAACTCCCCGGCGGCCCTACGAGGCCGCCCGGCCTGGTCCCACAACCCCCCCAGAACAACGGTCGTAGCCTATCACGCTCTGGAGGTTTGGGCTTTTCCGCGTTCGCTCGCCACTACTAGCGGAATCTCCGTTGATGTCTATTCCCTCGGGGTACTTAGATGTTTCAGTTCCCCCGGTTGCCTTCGACTGGCTATGTGTTCACCAGCCGATACCGCGGCATTACCCGCGGTGGGTTGCCCCATTCGGATATCCCCGGATCGATGCCTGCTTGCGGCTACCCGAGGCTTATCGCAGCTCGCTGCGTCCTTCATCGGCTCCCGACGCCAAGGCATCCACCATGCGCCCTTAGTAGCTTGACCCAATCCTCATTAACCTCGATCGAGTCCTCGCTAACTACTCGAAGATGCATCAGTTACCCGAGACGAGTCCTTGCCTGTCACCCTGCCCCAGCCTTCCGGCTGAAGCTCGGCAACAGCTCCTCAACCCGTCTTTCGGGCCTCTCCCATATGCGGTTTTCAAAGGACACGGGAACCTTTCGGTCCCTCAAAACTGGACAGTGGCGAACGAGTCAAGGGGGAACTCCAGAAGACGAAGGAGAGTAAGACGCCCGGCTATGCGTGGTCGGCCTTACCGACCTGGAGCTGGCCGGGTCCCTCGTGAGGAAATCCGGCTTAGGCTCCTTAGAAAGGAGGTGATCCAGCCGCACCTTCCGATAC
>Ga0315287_10002147_pt1 | contig 18529 bp, 10 predicted proteins | sample YL17G11_0_MG_FD_205037 | JGI IMG/M metagenome (GOLD analysis project Ga0315287, IMG submission 205037) | Sediment microbial communities from Yellowstone Lake, YNP, Wyoming, USA - YL17G11_0 | ecosystem: Environmental > Aquatic > Freshwater > Lake > Sediment | place: USA: Wyoming | collected...
CTTGCCTGGGTGGCTGTGGGGGCGCTGCTCGCGATCGCATGGGCGGTCATGCAGATTGGCAAATAGGTGCCTGAACCGCCCACTTCTGCTTCCGCACGGAATCCGGAATCGCCACGTCCGGCAGGGCCTTGGCCACCATATTGAGGAAGATGCCGCGGAAGATGGGCGACAGAGCCTTGACCGGGATGAGATAGTTGGGGCGTGCCGGCCGCCACTGACCATCGGGCGTCAGTCCCCCACCGGGGACCAGACAGTGGACGTGGGGATGGTACGTCAGTGTACGGCTCCAGGTGTGCAGGACGGCCAGGACGCCGATGAGCCCGCCGACGTAGTGGGGATCGGCTGACAGCTTGATCAGCGCCCTGGCTGCGGCCTGCATCAGGATGGGGTACACAGCCTTCTGGTGCTGCCGCACCAGGTCTCGCAACGATTGGGGAAGCGTGAAGACGACGTGGAAGTACGGAACCGGCAGGAGTTCCTCTCGCCGGGCGGCCAGCCAGGCCTCCGTGTCCCGGCCATGGCACTTGGGACAGGCCCGGTTGCGGCAGGAGTGATAGACGTAGTGCTCCCGGCCGCAGTGGTCGCAGACGTAGAGTTGCCCGCCCAGTGCGGCGGTGCGGCAATTGCAGAGGTCTCTCAGCGCCCGGCGGTGGCTAGGCAGCATGTTCTGGCCAAAGCGGTCCAGATACCCGGCGCCGTGGAGACGGAAGATGTCGGCCACATCCGGCACGGCAGGCGTGCCGAGGCGGCTAGAGGTCGCCCATCAGGCCGTCGATGGACCGGTGGACGTTCTTCATGGCCTGTTGGGTCAGGTGGAGGTAGCCGACCGTGCTTCGGATGCTTCGATGGCCCAGCAGCGTCTGAATGGTCCGCAGGTCCACTCCATCCTCCAGCAGGTGCGTGGCATAGGAGTGCCGCAGCGTGTGGCAGCCAATGGGCTTGGTGATCTTGGCGTCCTGGGCGGCGGCCTTGATGCACTTCAGGACGGTGCACCGGTCGATGGGCTGGCTGGCGGATCGGTCGGGAAACAGCCAGTGGCCAGGTCGATGCTCGCGCCAGTAGGCCCGCAGCAGTTCCAGCGTTCGCTGGGGCAAGGGGACATACTGGTCCTTGCTGCCCTTGCCGTTGCGGACGCTGACCATCATACGCCGGCTGTCGATGTCCGCAGAGCGAAGACGGCTGGCCACCGTAACCCGCAGGCCGCAGCTGTACATCACCAGGGCGACCATCCGCGCCTCCGGCCGGCGGATGCAGGCCAGGAGTTGACGGACCTCCTGGCGACTGAGGACCACTGGTAGCTTGCGATCCCTGGGCAGGCGGATGAGATCGAAGACCGGCAGGGGGCGGCGTAGGGTGTGTTTGAAGAGGAACTTGATGCCGAACAGCCGGACGCGCAGGGTGCTCTTGGAGCGATGCCGGCTTCTGGTCAGGTTGATGAAGTAGCGTCGAAGCTCCTCCTCGCTGAGCAGGTCCGGGGACCTGCCGTAGTGTCGGGCAAGGCCCTTCACTGCGTCCAGGTAGGCCCGCTTGGTGTTCTCCTTGAGGGCTCGCAGTTCCATGTCCTGGATCATTCGGCGTCGCAGCTCTGTCATGGGTCTTCTCCTTCTCGAAAGTTGCCTGTGACTCCCACACGGGAGTCGATGAGAAGGAGAATAGGCCGATGCGCTGTCCCGGCACAGCGATCCCCCAAGATCACTACGCGTGCGAAGCCCTACCGCGCTAGCGGTTTAGTCCAACCCGGAGGTCGCAGGGGATCGGGGCCCCCGTCCGGATGCCTTGAAGGAACCGCGCCAATGTACTACCCATGATTCTTTCTCCTCGGCAAACCCACGCGGATGCCCAAGCGTGCGCCGGCGGCCGCGAGTTGGCCCCGGCCAAAGCCCGCCCTGGCGCGCCGGAGCATGATGCGTGTCCAGACAATCCCCGCCAGCAAACCGCCAAAGCCCCCAGGACGTTACCCAGACAGCCGGCAAACGAGCGAGCGAACGAGCCGAAGAACGCTCCCACGCCTGCCCCTGCAACACATACTATGATCAGGAAAACCCCCGGCCGAAGGCCACGAAGGTTACCGCCGCCGCCGTCACGAGCTTCAGTGTCGTTCATGGTCCGGCCCCGCCGTGAATGAGCGATCGTAGAAACTCAATGCCCGTCGCATTGACACTTATGATGATACTCCGGCGCGCGGAAGAACGCAATCGACATCGAAGGTCATGTCATCGAAGGTCAAGTCGGCACCCCTGTGACCAGACCCCGCGACCGGGCTATTTGACTGTGAACTTCGTCGGCGTATCGGAGGCCATGCGGTCGGGTTCGTAGTAGGGGTACAGGCGTGTCGGGGCGGCGACGGCGCTTAGGGGCATCCGGGCGGTCAGCTTGTAGGACAGTTTCAGCTTGTCCTGGGCCTTCACCTCCGGGATGTACAGGATCACGCCGCGGGCCGCGACGGTGTAGCGGTCGATCCTGCCTTGGGCCTGGAGCTTGTCCAACTCCGACGGATCGACCGAGAATCCCGGCGGCGTGCCGACGTCCGCCAGGAGCACACGGGCCGACTCGGGGCTGTTGTTTGTGATCGTTACCCGCGCGGTCAGCGATTCGCCGGTCCGCAGCTCCGTCCGATCGTACTCGACGCGGATATCCAGCGGCCCCCGCCCCCCCGACGGGGCCGCGAGCGTGTGATAGCGGACCACAAGTTGATAGCCCATGCCGGCCGCGTTTCGGCCGCCGATGCGCAGACGGACCGGACCCGGCGTTGTCGGCAGCGGCAGCCGCATCGTATGCACGATGTCCGACTGCTCGGGGGCGATGGTCAACTCCGCGGACGGCGCCGTAGTGTCCGCATCCGCCTGCCGCACCGTCACGGTCGCGGCCGCATCGCGTTTTGCCGCCGCGTTTTCCCCAGCCAGCATCGCCTTGAGCGCCAACACGGTTGCCTGCGTGGTGCCCCACGTGCCTCGCGGATCCTTCCGGGCGGCAAGCCAGCGCAAGGCATCGTGCAGAAGCGGCGTGAACTCCCGGTCGTGCGAAAGCGCCAGCGCCGCCAGGGCCGTGGTCTCGACGTCGCCGTAGCGGCCATGGCTGTAGGCCAAGTGGGCCCCGGAAGCGCTCCAGTACCGCTGGTCTTTCTCCGCCGGCTGGGCCATACCCGCCAGTCGTCGCAGGGCTGTGGCGCCTTCGTAGTTGTCACCGCCGGCCTGGAGCGCGTTGGCGCACAGGGCCAGTGTGTGGGCGTCTGTCACCGAGTCGATTCTTTGCGCGACGAAGCTCCTGCCCTTCGCCGCGGCCGGGGTTGCAGGGTCGTACATGGATATCGCCCAGGTGACGTAGGCTGTCACGGCCAGGTTGCTTCCATCGCGGCTGTAGGACATCGGCAGCCAGCCCGCCCACGAGCCGTCGCCCGCCTGCCGGCTGGCGAGCCACGTCGCCGTCCGTGCCAGGAGCTTGTCATCCACGGGTTCCACCTTGGCCATATCGGCGAACTCCATCATGCCATAGGCCGTCAACGGGACGTTGGCTGGCGGCTGGCCATAGAGGCTGAAGCCCCCGCCGCTGACCTCGAAGCCGATGAGCCGCTGCTTGCCCAAGTTGATGTAGTTCCGGGCCTTGGCTGCCACCTCCGGCCGGGCCATGCCGTGGGCCTTCATGTAGGAAAGCGCCATGATGTTTGGATACGTGGTGGACGAGGTCTGCTCGAAGCACCCGTGCGGCATCTGGAAAATGTTATCCAGGCCGTCCAGCAGCTCGCTGAACCGGCTGGGATAGACCTTCATCATGATCGTCATGCTGCCTGCCACGGCGTCGGCGGGCAGAGGCAGGTCGATTTCATGGAGGCCGTCCTTCAGCGTGCCCCCGAGGGCCAGCGATGCCGGCCTGCCCGGCGGGACGACGGCGATCTCGCGGCGGATGGCGTCGGCCACGCCGGCCGACGATGCGCGGACCGTCAACACGGCCTGGCCCGCCTGCTCGGCCCGGACGCGAACGTACGCCCGGACAACCTGGTTGGCCGGGACATCCACCGAGGCGGGCGCATCGGCATCCGGGACGACCGCCAGGCCGCCCGCGGCCTGAGACTCAAGCGACACGCTGAGCGGACCGGCGGTGTAGTTGTAAAGAACCAGCGGCACGGAAACCTCATCGCCCTCCGTCAAAGTGGCCGGGGCGTTGATCTCGACGAAGAATGGCTGGAATACGCGAATGGCCGATGCGACCTGGCCCAGTTGCCCGGCCTTGCTGACGGCTGAGCCCGACAGCCGCCACGTGGTGACGCTGTCGGCCAGCGGGATGGTCAGCTCGGCCCGGCCGTTGGCGTCCGTGATAACCTGCGGCCGCCATAGCATCGTCTCAGGGAAATAGCTCCGCGTGCGGACCGGGGAACCGGCGGCGGGCTCGGCACCGTGGGCCTCGTCCGCGGGCATGCGGCGAACCTTCGTGGGCTGGGCGGCACTTGGCACGCTAAATAATTTATCGCCGTTGACCAATGATCTCAAACTCGAACCGACAGTTGTACGACTGGCCAATTCATTGGATTGATGCAGGGTGGGCGCAAAGATCGCGGCCAGTAATACTACGACACAGCCAACAACAACGATGTTCGCACCGGACCGCCAAGTCATGAACAGAAGCACCAGCAGCGCAACGGCGCCGACGACAATGCCAAAGACCGTAATGGAAGAAGCCAGGTCCGACCGGCTTTGCTGGGCGTGCCGGTAGGCTGCCCGTGCGGAGAAAATGTTGCTGCGGTCCAGCGGAATCCCCGACTTGGTGCCCAGCAGTTCCGCGATCACTTCAGGGCTAAGCTGATCCCGCATGTGGAATCTGTCTATCGCTTCCTGAATCTCGGCGGGGTCCCTGTTCCGCAATTGTTCGATGAGCCTGGGGCTGACACTGCCCGTGCGCTGAATCCGTTCCAGAACGGACTTCTGCTCCGGCTTGCCTGGCTTGGCCGCGACGGCGGCGGCGAGGACAGCCCGGGCGTAGTCCTCATCCTGGCCCATCAGGTGCGTCGAGAAGCCATGCACCTCGATGGCCGGGGCAAGAAGCTCCTCATCCAGCGACCCAAGCAGACCCTCCAGCCCAGGCGCGGCCTGCTGCACGGAGTACACCGCCTCGTCCACGGCCGAGAGGCTCAGCGCCGCCGACACGGGCTTGCCTGCGCCCCTAGTTACCCGAAACGACAGCCGAGCGTCCTGGCCAGGCCGGTATTCCGGCTTGTCGGATGAGACATCCACCTTGAGCATCCCGGCCGACTGAACCACGACAAGCAGGTCGCGCCCGATCCACTCGCCGTTGGGGTCCAGCGCATAGGCGTGCAGCCGAAGCGTCCCGGACACCTCCGCCGGAATGTCCACGGCCATTGTGCCGTGGTCGCCCTTGAGGACCATCGACGTGGTAAGCACCGTCTGGCGGTCCTTGATCAGGTCCAGGTAGACATCGCCGCTCAGGCCGCTGAGCACCTCCACAGCCATGGTCTGCCCGCCCGTGTAAAAGGGCTTGTCCGTGCGAAGCACAAGTGACTCTCTGGCCGTGGGAAGGGATATTTCGAGCTTGCCCGTTCTGCCCTGATCGTCGTGGGCCGTTATCCGCAGCGGGTCCGGCGCGTGGGAAGTCTCGACGACAGCCACGCCCGCGTCATCCGTGCGAATGCCCTGGCCGAGGCTCTGCACGTCCAGCATCGCCTTTGCCGGCCGGCCGTCGGGGTAACTGGCGACTATGTAAAGGCGAGTAGGCAGGCCCGGACTGGCCTGGCCGTTCTCGGCCGCGACCGACAGGCGAATGTCCTGGCCGGCCACGGGAACAGTAAGGTATCCGACGTTTTCCTGCCCGGCCGAGTCCGTCCCCTTGGCCGTCAGCAACAGGTTAGCCTGGCCCTGGTTGCGGTCGAGCCCAAAGAGCTTGCCGGGCGGCGCCATCTCGAAGCTAGCCTTGCCCTCGTCGTCGGTGGTCGCCTCCACGGAGCAAACCGTCTCGGGCACCCCACCCGCGCGGTCGCTCAGTTCGATCCGCACCTTGCCACCCGCGACGGCCTTGCCAAAGTGATACTGCATCCGCACCGTGCCGCTGACGGCCTGACCGAGCAGGTAGTACGTGCGGTCCGTTGTTGCCTTCACCGAGAACGCCGGCAGCTTGTAGCGGTATATCTCCACCGTCTGCTCGCTGGCGTCGGCGCCGGCGGCGGCCTTGACAACGTACCGGCCGGGAGTAATCAACTCATCCAGCGGCAGGTCCGTCCAGGCGATTCCGTACTCGCTGAGCCGCGGCGTCTGGCGGAAGATGACGTTGCCGGCGGGGTCGGTTACGCTGAACTCGACCGTCCTGCCCGCATCGGGGGTAAGGTCCGGCTTGCGAAGCACCAGGCAGCGAACATGAATAGTCTGTCCCGGCTGGTAGATCGGCTTGTCGACGGATAGGTAAACCTTGGAGGCCCTCTGGATAACGATTGGCGCCTCGATCCGCGAGAATCGCGAGTCGTCGGAAAACACGACGAGGGTCGCCTTGCCCTGCATGTCTGGCAGCTTGACTCGAAGCTCGGCCGAGCCGGTCTGGTTGCTGCTAGCCTCGCCCAGGAAGATCTCGTCGCCCTGGCTGGGGCGCAGGGCGAACTTGACCGGCACGCCGGCCAGGGCCTTGCCGGCGAGGTCCTGAACGATCGCCCGTAGCGACGCCGTCGCCCCGCCGGCCAGGTCCGCCTGACCAACCAGGCGAAGCACGCTCTGCGGCGGCTGGACCAGCGCCACACTTAACCATGCCAGCACAATGAGCAGAACCGCCGCGGCCGGGACCGCGCCCACGACGCGAAGAAAGATCCGTCGTCGCCGCAAGGGGCCCATTTCCATCTGCCTGGCCCTTTTGGCGATGTCCTGGTAGCCGGTCCGCGCCGCGGCTTGGGCAGGGCCGGCCCGCACGGCGCGGCCAAGGACCTGGCTTCGCGCCACGGCCGCCTCGTAGGCGAGCTGCCATTCGGGGTCTTCCTCGATCTTGCGGCGGACCTGCTCGGCCCTCTTTTCGGTCAGCAGGTCATAAACGAACTGATCCATCAACTCGTCAAGTTTTTCAGTTCGATCGGTCATGTTTCACCTCCGGCTCGGGCTCACTTGCGAAATCACCTGACATGTGTTCAAGTCGGTCCCGCAATGCCCTGATCGCATGGCTCATGTGGCTGCGAGCGGTGGCCTCGGTAATCACAAGCGTCTGCGCGACGTGTCTGTATGAGCCGTCCATCAAAAGGTAAAGCAGCACCACGGCCCGCTGCATCTCCGGCAGTCGGTAAATGGCATGGTGCAGGGCCTCGCACTGCTCGCGCCAGACCATGTTGGACAGGACCGACGGATCGTCGTCGGCCTGCTGGACCAACTCAACCCGCCAGCTCGGCCCGTAGAGAAAAACACGGGCACGGGATATTTCCGTTCGGCAGCAATTGGTCGCGACAGAGAACAGGAATGGGGCGAACGGCCTGGTGCGGTCAAATCGGCTACGACTCAGGAATACGCGGGTCCAGATGTCCTGGCAGATGTCTTCGGCCTTGCCCAAGTACCCGCACATGCGGCTGACAAAGCAGAGGACTCGGGTTTCCCACCGCTTCATCAGATCGCCAAGGGCACTGTCGTCGCCACCGGCCAGGCTGCCCATCAACTGTTCGTCGCTCAGTTTGGTTTCCATGGTCCTGCCCTCTGACCCTATATACTCGCGCCGCCTGAAAACGTGGAAAGGAAAATGCCCCCACTCCAGTCCCTCGACACCAGTGCGGGACTCACGGGCATTTCCGATATGCCCAAGTGCCGGCTTGTCGGCCGGGGAATGGAAACCCCCCGCCCCTCGGGCACTGCCCCTCGCCAGCCCGAGGGCCAACCCAAAATCTAATTTCCTATCAGTGCTCGCGCATTGCGGCAGCATCGGGTTTCTCCGGGCGGCGAGGGCGGTTGCGGGGCCGGCGACCCGTGCGCCGGCGCCGCGGAAAGGAAAGGGCTATGGCTGAGTTGAATCATTCCACGTGGACGGTTCTGGCGGGGCTGCTCGTGATGGCGATCGCGGGGGCTGGTTCGATGCAGGCCGCGGCAGGGGAATGGTTCATCTCGCCTGCGGGCGCCGATGACAACCCCGGCACCCGTGAGAAACCGTTCGCCACGCTCGCCAAAGCCCGCGACGCCGCCCGCGCCGTCCCCGCCGGCCAGCCGCGCACGGTCCGGCTGCTCGGCGGCACGCACTACCTGAGCGATACGCTCGTCCTTGAGGCCGGGAAGGACTCCGGCGGCAAGGATGCGCCGCTCGTTTTCGAGGCCGTCGCCGGGCAAACGCCCGTCATCAGCGGCGGCGTCAAGCTCCAGGTCGCGTGGCGCCCGTACAAGGGCGAGATACTCCAGGCGACAGTCCCGGCCGGGTTTGCGACGGACCAACTGTTCGTCAACAGCCAGCGCCAGCACATGGCCCGCTATCCCAACTACGACCCCAACCAGCGGATCTTCAACGGCTGCGCCGCCGACGCCATCAGCACCGAGCGGGCCGCCCGCTGGGCGAACCCCGCCGGCGGGTACATCCACGCCATACACGCCCACATGTGGGGCGACTTCCACTACCGCATCACCGGCAAGGACGCCAAGGGCGACGTTACGTACGAGGGCGGCTGGCAGAACAACCGCCGCATGGGAATGCATAAGACCTACCGCTTCGTCGAGAACATCTTTGAGGAACTCGACGCCCCCGGCGAGTGGTACTGCGACGCCAAGACCGGCACCCTGTACTTCTGGCCGCCGGCGGGGACGGACATGTCCAAGGCGCTCGTCGAGGCGGTGAGGCTGCGCCACCTGGTCGAGCTTCGCGGCGCGGCCGAGAAGCCCATACGAAATGTGACATTCCGAGGCATAACCTTCCGCCACGCCGCCCGCACCTTCATGGACAACAAGGAGCCGCTGCTGCGAAGCGACTGGACGTGCTACCGCGGCGGGGCGTTCTTCCTGGAAGGCGCCGAGGATTGCGCGATCGAGGACTGCGCCTTCGACCAACTCGGCGGCAACGTGGTATTCGCCAGCGGCTACAACCGCGGGCTTATCGTCCGCGGCTGCCTCATCGCCGAGGCCGGGGCAAACGGCGTGGCTTTCATCGGCTCGCCTGGCGCCGTTCGCAACCCGCTCTTCGAAGCCGGCCAGCGACAGGCCCTCGCGGACATCGACCGCACGCCGGGCCCCAAGTCGCCGAACTATCCGGCCGGGTGCCTCGTCGAGGACTGCCTGATCTACCGCAGCGGGCGCGTCGAGAAGCAGACGGCCCCCGTGCAGATCGAGATGGCCGAGTCGATCACCGTCCGTCACTGCTCGCTCTACGACGTGCCTCGCGCGGGCATCAACATCGGCGACGGCTGCTGGGGCGGGCACGTCATCGAGTGCTGCGACATCTTCGACACGGTCAAGGAGACCGGCGACCACGGCTCGTTCAACTCCTGGGGGCGCGACCGCTACTGGGGCCTGACCGACGTGGACTTGGGCGCCGTGACGCTGGGCGAACTGAAGAACCTGCCTCTGCTGGACGCCGTCAAGACGACAATTCTGCGGAACAACCGCTGGCGCTGCGATCACGGCTGGGACATCGACCTCGACGACGGATCGAGCAACTACGAAATATACAACAACCTGTGCCTCAACGGCGGCCTCAAGAACCGCGAGGGCTTCTACCGCGTGTGCGAGAACAACGTGATAGTGAACAACTCGTTCCACCCGCACGTGTGGTACCACAACAGCCAGGATGTTTTCCGCCGGAATATCGTCTTTACGCCGTACCGGCCCATCCGCGTGGACAAGCCGTGGGGCAAGCAGTGCGACTACAACCTGCTGCACCAGGACGGTGCGGCCGGGCCTGCCCCGGCGACGGTGCTCGCCAACGCGAGCGGGCTCGACGAGCACTCGATCATTGCCGACGCGATGTTCGTGAACCCCGCCGCGGGCGACTACCGCGTCCAGGATGGCTCGCCGGCGCTGAAGCTGGGCTTCAAGAACTTCCCGATGGACCAGTTCGGCGTGCGGAAGCCCGCCCTGAAGGCCATCGCACGGACGCCCGTGCTGCCCGCGGCTCCGAAGAATGCCGGCGCGACGCCCCAGGAGAAGCCCGGCCGGGATGAGACCGTCCTTGACTGGCTCGGCGGGAAGATCAAGAACGTCGTCGGCATGGGCGAAGTCTCCGCCGGCGGGCTGCCCGGCGAGGCCGGCGTGCTCGTGGTGGACGCCCCCGCCGGAAGCGAGATGGCAAAGCTCGGCCTGAAGGCGACGGACGCCATCCTCGCCGCGGACGGGAAGACCATCGACACCGTCGGTGACCTCCGCAAGGCCTGTCAGGCTGCCGGGGCAAACGGCAAGGTCAAGCTCGAAGTCTTCCGCAACCAGAACCGCCTGACCATCGCCGTGCCCGCGGCGAAGATGGAAGAGGAATCCAGGTAGCCGGCGCCTCCCGGCGGGTACTTCTGTAGCAGGTCTTATGAGTCCTATGGGTCCTATAGGTCCCATTCGTCCCCTTCGGAGAAGCAGCATGATGAACACAATGTCCCTGGCTGTCGCCGTCGTCTGCCTGCTGCCGGTTCTGCCGGCCGGGGCGGCGGACAAGCCCGCGACCGAAACGGTCGAACCCATGAAGGACCTGCGATCCGTCATGCCGGCCCACGGCACGGCCAGCATTGCCCCGGCCACGAACTGGGAGTATGCCCTGGTCAGCGGCAACGGGCGAATGGGGGCGATGGTCTTCGGCAATCCGCACGATGAGACCATCGTCGCCAACCACGCCAGGCTGTACCTGCCGCTGGGCAGCAGGGATATCCTGCCGGACCTCGCGAAATACGTGCCCGAGCTGCGGACAATCATTCGCGAAAAGGGCTACAAGGACGCGATGACGTTCTTCCTGGGCAAGGCCAAAGAGCAGGGCTTTCCGGGCCTGATCTGGACCGACCCGTTCCACCCGGGCTTCTTTCTTGACATCCAGGCGCCCCGGAGCGGCCCCGTGAGGGATTACGTCCGCACCGAGAACTTCGCCACCGGCGAGGTTACGGTGCAATGGCGGGACGGGGGCGGGCTGTACAAGCGCCGCATGTTCGTCTCGCGCCCGGATAACGTGATCGTGCTTTCCATCCGGAACGATGGCGAGGGAAAGACGTCGTGCGGCCTGACCATGCCGCCCATCGTCAACAAGCGAATCGAATCGAAACGTTCGGCAAGCGAGTCCGTCCTTACCTGCCACAACGTCTACGTTCACGGCAAGGGGGGCTATGACGGAATTATCCGGGTGGCGGCCCCCGGCGGCAAGGTCGGCTGCGACGGCAACTCGATCTTCGTCGCCGGCGCGGATGAAGTGGTCGTGCTGATGCGGATCGAGCCGTTCACAAAGCTTGCCGACAGCAAGCCCGAGAAGCTGCGGGAGGCCCTGGCGGCCCTGCCGGCCGACTACGACAAGCTCCTGGCGCCGCACGCCAAGGCCCACGGCGAGATCTTCAACCGAGTGTCGATCGACCTCGCAGCGCCCGCCGAGGACCGCGCCCTTCCCGGCGAGACGCTGCTGGACCAGGCCGCCAAGACCGGCAAGCCGTCGCCGGCCCTGCTGGAGAAGATGTACGACGCCGGGCGGTACATGTTCATCTGCTCCGCCGGCGAGCTGCCGCCGAACCTCCAGGGGATCTGGACGGGCACATGGACCCCGGACTGGTCGGGCGACTTCACGCTGGACACCAACGTCCAGGCCGCCGTCGGCTCGGGACTCAGTTGCGACATGCACGAGGGCATGGAGGGGTATTACCGGCTCATAGAGTCGCTCGTGCCGGACTGGCGGCTCAACGCGAGAATGTACTACGGCGCCCGCGGTGTGTTTGCCTGCACGCGGGCCAGCAACACCGGCCTGCACCTGCACTGGGGCGCCTGGCCGGGCGTGTTCTGGACGGCCGGGGCGGGTTGGCTCGCCCACTGGTTCTACGACGAGTACCGCTACACGGGCGACAAGCAGTTCCTGGCCAAGCGGACGATCCCCCTGCTCAAGGAGATCGCCCTGTTCTACGAGGACTTTCTCGTCGTCGGCAAGGACGGCAAGTACGAGTTCATCCCCTCATACTCTCCCGAGACCGGCTGCGGGATGGATCCCACTATGGACATCGCGGTGGCGCGCGAGGTGCTTTCATGCCTCATCGAGGGCTGCCGCGACCTGGGCATCGAGGCTGACAACATCCCCAAGTGGCAGGCCATGCTGGACAGGATGCCCGGCTACCGGATCAACGACCGCGGCGAACTGGCGGAGTGGATCACCGGCGAGGCCCGCGAACATTACGGTCACCGGCACCACTCGCACCTCTACCCCGTTTTCCAGAGTTTCGAGTTTGCGCCCGAGAAGGATCCCAAACTGTGGGAGGCGGCAAAAAAGGCCACCCTGGCGAAGATAGCATCCAACGGCGAGCAGTCGAGCTTTGGGCGAATGCAGGCGGGCCTGGCCGCGGCGTACTTACGCATGCCGCAGGCCGCGTACGAGCGATTGGCCATCATGGCCGTCAAGAAGTCCATGTACCCCAGCATGATCACCTCGCACGAGCCAAACGGCGAAATCCTCAACACCGACGGCAATGGGTCGATCCCCGAACTGCTGAACATGATGCTCTTCTTCTCCTGGCCGGGGCGGCTGGACCTGCTGCCCGCACTGCCCTACGAACTGCCCGCGGGGACCATCCGCGGCGTCCGGGCGCGCGGGCAGATCCGCATCGACAACCTGACATGGAACACGCCAGCCGGGACAATCCACCTGGAGCTTACAAGCGCAGTGGAACAGATCATCACCCTTCGCATGCCGAGCGCAGGTAAGATCGAGCAACTGCGAGTGACCTCCGGCGCCGCCAAGGACAAGCCCGCCGATGCGCCCAATGCCCGCGAGCTTACTCTGCCCGCCGGCGCCGCGGTTACAATTGAAATCCAATTCCAGGGCAGCCTGGGCCCTCGGGCGAAATGAGCGCATAATTCGGCGGCAGGGCACAGGTTTCCCTTGTGCCTGCCGCACGAAACCGGCAGCGCCTGAATCTTATGTGAACGATTACAGATAGTATTTCGGCTGTCCTCCCGAAAAACCCCATCTGGCTCTTCGGACGAGACCAACAGCCCATTCCGAACCGCCGTTCGCGAGCAGAGTCGGCAAGTTCCGGGGCTGAAGCTTGATCGTTTTCGGCCAGATATGGCTGTGCAGTGACTGGCCGGCGGCAGCGCAGACTGGTCAAGTCGGCCCAGAGCAGAATGGCCCTGCCCCCCCTACTGCTACGCCGCCACTCGCTGATACCGATGGTGAAGCCCGCCCAGGATCGGCGTTGAGATCAGCTTGGTGGGGCCGAAAGCCGGCGGTGAACCTGAACCTGGGAGAGCCCTTTTGCTCCGTCCGCCGCTTGCATATGCCCAGTTGGCTCTCTGCGGCCAGGTCGCCGGAAAGCTTCCGCAGCCGCTGGCGAACAGCGGGCGGGCAGAGTATGCTGGCAGCCACACGGTGACCACATGGCACGAAGGTCCACAGGCAACCTATCGACCAGACGCAGGTCCGCCGGAAGGACCTGGATGCGGATGCTGACGGAGAGAGACCTCCTGGAGCTCCGGCAGTGGCTGGCGGCCAAGGGGCCCCCGTGGGATGGATGGGAGTGAAGGCTGCGTGCCGGCAACATCCTGATCCTGGAGCCCGTGGTTCCCCTCGGCCCGCGGACCCACAGGCCGGACCCGAAGCGCCGCTACCTGGCCAAGCGGCTGCGGATCGTGCCATCGTGCCCGGGGCCGTTCAGCCTCCAGTACTGGCGCCACACGGAACAATGGTGGCCGCTGGGCTGCAGGGGCAATTTGAGGAAGATCATGCAGCACATCGAATCACGAGAGATGATCTCGCCGTAGGTCCAGGATAGGCAGCCATCACGCCAACAACACTCACCAGATTAGCTGCCAGCAGAGATGCCGCACCAAAGAATATTTTTCTGTTCATCACGCTGTCTCCTTCTGTTTACGACACTCTCTGATTACTGCCCACTGACCACTGGTCACTGAGAACTGATTACTGGTTACCTGTCACCCCTGCTTCCGCGTCATCCCGCTCCATAGCGGGATAATGGCACGCTGCTCACTGCGATCATTACACTTTTCACAAGCTCTTCTCTCCGGTAAACACCCGTGATTCGCCACGGGGCACGACGATGGTCTTGGTAATGTCACCGTAACGCACCGCGCACTCGCCGGTCGGACTGGAAACATTCCGGATCGTCGCCCGTGTAAGCTTGCCGTCCTTCCACTCGATGTCCACCTCGTAGCCACCCCGTGCGCACAGGCCTTTGACTGAGCCGGTGGGCCACGCTTTGGGCAACGCCGGGAGCAGATGCAGAAGAAATGCTGATTTCCGATTTCCGATTTTCGATTTATCGATTCCGACTTCCGACTTCTGACCTCTGACTCCTGACCCCTGCTCCGTGTGTGACTGCACAAGCAGCTCGTTCACTCCGGCGGCGTAGCCGAAATTGCAGTCGATCTGGAAGGTTCGGGTACAATTCCCCCAGAGATTATGATATATGGTGCCGACGAATCCCCGAAGGATCGAGTAGGCGCGGTCACCATCGTGAAGCCGGGCCCAGATGCAGGCCCGCCACACCATACCCCAGCCAGTGGAACGGTCGCCGCGCGCGTTCATGGAGATTTTCGCGGCCTCAGCCAGCTTCGGTGTGGTCAGAGGGGAAATCTGCCGGCCCGGATGAATGGCGATCATGTGCGACAGGTGGCGGTGATCATCCTTCGGGTCATCGAGGTCCTCAGCCCACTCCTGCAACTGCCCCCACTTCCCGATCTGCGGACCGAGTAAACGATCACGCATGTCAGCCACTTTCTTCCGGTAATCGGCGTCCACGCCAAGCGCCTCCGAAGCTTCGATGTAATTGGTGAAGAGGTCCCACGCCAACTGTTGCTCGTAGGAATTGCCCTCGGCGAATGGGCCGTGTTCCGGTGACTGGCTCTTGGGGCTGACCAGTTTGCCGTCGGGTCGCTTGATCAAGGAGTCTTCCCAGAACTCGCAGAGTTCTTTCATCACCGGGTAGGCCCGGTTGCGGAGGTATCCCTTGTCCTGCGTGAAGGCGTAGTGGTCCCACAAGTTTTGCGCGACCCAGGAAGCGTCGCCCGGCACCCAGTGATAGGTGGCGCCACCGAAAATGCCGTTCTCCGAACGCGTCGCCCAGCCGCGGACGCCGAATTCTTTTTTCGTCGCCTCACGGCGCACTTCGCGGATCGAGTGCACCCATTCTGCCAGCGGCAGGAAGCATTCGGACAAGTTTGCCGCGTCCGCAAACCAATAGTTCATCTGCACGTTCACGTCCGTGTGATAGTCACAACGCCAGCGTGGAGTGTTGGAATTGTTCCAGACGCCCTGCAGGGTGGCAGGCATGTCACCGGGGCGCGAACAGCTGATCATCAGGTACCGGGCGTATTGAAACAGCATCTCCTCAAGATCTGTGTCAGGCTTGCCGCTACGGTATGAATCGAGGCGTTCCTTGGTCGGCAAAGACTGTGTCTCTGCCAGGGTTGCACCCAGCTCCAGTGTCACCCGGTTGTAGAACTGCTGGTAATCCTTAATATGCTCTGTCTGTAGATCAGCGAAAGATTTCTTCGACGCTTTCGCCAGCCGCTCGACAATGCGCTGGTGCGGATGATCCTGCTTCCACCCCTTGTCGCGCTGGTTGAGATAATCCGTGCCGGCATCGAGCAGGATGATCAAGCTGTCGCAACCTTTGAAGGATACGATCCCATTGGCCGCGCTGACAGTGCCGCCTTCATTCAGCACCATGGCCTGGGCTTCGTAACTCAAGCCTGGTTTCCCGCCGAGATTACCGGTAAAGTTGACCGAGTTGCCCACCGCATTCGATGTGCCCTCATGCGCATCCTTCAGAGAGACCGACCCGGTATAAGCACCCTTCTTGTCGGCGGTAAAACGGAACACCATCACACTGGCCGGATGACTCGCAAAATACTCGCGCCGGTAATGCACTCCGCCCTGTTCATAGGTAATCGTGTGCATCGATTTCTCAATATCCAGCTCCCGTCGATATTTGCTACCAGCCGGTGTCGCGTCCGCGTGACCATCCAGATTGATTAACATGCTGCCAAAATTCTGGAACGCGCCGGTATTGTCTTCGCTACCTGTCCACAATGTGTCTTCGTTGAACTGGATGTGCTCTTCCGCCATCGTCCCACAGATAGTGGCGCCTAGCCGGCCGTTGCCAATGGGATACGTCGAGACCGCCCATGCAGGCCACAGCATCATCTTTCTCCCCCTGTGTTCGCCAAGCGCCGGGCCTGCCGCCGGCTCGGCCGACCAGATCATCAGTTTCGGAGCGGCGGGGTCCTTAGCAGGAGAAAGCGCCGGGGAGACTGGGGTCTCGGCCCCGATGACCCGGTCTTGGGATAAAAGCACCGTCAAAAAAGCGGCGATCACACACGCGGAGGCCATTCGTGTCGTCTTGTGCATCTATCTCTCCTTCCGTTGATTTCGTGTTTCATGGTTGACTCTCTGACTCGACATGTCACTGTGCGTCAATCTCCTGCCGTCATTGTTGAGGACTCGCGCGCGATCGGGGGGCCCGCGACCTTCCTGGGCGTCGTCGGTCCTCAGTCGGCCTTGGGCTTGCTCTTGCCCAGCGTCTTGAGGCGGTCGAGGATCTCGACCGCCCGTTTGGCCTCTTCCATCTTGCGATACTCGAGCCGCTGAGCGGCGTCAGCATTCATCTCCCCGGATTTGGCGCGGTCCACGAGGGTCGCCTCCGGGTCGTCACTCTCGGGCCAGTCCCAGGCGTCGGTGCGGAAACTCTGCAGCGGCAGCCACGGCTGGCCGTTGACCTTCAGGTTGCCCATGGGGCTTGGCGCCCATCCATAGCGCACGGCCACAGGTTCCGTGACCAGGGGGCTCCACACAATAACCTTTGTGGCGTCGAAACTCTTGTTGGCCGTGCTCCATATCCCATGGTCCGTCTTAATCGGGGCCGTGGCGTGTGCCATGTAGAACTTGCCTGACTTGTCGGCGATCGAGAAGCCATCCAGAACCAATGACGTGTCATCCGGGAATACGGGTTTATCGAACGTCAGCACCATGCAATCACCATCCGGCTTGGCCGAGACCAGCGCCGCGGAATCCCAGTTGATCTTCATGCCGTAGATCCTGCCAAGCGCCCAGCGCGCCGCGCGTTCACCGTGCGCCTCTTTCTTGAGCGGATGAAGCCCCGGGATCTGCACGTCGTCGGCAGGCAGGAAGGCCGTGTTCTTGGGATCGCCGACGTCGGCCAAACCGAGCCGCTGCGCCTCGCGGATGTACGCGCCCGGCGCGACCGACCACGTTTCGAAGTTGTCGCTGGTCTGGGGAATGCCGCCGGCGCAGAAGCCGATCACGCCCACCGGCAGCGCCGGATCGTTGAAGTCGCGACGCCAGCCCTCGACCATGAGCCGCATCAGCACCCGGTAAAGCTTCGGCCGACAGACCGACGCCATGGCGTTGTTGTAGCCCTGGTGAAAGAGCACGCCCTTGATGTTCAGGCCCTTGAAGACACCGAACATGCCGTTGTAGCAACTGGCCGCGTCCGACGGGCTCCGCCCCGGCACATCCCAGGACCTCAGGCTGTCCACGCCCGGCTTGGCGGGCCACTTCTCCTCGGGCACGCCCCTCTGCTTCAGTCGCGCGAGCTCGTTCCGCCACTTCTCTTCGACTTTCTTCTCGGGATCGAAGGCCGCCATGCGCTTCGCGACCGATGCCAGGTAGGTGGCGGCCAGCGGGTCCTCCTGGAACATCTGGCGAGGCACGAGGCTCTCGATGGACGCCCCGCCGCGGCCGTTGTCGATGATGCCGACCGGGATCTGCAGCGCGCGCTGCAGACGCGAGCCGAACGCATGGCCGATGGCCGAGAAGCCGCCCGCGGTCTGCGGCGTGCAGACGGTCCAGCCGCTGACCTTGCCGGCCGGAAAGTCCGACTCCAGCCTCTCCGACTCGTTGGGGGAGATGCCCATGCGGCGGAAGAGGGGCAGGTGCGCCTGCGCCATCGCCATGTCCGCCTCCAGCGTCTTCCTCAGCTCTAAGCTCGGCTTTTGCCATTTTTGAACAGGTTGTGCCGCCCACGGCGGCAGCAAATATTGGCGCAAAAAAGTGACTCCTGCCGATGTTGCTGATGTCAGGTCAGCGAATCGGAAAGGAGTCTGGTTATGCTTTCTCTTCCATCGGCGGCGGAGCCAATCTTGATGAGTCTTTCTGTAGCATTTACCCAGCCGACGTTCCAGCGGATTCTTCCGTTGATCGTCGGAGCCATCCTGGCAATGGGCCGGCGAACCGTCACGGGCGTCCTGTGGACGATGCGCGGCGTCGTTCGCGGACACCACAGCACCTATCACCGAGTCTTCTCCCGAGCCGTCTGGTCGCCTTGGCCGCTGGGCAAGGTTCTGGCCTCGGCAATCCTGCGCCTGATCCCAGAAGATGAACCTGTCTTGGTCCCGATGGACGATACCACGGCCCAGCATCGGGGCAAGAAGGTCTACGGCAAAGG
>Ga0315287_10002149_pt1 | contig 18513 bp, 18 predicted proteins | sample YL17G11_0_MG_FD_205037 | JGI IMG/M metagenome (GOLD analysis project Ga0315287, IMG submission 205037) | Sediment microbial communities from Yellowstone Lake, YNP, Wyoming, USA - YL17G11_0 | ecosystem: Environmental > Aquatic > Freshwater > Lake > Sediment | place: USA: Wyoming | collected...
GTCCCGAAACAGATCGGTTCTCGGTCTCTTTCTGGAAGCCTTGGGGGCTTTCGGTCGGTCATGCCTGTAAACCTCTACAGGGGCCTATGCAGGCCCCAGGGGCCGCTGGAGGGGTCGGAGCTCAATATCCCCCCGCATCGACAGGGGATTGACGGCCGGACGCAAACCATTACCCCAACATGGACATTTGTATGCCAGGGCAGGAACATACTGCGCAGAACGGGAAGTGATATATATCCCCGGATGGCCGGCATCCCGGCGGGGCCGGGAATATCTATATCCCTGGAATCGCATTGACTTGGACGACAGCAATGATCAGTGCTCGTGATATTTCCAGGATACGGGAGCGACTGGTGGCGCGCTTCAGGCCGCGCCTTATCATCCTGTTCGGCTCGCAGGCCCGCCGGACGGCGGACGCCCGCAGCGATGTCGACCTGCTCGTCGTCCTGCCAGTGAAGCGGAAGCGCCGCACCCTGGTTTCGGCCATGTACGACGCGCTGGCGGACCTCAGAATCGCGTTGGACCTTGTCGTCCTCACCCCAAAAGAGTACGAACTCGACAAGCTGATTCCCGGAACCATCGCACGTCCGGCCTGGCTGGAGGGAACGGTAATATATGAATGCCGTTGAGAGGGAAAAGCTGAAAAAGGTCCATCAATGGCTTGAATAACAAGGGCCGTTGACGGCGGCCGCGGGCCAGGACCTTTGGCTGCCCTATCACATTTTCATCCGATCGGAGTCCACTCCTCCACGCCACCATAAATTTGAATTAATTCTCATTTTCTACTGGGCATTACACCCGTATTTATCGCAGAAATAGCACCTGAGAACCTTGCTCATGCCTTTCGTTTCCCCCTTCCGAACGCGGCCAGCCCGATCCCGAGCGCTTCCGATAGCGGCCCGCGAAGCTCCATGGGGACCATCGCGGTCCAGGCCATCCGGCCTCCCTTACCGGGGACGCGGCCGACCACCAGGAGCCCGAGCGCCCGGAGCCGTCCCGCCAGCGAGGTCGGCGGCTTCTCGCTCCACCATATGCCCACCTTGAAGTCGAAGGCGCTGCCAAGGGTTCCGAGCGGGACCGAGCCCCCGCGCCCGAGCACGAACGCCAGCGCCTTCCGGGAGCCTTCGGGGAGCCTTTTCACAACCTCCTTGAGAGCTGGCGAGTTGAGGAGGTCCGATATCCACTTCGACTTGTCCCTCTTCTTGCCCGTAATGGAGATGCCAAGGTTCCTGCATATGCCGTCCACCCACTGGGACGGATACTTGTTGAGGATGGCCGTCAGGGGGACCCTCTCTCTCATTACGATGCTCTCGGCCCGCGCGACCATCTTCCCCTCCATCATGCCCATGAGCCAGTCCGGGTTGTGTATCAAACCGGACCGTGCGAATATTGCCTCCGGCGGCTCCGAGACCGTGAAGATTCCGTTGGGTCGCCAGCCGTCGCCCCACCTGTGAAGCGCGCCTGTGAGCGTCCAGCCCTTCCCGCATTTGCGGGTGATATCCGTGACCGCCTCGACGAGAAGCGGCTCCGCACCGTCGGGGCCCTTGACCACGAGGATATTGCCGCGGACCTCAATTATCTCGTACTCGCCCCAGCGAGGGTGCTCCATCCAGAGGAGCATCTCCGCCAGGCGTGGGTCTCTAATATTCGTCTCCACAAGGCTCCGTAGCAGGGTCTTTTTGGTCTCCGGGGCCGTTCTGTCCAGCAAGAACCAGCACACCAGCTGCGTTTCTGCGTGCCGGGGCGCCAGGCCTTTCAGGAGCCAGGGGCACCCCTTCACGAGCGCTGTCCGGTCCTTTGGCAGGCACGATCGTGTCTCCTCACGGAAGGCCCCCCAGGCCTTGTCGAATGCTTCCCCGAGGGCGGACCATTCCGGCGGGAGGAGCGTGTAGACCTCGGATTTTTTCCTGGCGCACATGGTCAGGCCCCAACGGGCTCCCGCCGGATAACAATTGCGCAGAGCGGCCATCGGTGCGTTATCCGGGATAAGTTGCTCCCGATGGACCGGAACGACCAGCCGGGATGAGGTGTCCGGATCAAGGTGCATCGGGGGAATGATGCGCCGAACCCGACTCGGCCCGCGGGCACGCGCGATGACCGGGACGACGCCAGTTCCGTGCCAATACGTCGTGAGATTTGAGATATCTGTTTGCTATTTCGGCGGGGTGAAGGGCTCAAGTCGTTTGAACCTTTTGCGATAGCCTTTCTCGATGAACTCCCCCAGCGGCGCCTTCCACGGCTCCGACCTGTTGGGGGCCATCTTTCCGAACTTCTTCGGGTTCATTCCGAGCTCCCTGGCCATCGCCATCTGGCGCGGGCTCAGCCTGTATCTCGACATGGCGATTGTCCAGGGGTCCCCTGTCCCGTCCTTCTTTCCTTTCGTCATGTTTTTCCCCTCCTTCCTTCTATCCGGCGCTTGAACATGCCGTAATGCCTTTTCAGCCGCTCCACATACATCTCATCCTCCAAGACCAGCTCCACCATCCTCAGAATGGCTGGGGCGAGCACCGATTGCTCACTTGCCAAATTCAGGCAGGGCCCCTTCAGTAAATCGATATCTTCCGGCGTACTCGACCTCATCCACCTGGCGTAAAAGGCTCGCTCTTCCCAGCCATATGCTATCACTGCCAATATCTTGCTCTGTCTTCTGGAAATCACCGAGAAGAGCACCCTCCTGCAATCGCAGCCCTTCTCACCGCAAAACATTTCAAGCAGGCCGTATTCGTCGGGGGGCAGCGAATATTCGAGCGCTTTCCCATCAAGTACCCGGAACGTGCGTGTTTCCTTCTCCGCCACCTTTGGGAAAAAGTCATGAAACGAGACATATGGCATGGCGTTCACCTCGCACGCATTCGTTCATGATGGGATCTTTTCGTCTCAAGATATTCCTCCAATTCCCGCAATACCGAGTCCTTGTCTATCTTCGGGTCGTTTGGCTCGTAAGCGAAGCAGCAGACCTTCTCCCCTCTCTTGATTTCCCGGGCCTGGTCAATCCGTGTCAGATTGCATGGAACCTCGTTTCCTGGTCTCCGTTGACATGTCATGCAAAGCGATGGCACCGGGATTGAGCCGACATCGACCACCTTTCCGCCGGATACATATTGTCCTTTTTCCATTGCTATACCCCCTTTTTCTATCGCTTGATGATTTCACCTGACGAACGCTGGCTATCTTAAGATAGCGGGGCGAATGTCATCAGGCGCACCATGCGCTTTATGGAGATTTGCAGCACTCAACGGTAGGCCCGCAAGGGCTACCGGGCCCATGGCATTCCCTCCCATTATTCCTCCTCGTCACAATATTGGGGCGGACTCTCGCTTTTGCGCCCGATGACTTTTGGGTATTTCCCAGTTCCCGAAAAATCCTCAACGGCATCCACATCGACCCGGTGAAGCCAGTCGTCACCCAGATCGAACCTGTAGCAGAACACACGCCCCGCCTTCAGCCCCAGCGAGCCTATCGTGGTCCTGGTGACATCACCCTTGCTGTCGCCCCCTCCCCACGTGCCCGGACCAGCAAAGGAATAGACCATGGAGCGGTCGCGCGGCCCGTCTCCAAGCAGGAACTCGTAGAGGTGTTCGTCCCACTTGTCAAAGGCCTTGTAGATGGCTCCGTGCAGTTCCTCGAGGGTCTGACTCCCGCGAATCTGAATCGTCCGGGAGATCACCTTGTCATCGAACCTTTTCGGTAGAGGCCCGCCGACTATGTACACTGAAAGGGTATACAATTTTTCCGGGCGCTTGCCGGCATCCTTCTTCCCGGAAGCCCGCTTCCCCGGGCGTTTCGTCTTGCTCAAGCAATCACATCCTTCCTGAACTGGATCCTTCTTCGAATGAGTGCGCGCGGCACTCCGTGCGTATCCGAGTTCCTTCCGGACCCCGGACGTGCTATTATAGCTGCCGCCTTTCACAAGTCTGAAAATGACTTGTTTGTTAAAGAGCTTTTCCGATTCGTTGTTGTTCAGCTTGAGTCCGTCTCCAGGTTCATCGGGTTTCATGGACATATAGATAGGCTCGCCGGACCGGCCCGCAGGCGGCCTGGGACGACGCCATACTCCGGGCTAATGTATCGACAGGGGTCCCGGATGCCGAAACGGCTTCTCATTGGATTCCCGAAAGAATCTTCATTCCGTTGGGGCATGCACCCGCAGGGAAGGATGATAAGTATAACGCACGAATTCACAACCTATGTCGGAGGCAAGGAAAATGACGGGACCCAAGAGCGATGAATGGTCCGCCGAAAAGCTCGGGAACCTGCAGCGCAGGGTGAAGCGGCTGCAAGACGAGGATTGGGACTTCAGATCCTACCTGAAGGACCTCGACTATGACCGGGTCGATGCCGCCGTCTGGAGGCTCCTCGGGACGGCATCCGCGGAGGTCAACTGCCGCAAGTGCAACAACTGCTGCAGGGAGCTCCATCCGCAATTATCCGACAGGGATATTGCGCGCCTTGCGAAAGGTCTCGGGATGGCCCCGAAGGATTTCAGCAAAAGGTACCTGGTCGAGGACGACGACGAACCCGGCATGCACCGGATGCGCGAGATGCCCTGCCCCTTCCTTGACAGGAAAGGATGTGCCCATTACGACTTGAGGCCCGATGACTGCAGGTCCTTCCCGCACCTGGGGAAGAAGGGCTTCCTCTCAAGGTCGATGAGCGTGATATCGAATCAGGGGGTCTGCCCCATCGTGTTCAATGTCTATCAGAGGCTGAAGTCAGAGCTCTGGAACAGGCATGGCCGATAGGACCGGTATCCGGCTCACCGGGCGATCCCTCTTCGCCCTTTTCCCGCCGCAGACCGCGCACTTCTCCATCCTCCCTCTCCATTCACCTGCCTTTCAGCCGGAAGACATGGACGAGCTCCTTCTTCCCCGCCGGCACGATGCGCTCCACGGCCCGATCGACGTCCTCTTTCGTCACCGCGGCGGCGACGGTCATCCCTTCCAGCACGGCGAACCACCCGCCCGCAAGACCGAGCTGCCGCGCCCTTTTTCCGATGGCCCGTTCATGGACCCTGCCCATCTCCTGGTGGTAGAGGACATCCAGCACACGGTCCTTCAGCCTCAATTCCCGTATCTCCGATGCGTACATCAGCCTGCAATGCTCGCTTTTCATGCAGGAACGCAACCTCTCGGCGTCGGTCCTTTGGTTCCCTTCCGCCGAGAAAGGCAGCGACAGGACGATGCCGAACCTCGATTTTGCCTCCCTGAGCCCATCCTTGAAGGAGGCCCGGACGCCCGTGCCGAAGACGACATTCTGGTGGTGAACAATCCCGTCGTAGGTTATCCCCCCGCAGAACGGCAACAGCACGGCGTCGATCATCGCCGGCAGGACCGGCCCGACCATCTCCTCGAACGGCGAGAAGAGCGACTGCACACCGTAGGCACGGACCGGATTCTCTTCGGGCGACAGCATCACTGCGCCGTTCTCCACATACCGCATCACGATGAACGTTCCCCGGATAAAGCCCTTCAGGCCGGAAACGAGCTCGAGCTTCTCCCGGGTCAGACCGGACGGGTTCTCCCGGGCGAACCGGTCGATGAGTTCAGGGCGGTCATACATCGCATCCCTGATTTTGCCCAGGTCCGCAAGGCTTGCCCTTTTCACATCCGCCGGGGAATCTATGCCCTTCACGACCCCAAGCTCCCGGTTGGCAAAGCACAGCATCGGATGGTAAAGCGCGTGGAACAGCTCCGCATCGGCCCTGTCAAGCTTCATCACCGTCACCCTGAGGCGGGCAGGGCTTTTCCCTGTCACGGCCCGTACATTGATAAAAGACCGGCTAAATAAATGCAGTGTTGCACAACAACGCAACGGGGCGCCGCTGGCGAGGCAGTTTCTCGGGATTGGGGGGTGGGTGCAGCGGCCCTACAACATGTTGGCGAGCTTCTTGAAACCGAGCTCCTCGAGCCTTCTTCTCGCATCCTGCCTCAGTCCGTCCGCTGTGCCCCCGTGGTTGATTCCCCTCTCCACCATCATCGAGACAATCTCCCACGGCGACACATCCGCGAGCTCGGCCGCCTGCTCCAGCGATATCTCCCCCTTGGAGTAGAGCAGCAGGGCTTTCTCCATGAGGACCTCGTCCGTGCCCCGCCTCAGCAGGCTCCTGATGAGGTTCGTCCTGTCCAGGTGCTCGAGCTGGGCAAGCCTGTGGAGCTTGGCCAGAAGGTCGTCTTCAAGCCTCAGGTTTATCACGTTCATCTTTTACCGCCTCCTATGATCTTGCCGATTCTGAGAAGCTCGGCGTAGCGCTCCGCCCGCATGCTGCAGGCCTTGCACAGTCTGCGCGCGTATTCCTCGAAATCGTCCGCCGAGATTCTTTTCCTGGCAAGGGCCTCTATCAGGAGGACATCGACCGAGGTGTATTCGATCCCTGCGCGCGCTGCGTATGCCTTCGACCGGATGTCGTCGAGCAGCGCTGCGCATTTCTCCGCTTTCGATTCCATGACGGTTTCTGCCTCCCCCCTGCCCATCTTGGACAGCTCGGGTGGGATCTCTCCCCTGTAGGCGACCACGCTCAGGTCCTTCTTCTCCAGACCCGCGTCTATCACGAAGGCGTCGGGGCGGTTCCTTTTCTTTCCCTCGACCACGACCTCCTCGTAAACATGCCTGGTGATTCTCAGGTCCTGGTAGAGCTGCCTGGCGACCTGGAGCAGGTCCGATTTCGCCAAATATATCAGCGAGCACGCATCTAACTTCAGCACACTACAATATAGACGTCCGTAATACTTATAGGTTACGATACATTACATTGAATATGAGATGAAACCGCAGACATTCCACCGTCTTTAGGCGGTGGACTGTCGAGGTAAGAACGAACGGCGAGCCGGTCGTTTGACATAATGGTTCTTTCGGGTTTGGTGTGGGTACAATGTCTCATTTCGGCCCATTATGCCGGAATGGACCAAAGACCCGGCGCCTTCGGCCGGCTGGACGCGATGGGTGCCTCTGAGAACGAAACACCTTCGGGCGGGAACGGCCTTTCCGGCTCATTCGGCGGATGAGCGACGCCTTTTCCCCGGACCGGGCTTTTCCCCGGATGCCATCTTCCCGATGATGCCTTTCATCTTCTTCTCCCGGCCCATCCCGGCGAACAGGAACGCCTCGTCGCGGGAATCCTCCGTTACAAGCACGACGACCTTCCCGGCCTCGCTCCTGCCTGTCCTGCCCCTCCGCTGAATCGCCCGCACGGCGCTCGGCACCGGTTCGTAGAAGACGACGAGGTCCACGGCGGGGATGTCCAGGCCCTCCTCGGCGACCTGGCTTGCGACGAGGATGCTGAACTCCCGTTTGCGGAACCGGTCCAATATTTCGGATTGCTCCTTCTGGCTCAGGCCGGCATCCCCTTTCCTGTCGGACTGCCCCACGAAGCGCTCGACGCTGTGGCCCGCCGCTCGCAGGCTTTCCGTCAGCCCGATGATTGTGTCGCGGTACTGGCTGAAGACGATTATGAGTGAATCGGCGCTCCTTTCGAATTGCTCCTTCACCGATGAGAGCAGCTCATCCACCTTCGGGTGCGACACACCCCTGTGCTCGCCCAGGTGGGCGAATGCCGCAAGGATGTTCTCGTCCTTCAGGAACGCCTTCACCGCCCGTTTCGGTTTTTCGTCGCTCCGGAGCCTTTCGACGTACGCAAGCGTCGGCTCCACGCCCTGGGTTTCAAGGAGTTCGAGGCAATTGGCGATGTGCAGCGAGATGGCCTGGTGGTAGAGCGCTCCGAACAGGGAGCCTTTCCCCCTTCCGCCGGCCTTCAGACGGCCGATGATGGCCTGCCCGGCGCCGATAATATCCTTCTTCGAGACCGGCGCCCCCTTCTTCCGGTGTCTCATGAAGCCGAACCTCTTGAGCTTGTTCGTGTGCTCGGTGAATGCCTCGTCGAATGCCCTCCGGGCCCGGACCATGTATGTCGACAATCGGACCCTCCTCCATTGGACCTTCGTATCCATGATGTAGGGCTCGACATCCGGGGCATCGTCGCTTCTGGCCTCGACATTCTTGATGGACAGGTTGCGGACGACCTCGTCTATCTTCTCCCGTTCGGAGCCGGGCGATGCGGTCAGGGCCAGCACGAGCGGCCGCTCCCGCTGCTCCCTGTACCTTGCGGCGATGGCGACATAGGCGTAATCGCCCACGGCCCTGTGCGCCTCGTCGAAGATCAAAAGACCGACGTCCTTGAGGGTGTAGCTCCCGCCGGCGATGTCGTTGTCTATTCCCTGCGGCGTCGCGAAGATGATGCGCGTCTTTTCCCAGAGTGCCTTTCTCCTGGATGCCGGCATGGAGCCGGTGAACAGCTCCATCGGCAACTCTCCCTCCATCAAATTCCCGAAGCTCTGCATGTGCTGCTGGGCCAGCGGCTTCGTGGGGGCGAGGAAGACGACCTTTCCGGCGCCGTGATGAAGCACATCCGCCGCCACGAGCGCGGCTATCACCGTCTTGCCCAGACCGGTGGGTATAACGACCAGCGTGTCATGCTCCAGCGCATTAATGGCGATGTCGAGCTGGAATGACCTGTGCTCGACGGCTCCCTTCTTTATCCGGGGGTGGTCGATGAATCCGTCCGATACTCTGAAGCAATCCTTGTGCAAGGGCGCTTTCGGGGTCTCCGGCCGCAATCCGGGAACGAAATCCCCCAATGACGCCTGCTTCATTGCATCCGGATTTCCCTCTCCGGTATTAAGGGTTGGCCGGTTATTGCGGCAATGGACCATTGGCGGCACCCTCCACTCTCGTGGAACCGCCGGTCCCGGTGCAACGTTTATCAAGTCCCGCACCGTTGTGCGCCACAGGGGAATAGAAACGGAGAAGTGCGCATCCTGCGGGAAGGGAAAGGGGATGAGGCCATGCCCCGCCCTGGGAAAAAGGATATGCTCTCCCTGCTGCGGCACCAAGCGGTTGAGGACCATCTCCTGCCCCGCCTCCTGTGACCTCCTCTCGGGGCTGTCGGGACCACGGGGAGACCGCAGCCTCCGGGTCGAACTCGAGGATGAGACCAGGTTGTACTTCCAGGACGGTGCCGGCGGCCTGCTGAAAAACCCCGACGCCGCAAAACTCATCGGGCCGCTCGAGGAATTTTTCGGCTCCCGCCTCTGGGATGAGATGTACGCGGATGATGACGGCCTGCGCTGCGCCCTCGAATCCGTATATTGCTACCAGACCGGCCGCGTGTCGGCGCTCAGGCCGGGCACGAGTTGCGAGCGGCTCGTGTTCGCCGCGTACGACATGTTGGACAAGGAACAGCCATTTCTCCCTCAAGAACTTAAGCGGTTGTGTATCCTTTGCCTCCTGAAGCTCATCGAGGATCATTCGGACGGGACCAAAGAGGGCCGGGGCTACCTCAAGACCGTGCACGGGCGTTTCCCCGAAGCCGGCGCTTTCTCCCGGCGGGTTCCAGACAATGCGGAGCTGATCGCCAGCGAGAGGCGCACTGCCCCCGAAGACTATCCCGAGGACGGAGACGACGGGCCGAGCATTGAAAGGAGCGGGAAGAACGCCGGCGCAGCGAGTGGCGGCGGGAACGACGGCGCCGCGGATGACGATGATGAATGGGACGAGGCTCAGGAAGATGAGAATGTAAGGAAGAGGTTTGCCGCCCAGGCGCACGAGTTCCGTGCGGAGACGCCCGGCGAGCTGCTGGGCGCGGTGATGCGGGCCGTAGATAAAGAGGACCCCGACGAATTGAATGATGCGCGCGAGCTATTCAAGAAGGAATTCGGCCGGCTGGCCGAGGACAGGCGGCTGGGCATCACGGGCCCCATGATGGCATCAGAGTTCGCCGTCTGGTTCTGCGCAGAGTGCCCTGCCTGGGAATCCGAGGAAGATACGCACATCGAGTGGTTCCGCAGGATGTACGAGGAACACCTGGACGGGAGGACGCGCACACTTGCCAGGGCACTGAACAGGTCAGTTCAATCGCTGTTCGTCGTGGAAGGGCCCGCGGAGGGCGGCTACCGGCTGCGGGACTGCGTCACCGACCACGAATACCTGGTCCGGGCCGATCTCGAGCGCCCGCTGGGGACGGGGTGGGCGGTGTACACAAGGCTGGTTCGGGACACCGGCCCGGACGACGGGAGCTACTGCATCCTCTCGACAGTATTTCCCATGAAAGACGAGGCGGTTACCGAAGCGCGTCGGCAGGCCTCCTCGAAGCGGGAGCTGCTGGACGGGGTGCGGAAGGAGTTCATCAGTCTCTTTGGGAGGTGCGACCCGGTGTTCGGGCACGCCGGGCTCGCTCTTGCGGCCATGGTCAAGTTCGAGAAGGTATGGAACAGGGGGAGACGGGGCGCCGGCCGCAGGAGAGGACGCCCTGCGGCCGACGACCTGTTCCGGCTCCTGGGGCTCACGGAGTTCGATTTCATGAGAGAAGGACCCGCCAGCCCTGTGGCCCTCCTGTTCGAGGAGGATGGACTGCGTGTCGTTGAGGACTACCCCGACATCCTGGGGGCACTGGACGGGACGGAGAAGGACGAAGCGCAGCGACGGGAACAGGTCCGGGAGGCCATCGAGGACGACGGATGGCTGCCCATGACCACTGTCCGCAGGCTCTTCGAGGAATACAGGGATGAGGTCATTGGAATTCTGTCCGGGATTCACCCGCAGATTGGGACATTCGAGGATGTGAAGCGTCAGGCCGAGCGGGAGCGGTGCGAACCATTCGACCTAATTCCGCCACCGCGACTGAACCTGCCAGATGCTGATGGGGAGACAAGTTTATGACTACAACCGGCAATCCCGCGCCGTGGCTCTTTCAGCCCGGTTCCCGGAGCAGAGCGACGGCACGCCACCGCGTCCTCCCCCGCTCGTGCGCCTCCATGGCGGGTGGCAGTCCGCGACAGGAGACGGGGAAACGGGTCGGTTCTCGTTCTGGGGTGAGGGCGAACCCGCCGCCACCCCGCCTGACGCCGCCTCAGGCGCCGGTCGACCCTTCCAATATCCCCGCCAGATCAGCCTGGAGCGCCTGGCGGATGTACTGACCGCGATGGGCCTTCCGGGCCTCTCGGGCCGCGGCCCGGCCCTTCCGGCCTCCAAGATTGTGCTCTCGTTCCCTGAACTGGCAGGGTCGCCGCTTCCGGCGGTTGCGAGCCCCGTCATCGACGGTCGGAAGAAGCCCCGCAGGCTCACACCCCGCATGGTCCAGGTGCTATCGGCCGACCTGCCCTCCGTGGTGGAGGCATTGGGCGCATTTCCCCTCGTCCTGCCGGATGATGTGGAGTTGGGACCTGACCTGGACTTCTGGGCGAAGGCCTGCCGTGTGGCGTTGCACCTTATGGCCCGCCAGCGGCTCGCCCCTGGAATCGAGCGACGGGGGGCTCGCTTCGAAGCTCGCTGGTCGCCGGTTCTTGACGATCCCGTAGACTGCGAGAAGATCGCTGCCTGCATCGACTCGATGCCGCAGGGTTGCCTCGCCTTCGCAGCCCAAGACGGCATTCCCCCGGGGCTCGGCGCCGGCCCTCTTTTCGAAGATTTCATCCGTGTGGCCGTGGACGCCTGCGTCCGCCGCTGGCTAACTCTCGCTCAAGTCGAGGTCTCCGTCGGAAGCGACGGGCTCCAACTCGGGGCTTGGTGGAAGGCTCTTTCGGGACCGGATTCCAATGTCGCTGTCTCGGCCGCACAGGGCGAGCAGCTCGCCCATGCAATCGAATCGTGGATGAGGCCGCTGTCTTGGTCGAGGACCGTCACGCCGGTCCGGACCTGCCTGCGGCTCGAGGAGCCTTTGCCACCCGAGGGTTTCGGCGGCGCCTGGGCCCCGGCGCCCGATGCGAGGTGTTGGACGCTCCGTTACCTGCTCCAACCGCTGGACGACCCCAGCCTCCTGGTCAGCGCCGATGAGGTCTGGGGCAACGAGGAAGGCCCGGGCCTGGCGTTATTGATGCAGAGAACGGAGCGGCCGCAAGAACAGCTCCTCTCTGACCTGGCCCGCGTGGCCAAGCTCTCTGCGCCGGTGGATGCCAGCCTTCACGGGCGTGCGCCGGCTGTGGCGATGCTTTCGACCGGAGAGGCCTTCGCATTCCTGTCCGAGACCTCGCCTGTCCTGGAAGAATGCGGCGTGGGCGTGATGGTCCCGAGCTGGTGGAAATCGCCCGGCACCCGTCTCGGAATCCGCGTCAAGGTCAAGAGGAAGACCGAACGTGGACCCACCTCAGGCCACTTCGGACTGGGCCAGCTGGCGGTCTTCGACTGGAAGGTGGCGATGGGCGACCAGCCCCTCAGCGAGGAAGAGCTGGCGGCACTTTCGTCCGCAAAGAGCGGCCTGGTCTACCTGCGCGGAATGTGGGTCTCGGCGGACCCCGCCCGGCTGGCGGCCACGGCGGCAAGGTGGAAGAGGCAGGGCGAGGCCGGCCTGCTCGAGGTTCTCCAGTGGTCCGAGGGGCTCGACAGGGACGCTTCGGGCCTGCCCGTCGTCGGTGTGGATGCCGAGGGCCCCGTGGCGGAGATACTCGAGCGGCTGAGGCGGCCTGAGATGCTCTCTCAGGTTCCGGCGCCTAAGGGCTTCATCGGCGCACTGCGCCCGTACCAGGAGCGCGGGCTGGCGTGGCTTGGTTTCCTCCGGTCGTTCGGGTTGGGGGCTTGCCTGGCCGACGACATGGGGCTTGGGAAGACCGTCCAGTTCCTGGCGTCCCTCCAGCGCCAGAAAGAGGAAGGCTCCCTGGGCGGTCCGGCGCTGCTCGTGTGCCCCACCTCCGTCATAGGGAACTGGGCGCACGAGGCGGCCCGCTTCACCCCGTCACTGCGCGTCGCTGTGCACCACGGGCCGGAACGCCCCCACGGAAAGGCACTGAAGCGGGCGGTGGCGGAATCGGACCTGTTCATAACGAGCTATCCCCTCGTCGTCAGGGACCACGCGGATCTTGTGGACATCGGCTGGTCGGGCCTGGTGCTCGACGAGGCGCAGGCGGTGAAGAACCCCGGCGCCAAGCAGGCTCAAGCGTGCCGGAAGCTCCAGGCCGGCTGGAGAGTGGCGATGACAGGGACGCCGGTGGAGAACCGGCTCCAGGACCTCTGGTCCATCTTCTCCATTCTCAACCCGGGATACCTGGGGAGCCTCGGGGAGTTTCAGGAGGACTTCGCCGCGCCGGTGGAGAGCGACGGGGACAAGGCGGCGGCCGCCCGGCTCCAGGCGCTGGTGAGGCCATTCCTGCTGAGGAGGCTCAAGACCGACAAGACGGTGGCGCCGGACCTTCCGCCGAAAATCACCTCCAAGGAGACCTGTGCGCTCACCAAGGAGCAGGCCAGCCTCTACCAGGCGCTGGTGGACCGGATGCTGGATGCGCTTTCCGATGCCGACGAGAAGGTGGCGGTTGCCTCCGACGCCGCCGCCAGGGTCAGGGCGAAATTCCAGCGCGGCTCCATCGTGCTCAACACGCTCCTGAGGCTCAAGCAGGTATGCAACCACCCCGCGCAGATGCTCGGGGACGGCTCGCCCCTCCATTCCAGGTCCGGCAAGCTCACCAGGCTCGTGGAGCTGCTTGAGGAGACGGTCGGTGCCGGCGACAGGGCGCTGGTGTTCACCCAGTTCCCCGGCTTCGGGCAGCAGCTCCAACCGTATCTCTCGGAGCGGCTCGGCGCCGAGGTGCTGTTCCTCCACGGCGGCACGCCGAGGCCCGCCCGCGAGGAAATGATAAAAAGGTTCCAGGAGCGGTCCGGCCCGCCGGTATTCCTCCTCTCGCTCAAGGCCGGCGGTGTGGGCGTCAACCTCACCGCTGCAAACCATGTCATCCATTTCGACCGCTGGTGGAACCCTGCTGTGGAGGACCAGGCCACCGACCGGGCCCACCGGATGGGTCAGAAGAGGACGGTGCAGGTGCACAAGCTGGTGACCACGGGGACGCTGGAAGACTCCATCGACGCACTGCTCGAGGAGAAGCGGGAGCTTGCCGCCAGCGTCATAGGGGCGGGCGAGGAGTGGCTGACGAAAATGAGCACCGGACAGCTGCGCGAGCTCCTGAAGCTGCGGCACGGCGCCGTGGAGGACTGATTTGGTGAAAAAGGGACGCTACGGCACGGGGAACCGCATACCCGACTACGACTGGCGTGACTTCGAGCCCTCTTCGCCGAGGGAGGTCGACGGCGGCCTGGCGCTTGCCAGCCGGCGTGGCGCAATCGGCCGGACCTGGTGGTCGAAAAGATGGATAGAGATGCTGGAATCATTCGGATGGGCCAGCCGCCTCCAGAGAGGCCGCAACTACGCCCGGAAGGGACAGGTGACCGAGCTGCGGGTCACGGCGAAAGGAGTGGAGGCGCGGGTGCAGGGCTCCCGCCCGGAGCCCTATAAGGTTTCCATACACCTCAAGCCGACGGACACCGCCGCCTGGGGACGGGTCGCGGCAGCGCTCCGCGAGGACGCGGGGTTGCTGGCCAGGCTCCTGGCAGGCGAAGTGCCGGAAGATCTGGAGAATGTCTTCGCCAAGGCCGGGACCGCCCTTCTGCCCCGAAAGGCGCCGGAACTCCGCACCGACTGCTCCTGCCCCGACACCGCCAACCCATGCAAGCACATTGCCGCTGTCCACTACATCCTGGCCGAGCGTCTCGACCAGGACCCGTTCCTCGTATTCGTTTTGCGCGGGAAAAGCCGGGATGAGGTCATGAAAGCGGTGACTTCCCGCGAGCCGCCCACGCCGGTCGGACCACCGGAGGGCTCGCCAAGCGGGGGACATCCGCCCGCTGCAACCGTTGCAAAGGGACCGGAGCCGGACCTCCTCGCCTACTGGCGGCCCGGCCCGAGGCTCGCCCAGGCCGACTGCGTCCCGCACCCGCCGGCCGTCGACGGCGTGATTCTCAAGAGGATTGGGGACCCGCTCTTCCTCCCGGCAACACAGGCCTCGGCGCTACGGGGCGCCATGGGCAAGGTATACGCAACGATTACGGAGAAAGCGCTGGCCGCTTCGAGGGGCGAGCGTCCGTCGGCGCCTGTGCAAGTTGCATCGCCGACAAAGCATCCCAAAGCAGTGGCCCACGAACCAGCACGCGGGCGTGTGCGGATTGTGGAGCCCGCCCCGATTGTGACCGGCCGGAGAAAGACGACCCGTATGATCCTCCATTTAGGCATCGGCGGGCGCCGGGCGGCACATAAAGCCCGTAAGGGCGGGAAACGCCCCGTCGGAGGCCAAAGGCGCCCTAAACAATCCGAAGAGCGCGGTCAGGGACGCGCACCACAATCAAAGAGCGGCCAGCGTGTCAGGCACAGGTCTCGAAGGTCCCGCTGATTATCGAACGCAGAAATCGATGCGATATAAAGATTGGGTCGCAACAGTCTTGAGGAAGCGGGAAAAAAAAACTGCCAGATCATCCTCGCCACTGCCGAGACACACCCTATACGGGCATTCCGGCGAGAATCATCCGTGAGCCGCAGGATGGAAAAGCCGATTCGTGACAAAAGAATATGCAGGCCCACGCAAAGAAAGACGTCTATATCCTTGCACTATCTAGAAAAGATACTGAATGAGCTGGAAAAAAAGGAGAAGAAAGAGCTCGTGAAACTGGCGAAAAAAATGATTCTGTATGCCCCGGACGCGCTCAGCGTCCTTGGCGTCAAGGGGTTCGAGCGCGAAGACGAGGATGCCGAGTACGATTAGCGGAACGCCGGGCCCCGCAAGCCCTTTTTTCCTTTCTCCTGTTGTTGTTGCCCTATCCAATCTTCCCGGCCATTTTACCCGTTCTCAGTCCCCATCGTCGGGGGAGGTCATTATCCTGAAGCGCTTTTTCGGGTCGTCGAACTTTACCTTCTCCGGGTGGAACTCCCCGGGGTCGTAATCCTTGAACTCGTCCTGGAACTCGCTTTTCCCCTGGCATATCTCCTCGTAGCCCCAGACACCTCCGCAATCCTCCGGGGGACAGGCCCGCTTCCCGTCCACGCACCGGGGGTACTTCACGCCCTTTTCGCGCGGCAGAATTTTTTCCAGGACCACCTTATGGCACCAGTTGTCCCCGTAATCGTACTGGTAATCGGCGGTGTTGCCCCCGCTCTCCGTCGACATCCAGTCCGACACTTTCTGCCTCCAGCCCGGCAGGATGGTCCAGCCGAAATCCGCGTCGTCCTCCGACGGGATGCCTATCTCCCCGACACCCTTCACGGGATGGACCACCTTGAACAGGTGGAGATGGTAATCCAGCCATCCCATGGCGTCCTGAAGCGCAACGTGCAGCTCCCAGAACGAGCAGTCCGCCCTCAATTGTATCCTGCGCCATACCGGCGGCTCCGTATCAAGCAGGACTATCTTGAACTGGTACACGAACCCGAACTTCCGGCCCGGCATGAGGCCTAAATCGGTCAGGTGGTTTATCTGGGTTTGGCGCGGTATTATCCCGAAAGAAGTTACATTCGGAGAACGAAATGCCCCTGAAGGAAAAGCTCTCCCGGAGGGGTGTTGCGGGATTTGCCCGCCGTCTTCATTTACGAGGTGAATGTTGACTCGACATCCGAATAGTGGGGTGCAGTCAAGTAGGCGAAACGCTTTCATTCATCCGTGGGTTACCTATAAATATCCACATGACCGTTTAATTCACGTGGATGGCGTGGAAGTGGACCGGGAACTGGCTCTGTGGGCAGTGGCCAACGAGAGGAGCCACTGGAAGTCCGACGAGATAGACACGATTCGACGCGATCCTTCCACGGTCGGTAGGTTGGCTAGATTGAAAGGGGGTGTTCAGGTCAGTCTCGCCGGCGGGACGACGTTCGACAGGACCCTGGATGAGGCACGCCGCACGCTCCTCGAGATGGCGGTTTGCGGAGTAAACGTCTTTACCTTGATGAGTCCCGACTATCCCGGCCGATTATCGTCAATTCCCGACCCCCCCCTTGTCCTGTATTCGATCGGGACCGTTTCGATTTTCGACGGATGCGTGGCGGTCTCAGGAACGAGGCAGCCGTCGGAATGGGGATCGCGGACGGCCGAACGGCTCGGCGAGGCCCTCGCCCGTGAAGGATGGATCGTGACCAGCGGGCTGGCACGTGGCATCGATACGGCGGTGCATGCCGGAGCGCTGTCGGCGCCCGCCGGACGGACAGTGGCGGTGTCGGCACTGCCGCTCGACCGCGTCTACCCCCCGGAGAACCTGGAGCTTGCCTGCAGGATAACCAGGCGGGGCGCCGTCGTGACGGAGCACGCCCTCAGGAAGGACACGGGCAAGGTCTCGTTCCTGCGGCGCAACCGGATAATAAGCGGCCTCTCGTTCGCGCATTTTATAGTTGAGACCTCCGGCACCGGAGGCACCCGCCAGCAGGCTGCACACGCCCTCTCGCAGGGGCGTCCGCTGTATATCATGGAGCCCCCGGCTTCGGAAGCCCCGGCCGTGGCGGGTTTCCGCGAAATGGTTCGCCTCGGCGCGAGACCCTGCCCGGATATCGATGCCGCGTTGGACATCGCCAGGGGCGCCGGGCCTCGCAGGTGAGGTGCGGGGATGCCGTCTCCGGAGATGTTCACTGCCCGGGACGGGACATCATTCCCGCTGGTGCCGGTCCCATGCTGCCATTACTGCTCGATACCGCTGGGTGATTCCTTCGGCCGCTGGAACATTTGCTGGAGGTGCAATACCCGGTTCCGGGAGCTCGCACGTGCGAATCCCGATGAGATCCGCCAGTCGCCTTACTCTTTCACAAGGGCTGTGGCCGCGGGCCTGTACATCACCGATTACCCGGAAAAGGGATCCGCCGGCCGGCTGATAAAGGAGCTGAAAACAGGCGGCGGGCATTCCACGGTTCTCGCGGAAGCAATTGCCCATGTCCTGCGGACGCGATGCCACGGTCACTCGTGGGATATCATTGTCCCGGTTCCGGCCAGTTCGAGGAAGCCGCCCGCCCCCACGGAGATGCTCGCTCTCGAGTTGGGGACGTTGATCAACATGAGGGTCGCCCCAGTACTAGAACTCGATTCATCATATGAATCGGGCCAGGGCATGCCGGAGGCACGGAAGTTCGACAACATGAAGGGGAATGTGCGTATCACCGAGGCCGGGGATGTCCGCGGGAGGCGGATAATGCTCGTCGACGATATCATGACCACCCGTGGCGCTGCCCACTGGTGCTCCACTGTCCTGCTGGAGGCCGGCGCGACGGAGGTAATGGTCGCCGTAGCCGGCCGCAGCGTCGACCTCCGGCATTTGGAATTCATCGGATACTCCGGGCCCTTCTGACTTCCCCCGCGCATGGCATCGACGGCCCTCCGCATCATGCCATCATCCCCGAGCGCCGCAAAGGCCCTGAATGCGAGCTTCGGCTGAGAGCCCCAGTGTTCGCCTATCTGATACTCCCCAGCATTCCGGTAGGCACCGCTGCCGTCCATCGGGCCACCGGCCTGGAAGGCGAGCATCCGCTCCAGCGCTCCGGACGTCCGTCCATTCTCGACGTTTTCGAGAAAGTGCTCCGCCGGCGGGAACCAGAAACCCGAGTTCAATCTCCGGAAAAAGAAAAACCCCCGGCCCTGATTCACGAGCCGGGGGAGACGCTTTGGGACACGGGCGGCATCCAATTCCCTGGAATGGCTGATTGGGGTGATTGTGGGCTGATTGTTGGGCTGATTGGGG
>Ga0315287_10002150_pt1 | contig 18512 bp, 13 predicted proteins | sample YL17G11_0_MG_FD_205037 | JGI IMG/M metagenome (GOLD analysis project Ga0315287, IMG submission 205037) | Sediment microbial communities from Yellowstone Lake, YNP, Wyoming, USA - YL17G11_0 | ecosystem: Environmental > Aquatic > Freshwater > Lake > Sediment | place: USA: Wyoming | collected...
CTATCTCGGCGAACAACGATGCTGAGATCGGAAAATTGATCGCCGATGCCATGGAAAAAGTCGGTAAGGATGGGGTCATAACGGTTGAGGAATCAAAAGGCATCGATACCACCCTGGAAGTGGTGGAAGGTATGCAATTTGATAAGGGTTATGCTTCACCTTATATGGTTACCGACCGTGAAAGAATGGAATGTGTCCTTGAAGACTGCTTTATTCTGTTTGCCGACAAGAAGATCAGCGCGGTTAAGGACCTGTTGCCAGCTTTGGAAAAAGTGGTTCAAGCCGGCCGTCCTTTACTTATCCTGGCGGATGAGATCGAAGGTGAAGCGCTGGCTACGCTGGTAGTCAATAAGCTTCGCGGAACGCTCAATGCCGTGGCGGTAAAAGCCCCCGGTTTTGGCGACCGACGTAAAGCCATGCTGGAGGATATTGCTGTTTTAACCGGTGGCGAGGTCATTTCCGAAGAAAAAGGGCTATCCCTTGAAAAAATTGAGGACGCTTGGTTTGGAAAAGCCAAAAAAATAGTGGTGCGTAAAGAAGATACGACCATTATTGAAGGCGCCGGGACCTCCAAGGCGGTTAAAGACCGTATCTCCCAGATCAAGAAAGAGATGGAAACCACCGATTCTTCTTATGATAAGGAGAAGTTACAGGAAAGGTTAGCCAAACTCTCCGGCGGTGTCGCTGTAATTAAAGCGGGGGCGCCGACCGAAACCGAGCTCAAAGAGAAAAAGCATCGGATTGAGGATGCGCTTTCTGCTACCCGAGCGGCGGTTGAGGAAGGGATCATTGCGGGTGGTGGTTCAACCTTTATTCACATACTGGGTGCCTTGGATAAATTTGAAGCGGCAACCCAGGGTGATGAAAAAGTGGGTGTAGGGATTGTGCGCCGGGCGCTGGAAGAACCGCTCAAGCAAATCGCCACCAATGCCGGTTGGGAAGGATCCGTGGTTGTGGAAAGGATCAAAAAAGAAAAAACCGGGATTGGCTTTGATGCCCAAAAGTTGGAGTTTTCAGATATGTTCAAAGCCGGGATCGTGGATCCATTAAAGGTGACACGTTCCGCACTGCAAAATGCGGCTTCTATTGCTTCCATGTTACTGACCACCGAAGCATTGGTGGTTGAGAAACCGGAAGAAGATAAAAAGATGCCGGCTATGCCATCCGGTGGCGGATATGAAGGTATGATGTAGGTTAGATATCCGGGAATCAGATACTAAAGAAGGGCCAGACGAAAGTTTGGCCCTTCTTATTTGACAAATTTGACGACAGGATGCTATAATGGCCCGCTTAGAATAAGTGGGAGCAACGCCCACTTTTTGTTTTTAATTGGCACCTTGAGACCCGGGTGCAGGAGGAAAGCATGAAAATTGAAAAATTTTCTGAAATGCTGGATGAGATCCAGCGCGAAAGGGGCATCCCCAAGGAAGCGATCGTAGATGCGATCCGCCTGTCCCTGCTTTCTGCGGCAAAAAAGCGTTTTAAGGGTGAAGATGAAAATCTGGAAGTCAGGATCTCAGATCAGGGTGAGGTAAAGATTTTCCTTAAAAAAGAAGATCAGGAAAGCGATATCACCCCGAATGATTTTGGCCGTTTAGCGGCGCAGACCGCCAAACAGGTTATTATCCAGCGTATGCGGGAGGCGGAAAAAGACGAGGCCTTTGAAGAATTTTTGCATAAACAGGGTGAATTAGTAACCGGAATCGTGCAGCGTCGGGAGTATGGCGGTTACCTGGTTAATCTAGGCAAGGTTGAAACCGTTTTACCCTTTGCTGAAACCATTCCTGGTGAAACTTTACGCGAAAAAGACCATGTCAAACTCTATCTGGTTGAAACTAAAAAAACACCAAGAGGACCGTTTGTGGCCATTTCACGCGCCCATCCTGGCCTGGTCAAGAAATTATTCGAACTGGAGGTCCCTGAAATTAAAGAGGGGATTTTAGAGATTAAAGCGATTGCAAGAGAACCGGGTAAGCGGACCAAGGTGGCGGTTTATTCACATGATAAGAAAATTGGTGCGGTGGGGACCTGTGTGGGCCACATGGGACAAAGAATCCAAAATATTGTAAGAGAAATGGGCCCGGAAAGGGTGGATATCATGGAATGGAGCGAAAACCCGGCGGTTTTCATCGCCCATGCTCTAAGTCCGGCCAAGGTCGCTCGGGTTGGAATCAACGAGGCGGAAAAATCAGCCAAGGTTTATGTGCCTGAAAAAGAACTCCCTTTAGCCATTGGCAAAGAAGGGACCAATGTTAGATTGGCAGTTAAAATTACCGGCTGGAAAATAGATATCTTCTCAGAAGAGGAAGAGCAAAAGAAAGCCGCCGAAGAAAGCAAGCTTAAGACAGAAACAGAAGTTAAAGAAAAGGCCCCCGCAACAACCGAAGAGAAAGAAAAACCCAAGAAACGGGCCAGAATCAAGAAGGTAAAAGAAGAAGGAGAAAAACCAAAAGAATAATGGCCAAAGTAAAAGTCGGCGATTTAGCCAAAGAACTTAAATTAACCACCAAAGAATTAATAAAGATGCTTTCAGGCTTGGGGGTCCAGGTAAAAACCGCTGCCTCTTCGATTGATGAAGAATCGGCGCGGGTAGTTAAAGAGTTAACCCGGCCAAAACCCATTCCCGCCCCGGTCGCTCCAACTATTCCGAAACCTGTGCCACCCATTCCTAAAGCACCCGTCAAATCAATCCCGATAATTGAAACTGAAGACATTTCGGTAAGAGAGCTGGCAGCGAAAGCCGATATCAAATCTTCTGATATTATCAAAGAGCTGATGAAAAAAGGTGTGATGGCAACCATCAACCAGAGGATTGGGGCAGAGCTGGCGCGCGATATCGTTCTGGCCCAGGGAAAAGAAGTATCGATAAAAATTAAATCCGCCTATGTGGAAGCGATGGCGGAAAAGAAAGAAGCTGGCGGAAAGCTGGTGCTGCGGCCTCCGGTAGTTACGATCATGGGACATGTGGATCATGGAAAGACAAAATTATTGGATGCGATTCGTAAAACTAAAGTAGCTGAGGGGGAAGCGGGGGGCATCACCCAACATATTGGCGCTTATCAGGTAGCGGTCCATGGTAAAAAGGTCACCTTCCTTGATACCCCGGGTCACGAAGCTTTTACCGCATTACGCGCCCGCGGGGCCAAGGTTACCGATATTGTCATTCTGGTAGTAGCTGCGGATGATGGCGTCATGCCGCAAACCATAGAAGCGGTAGACCATGCCAAGGCCGCCGGGGTTCCGATCATTGTTGCCATGAATAAAATAGATAAGCCGGGCGTCAATCCGGATCGGGTTAAACAACAACTATCGGATTTAGGTTTAGTTCCCGAAGATTGGGGCGGTAAGACGGTGATCGTTCCTACCTCAGCCAAGCAAATGACCGGTATCAATGAATTGCTGGAAATGATCTTGCTGGTGGCGGAGATACAGGAATTGAAGGCCGATCCCGAAGCTAACGGTACCGCAATCGTGGTTGAATCAAAATTAGATAAAGGACGTGGGCCGGTGGCCACCGTACTGGTAAAAAATGGCACCTTGAGGGTGGGTGACGTTTTTACCCTTGGTTCGACCTATGGCAGAATCCGGGCCTTGCTGACAGAAACCGGTGCGCGGCTGGATAAAGCCGGACCATCCACTCCGGTGGAGGTTTTAGGCAGCCTGGAAGTCCCCAATGCCGGCGATATGCTGAAAGTCATGCCTTCAGAAAAGGAAGCGCGCCTATGCGCGGAACAAAGGAAAGAAATGCAGGTCAGCAAGACGCGGGCCAAGGCCCTTTCTCTCGAAGATTTCTCCAAGGAAGTTAAAGAGGGTGAGGCCAGAGATTTGTGCCTGGTGGTCAAAGCGGATGTCAATGGTTCAATTGAGGCCATTGTTAAATCTGTCCAGAATCTGGCGGTGGGGAATATTCGGGTAAATATTATTCATACCGGCGTGGGGTCAGTTAACGAATCAGACATCATGCTGGCGAAAGCTTCCAACGCTATCATTATTTGCTTCAATGTCGGAACTTCGGGCAATGCCGAAACGCTGGCAGCGGAAGAAGGGATTGAGGTCCGAGCCTATAATATTATTTATAAGCTAATTGATGATGTTAAGCTGGCGATGGAAGGGATGCTGGAACCGGTCTATGAAGAAGTGATCGTCGGGCATGCTGAAGTGCGACAACTCTTTCATTTTTCAAAAGTTGGTGTGATTGCGGGTTGCTTTGTGACCGATGGCAAGATGACGCGCAGTAACCGCATACGCATTTTCAGGGACAGACAAAAGATCTATGATGGTAAACTTGAGTCGCTCAAACGCTTCAAAGAAGATGTGAAAATGGTAGAGCAAAATTTCGAATGCGGCATTTCTATCACCGGCTATGCCGATTTTCAGATGGGGGATATCATTGAAGCTTACGAGATGAGAGAAAAAGGCAGGATATAATGACCAGGGCGGAGCGGGTGGCCGAACGGATAAAACAGGATGTCAGTAGTATTATCCGTGAAAGAGTAGCTGACCCGCGGGTCGGCTTTGTGAGTGTCACTGAAGTTGATCTTTCCCCCGATCTCAAGAACGCTACCATTTACTTGAGTGTCATGGGTGATGAACAGAAAAAAAAAGAAACGATGGAAGCTTTTTCCTCGGCCAGAGGATTCATTCGCTCGCAGCTGGCGGTGATGCTGAATCTGCGCCTTACCCCCGAAATTCATTTTGTCCATGACGATTCAATCGAAAGAGGGAGTCGGATTCTGGGTCTAATTTCTCAATTGCATACCGAGCATGAAGAACGGCCTGTTCGAAAAAATAAGAAAAGCAGTAAAAAGCGCTAAAACCGCTCTGATTGTCGCTCACATTGATCCGGATGGGGATACGATTGGATCGGCGATCGCTTCCGCCATGCTACTCAGTCAACTGGGTCTAACCGTTACCCTCTACTCCGCAGATGGCGTTCCTGCCATTTACCGTTTTCTACCCTGGGCAAACCGCATTAAGCATGAACTTCCTCTCGGCGCCCATTTTGATCTGGCGGTTGCGGTTGACGCCTCTGATCTGGACCGCATCGGGAATAAAATAAACCTGCGAGAGAGCGCTGCCCTGATCATTAATATCGATCATCACCCGGATAACAGCCAGTATGGCGATATTAACTATGTTGAAAAGATCTCCTCGGTGGCCGAGCAAATCTATAAACTTTGTAAGTATTTTAAAGTCAAATTGAATCGAGAAATGGCGGAAAATATTTATACCGCTATGATTACGGACACCGGAAATTTCCGTTATGAAAATACCAGTGTGTCAACTTTTTTGGTGGCCGCTGAATTGCTGAAAGCCGGGGTGAAGACCCATGAGATCACCACGCGGATTTATGATACCAAGAGCCTGGTTTCTTTGAAGATCATGGCCAAAGCCCTGGCGCAACTTGATTTTTCAGCGGAGGGGAAGGTCGCCTGGTCGGCTATCAGTCATGCGATGATGATGGATACCGGCGCCCGAGGGGAAGATCTGATTGGTTTGGTGGACTTAATCCGTTCGATCGATGGGGTAGAGGTGGCGATCCTTTTCCGGGAAGATAAGGACAAGATAAAAATAAACTTTCGTGCGAAACACAAAGTGAATGTGGGAGAAATTGCCACGCGGTTTGGAGGCGGAGGACACGCCAAAGCGGCCGGAGCGATCGTGGCCGGAAATCTTTCCGAAGTAAAAAATAGGGTAGTGATGGAAGCGGTCAAATACATTGAAGCGCTTAAATATTTAGTTTAAATGAACGGCATCATTATTGTAAATAAACCCAAAACCTGGACCTCATTTGATGTGGTGGCAAAAATCCGCAACCTTTCCGGAGTGAAAAAAGTAGGCCACTCCGGTACGTTGGATCCAATGGCCACCGGCGTTTTGCCAGTTTTTCTCGGCTCGGCTACCAAATCGATCAGCTATTTTCTAGAAGGCGATAAGGCCTACGCGGGTGAAATGGTTTTAGGGATCAAGACGGACACGGGGGATGCTGACGGGAAAAGGGTATCAGGGAATCCGGAGATCAGGGTATCCGGGGAAAAGATCGAAGAAATATTTAATAAATATAAGGGTGAAATAGAACAGGTCCCGCCCATGTTTTCGGCGGTAAAGGTCAATGGGAAGCGGTTATATGAACTGGCGCGCAAGGGGATCGTGGTGAAACGCGAGCCGCGAAAAGTAAAAATCTACGAGCTCCAGATTACCAATGACGATCAGAGTATCGCTACGGAAAGACGAATTTCTTTTTATGTTAAGTGTTCAAAGGGTACCTACATCCGCCAGCTGGTGATGGATATAGGTGACGATTTAGGTTGTGGAGCGCATCTCACTCAATTAGAACGGGTCTATGCCCATCCCTTCCATATCAGCCAGGCCATAAAGATGGAAACAATCATCACCCTGGCTGGGGTTGGTCAATTAGCGTCGATTATCATTCCAGTGGAGGATTTGAAGGTTGAACCAAGAGCAAGCTAAGAGAAAGATCGAAAAGCTGCGCGATGAGATTCATCACCATGATTACCGCTATTATGTTTTAGATAAGCCGGAAATATCCGACCAAGATTATGATAAATTATTTGATGAGCTTTTAAGGTTAGAAAAAGAACTCCCTAATTTGATAGTTTCAGACTCACCCACACAAAGAGTCGGAGGCCAACCTTTAAAAATGTTTTCTACTGTAACGCATAAAGCGCCGCTCTTATCATTAGATAAGGCAAGCACGGAAGAAGAATCAAGAGATTTTGATGGTCGGATAAAAAAACTATTAAATAAAGAACAAATAGAATATTTTCTTGAATATAAAATGGATGGTTTAGCGATTTCCCTAGAATATAAAAAAGGGAAATTAATAACAGGTGCAACGAGAGGGGATGGTATTCACGGGGAGGATATAACTCAAAATCTAAAAACAATAAGAACTATTCCTATTGTTTTACGAAAACCGATAGATATAGAAGTCAGAGGAGAAGTAATCCTCCCCTATGAAGCGTTTATCAAAATAAATGAAGAAAGGATGGAGAAGGAAGAGCTTAAATTTGCTAACCCAAGAAATGCTGCTGCTGGATCAGTCCGACAATTGGATCCCAAAATAACCAGCAAACGTCCCCTTGATTTTTATGCATATTATGGTTCACCACAAAAAGGCATTACTAATCAATATGATATGATGCGTTATTTAAATGAAATCGGTTTTCGTTACCCTTCACTCTATATGCCTTTAAAAGATATAGATGAAGTCATTAAATATATTAAAGAATTAGAAAATAAAAGAGCAAAATTGCCTTACGAAATAGATGGTATGGTAGTAAAAGTTAACAACTTTATTGACCAGAACAAGCTTGGTTTTACAACCCGCGCTCCCCGCTGGGCAATAGCGTTCAAATATAAACCTATGCAAGCGGAAACGATAATTGAGGATATAACTGTCCAGGTTGGTAGAACCGGTGCTCTTACCCCGGTGGCATTTCTTAAACCGGTGCACCTGGCGGGAGTGGTAGTTAAAAGAGCCACCTTGCATAACGAAGATGAAATTAGACGGAAGGGAATCAAGATCAAGGACCATGTTAAAGTACAAAGGGCGGGGGAAGTAATTCCGGAAGTGGTTGAGGTAATTAAAAGCAAACGAACCGGCCACGAAAAAGAATTCCATATGCCCAAGACCTGTCCGGTTTGCGGCGCCAGAGTTTACCGACCGGAGGGCGAGGTCATCGCCCGCTGTATCAATTTTTCCTGCCCGGCCCAGGTTATGGGTAGGATAACCCACTTTACCACCCGTGAAGCGATGGATATGGAGCATGTCGGACCGGCGCTGGTTTATCAACTGGTTGAAAAAGGATACGTCAAAGATGCGGCGGACCTTTACTCCCTGACCAAGGATGATGTGATGAAACTGGAGAGGATGGCGGACAAATCAGCCCAAAATGTAATTGATTCGATTAAAGCCAGTTTAGACCGGCCCTTTGATAGATTGATATTTGCGCTGGGAATAAGAATGATCGGCCGCCGCACCGCTCAGCTTTTAGCGGAAAATTATTTCGATATTGATAAGCTCTGCACCGCCAAAGCAGAAGAGCTGTCCAAGATTCACGAGATCGGACCCAAGGTGGCGGAATCAATGGTTAATTTCTTTAAACAAAAAGAGAACCAGCGCCTGATCGAAAAATTGAAAAAGGCAGGGGTCAGGGTTAAGGGAGAAGCGCTGAAGGGGCCCCGACCGCTAGCCGGTAAAAATTTCGTTTTTACTGGCGGTATGGAAAATTACACCCGGCCTGAAGCAGAAGAGTTGGTCCGTAAGCTTGGCGGTCGCGCCAGTTCCTCGGTATCTAAGGAAACCGACTTTGTCGTGGCCGGGACCGAACCGGGATCAAAATTTAATAAAGCCAAGAAATTGGGAGTCAAGATAATCTCAGAAGCGGAATTTAATAAATTAATCAGCAAATTAAATTAAAAATTTTGGATCCAATTTGCTTTCGGCGGCTTGCATGGCTCTGGCTTTTTCTTCCGTTCCCGGTTTTCCACTGCGGATATTAGCCACTTCTTTATACTGCTGTACGCCCGGTTGGATAAAAGGATTCTGTCCCAGTAGCAATCCACTGAGGGCGATGGCGTTCATTTCGTATTGGAAAAACATGCCCAGGCTAAAAGCGTCCAGCTGAGGCAGGCTATAACTCATGGTGGGGATCCCGCCTTCATGGTGAGCATCCCGCAACCCTTCGATGAAGGCAGAATTGGCAAAATGTAAACTCTTTCCATCCAGATATTCAACCGGTGTGCCTTTACCCGGGATAACCACATCTACACCCGGATTTTCCAACATGAGAATGGTTTCAATAAAGATCCTTTCTCCCTGCTGGATCATCTGGCCGTTGGCGTGCGCCTTTTCCGTGTAGTATTCCGGAGCAATCCATAACCCTTCACCATTTTTACCTTCGCTTTCCGGTCCGAGCTGTTCCATCCAGGCCGTCGTGCTGCGTAAATCAAAAACACCGGTCGAAGCCAGCTCGATCTTCTTGCCCCAGTATTTATGCGCGACATAACGCATGACGGCTCTAAGCATAGAAATATTTTTCTCAAAAGGTTGGTTTCTTACCTGTTCTTCCGCCCATTTTGCCCCGGCGATGAACTCTTTAATATCCACACCGGCGACGGCTAAAGCAAATAAGCCCACCGGACTGGTTACGGAGAACCTTCCCCCAACATTCTCCGGCACCACAAAGGAAACATACCCTTTTTCATTAACTAGTTTTCTTAGTGACCCCTTAGCCTTATCGGTTATGGCGACGATCCTTTTCACGGCTTCTTGCGGCGGGTAACTGTTTTCCATAATTTTTTGAATCAGGGCGAAAGCAATCGCCGGTTCCACCGTGTCTCCCGATTTAGAGATAACATTTCCGCCAACCCTTTGTCCCGCCATGATTTCAAGCACGCGCGCGGTGTAAGCCGGATCCATATTGCTGCCAAGAAAGAAAATGCGGGGTGTCCCGCCTCGCTGCTCCGGGAAGAGGAGATTGAAAAACTCCAGGCTCCCGCGGACGGCTTCAATCGTAGCCTTGATCCCCAGGAAAGAACCGCCAATCCCAATGGACCAGAAATCATCAATTTCTGCGGATAATTTTTCTGCGGCATTTTGGATGGCTCCCAGCTCAGCCGCAGAGGTGAAGGGGCGTTCTGTTTTCCATCCCGTCATTACCGTTTCCTTATCTTTGAGTGAGGCGGCTTTCCCTTCCAGCAGCCGTGCTTGTAAATCAACCACCTGGTTGGCCGCCGCTTGAAATTCTCTCAGCTCGGTAATATGGGGACCGCCGTATTGACCGAATCTCCGATAATCAAATTTGAGGGGAAGGTGGGGGGTGAGATTGCTTTTCTTTATCAAACCAACCGGCACTTCGAATCCGCTCATTTTAAATGCCCCTTTCTTTCTCGTAACATTTTATATAATTTTTCACTGTTTGTAAAATTAAATTTGTGTTATTATTGCAAAAAATAAAGGAGGAAGCTATGGAAATTAAAATTGTAAAGAACCGCAGAGACTTCAGGGATTTTGTGATGCTTCCCTGGAAAATCTATCGCAAAGATCCTGCCTGGGTGCCGCCTTTAATCTCCGAGGTGGAATTTGTCTTAAATACCAAGCAAAACCCATTTTGGAAACATGCGGAATTGAAGTTGTTCCTGGTAAAGAAAAAAAGAAAGGTAATAGGAAGGATCGCGGCGATTATTGATAAAAACTACAACCAGCTTCAAAAAGAAAAAGTCGGCTTCTTTGGGTTCTTCGAATGTTTCAATAACTACGAAGTGGCGGAGCTGCTTTTGAGCGCGGCCAAGATGTTTCTGCACGAAAATGGGATGGAAATTATGCGCGGACCGATGAATCCCACCGTCTACGAGGAATGCGGGACGTTGATTAATGGGTTTGATTCGCAGCCCTATGTAATGATGACCCATAATCCGCCGTACTATCCGCAGTATTTTGACAGATTCGGTCTGGTGAAAGCGGTAGATTGGTACGCTTATCTAGGCGAAGTTTTACCAGAACCACCTAAAACGGCAGAGATTGCAGCAAAATATGCGGCTGAAAACTATCCTCAGGTAAAAGTGCGTCCCATGCAAATGGGAATATTTGATCAAGAAGTCCAGAAAATAAAAGAAGTATTCAATGCGGCCTGGAGTAAAAATTGGGGGCATGTGCCGTTTACCGATGACGAAATGAAAGCGCTGGCTAAACGACTTAAGCCGCTGGCCGTACCGGAATTAGCTTATTTTGCTGAGATAGAAGGGAAACCGGTAGGGGTCTTAATTGCTATTCCTAATTTTAATGAAGTGCTAAAACATCTGAATGGCCGTTTATTTCCTTTCGGTTGGATAAAGGCCCTTTATTATGCCAGGAAGATTAAGACGGCGCGTTTGGTTATTATGGGCGTTTTGGAAGAATACCGTAAAATGGGGGTGGAAGCGCTGATGTATGTCGCGGCCCATAAAGCCGGATACAAATTGGGCTATAAGTGGGTTGAGGCTTCCATGATCCTGGAGCAGAATAATTTAACCAGGAAAGCGGCTGAAGCCTTTAGCGCAAAACCCTATAAAACCTATCGTATTTATGACATGAGAATATAATTAATTTCAACTTATGTTATCAATTATCATCCCCGTTTTGAATGAAGAAAAATTTCTCCCGCGGCTGCTGGAATCTATCCGAAAACAGAATTATGCGTGCGAAGTAATTGTGGCGGATGGCGGATCGCACGATCAAACACTGGCCTGCGCCAGGGGAGCTAAATGCTTAATGGTGAAGGGGGGGAACCCGGCCGAAGGTAGAAACGCCGGGGCCAGGGTTGCCAATGGAGAACATTTGCTCTTTCTGGATGCAGATGTGGTTTTGCCGGATGATTTTTTAGCGCAGAGTTTTCGGGAAATAACGAAGAAGAAATTAGAAGTCGCCACCTGTCGCGTCCATCCGCTTTCACGCCATTATTTGGACAAGCTGCTATATTTGATAGCGGATTTGATAATTCATCTCATGCAAAAAATTAAGCCGCTTGCCCACGGATTTTGTATTTTTAGTACGCGAGCCATGCATAATCGGATAAACGGTTTTGATGAGGGCATCACTTTTGCCGAAGATGCTGAGTATGTTTATCGGGCTGCGAAATACGGCAGGTTTGGCGTGATCAACCCCAGGATTGGCGTTTCGGTTCGCCGTTTTGAAAAAGAGGGCCGGCTGAAATTAACTTTGAAATATATTTACCTTAATCTGCGACGTTTCCTGGGTAAAGAGATACGCTCTCCGGTTCCCTATCAGTATGGAAATTATGATTGATTTGCATGCAAAATTGGCGGCGTGTTATAATCGCTGATAATGACAATTAAATTAATTCTCAACCCAGCTGCAATTAATGGTAAGGCGGAGAAAGTCTACTGGCCGCGGATCAACAAATTTTTCCAGGAAAGAAAGATCCCGTTCGAGATGGAACGAACCACTGGGGCTGGGGAGGCCACTCTTTTGTCAAAAGGAGCGGTAGAACAAGGTTTTAAAACCATCGTAGCCGTAGGGGGAGATGGAACGGCGCATGAAGGCTTAAACGGTTTGGCGGGCAGTCAGGTGAATTTCGGGGTTATTCCCTGTGGGGTGGGTAACGATTTTGTTAAGATGCTCGGGCTCTCAATTAATAATCTGGAAGCCGCCTGTCAGGTTGTTGCCGATGGGTTTACCAAAAAGATCGATGTGGGGTTGGTGAATGGCAAGTATTTCTTAAACATGGTGGGGATCGGGTTTGACGGTGAAGTGGCGGAAAGGAAAGCGAAAACCCCGGCATTTATTCACGGGTTTTATGCCTATCTGATCCAGATTCTCCCGGTTTTATTTTTCTACCAGCCTAAGCATGTTAAAATAAAAATAAATGGTGTAAGCCTGGAAGCCGATATTTTATTACTCACGATCGGGAATGGGAGGTACAGTGGAGGGGGGTTTAAGCTTACGCCGCAGGCTGAATTGGATGACGGTTTATTGGATATTTGCCTGTCGAAATACCCGGGGAGGTTGAGCGTCCTTTGGAGTATACCCAAAGTCCCCAAGGGAGAACATGTCAATTTGTCGTTTGCTACCATGTTTCGGGCAACTGAAATTTCGGTATCTTCCGAAGTCTCTCTGGCAGCACATATAGACGGGGAAGTGGTCAGAGAGAAAACCTATGCTATTAAACTGCTGCCCAAGTTTTTGAATTTATTGGTGAAAAAGTGACAACAGCGAAATTGCTTAAATCAATCGCGGTGGTGACGCCGGGAGGGGATGCTCCGGGAATGAATACCGCGATTCGTTCTGTGGTTAGAACCGCTATCTATCACGGCCTAAAAGTCTGGGGGATTGAAAAAGGATGGTTCGGTTTAATCAATGGATTGATCATCGAGATGGGACCGAAGTCGGTCGGCGGAATTATTAATAAAGGCGGCACGATTCTCCATACGCGACGTTGTCCGGAATTCAGAGATAAGAAAAATATGGAAAAGGGATATAAGGAGCTAAAATCACGGTCCATCGACGCGCTGATTGTCATTGGTGGCGACGGATCGATGCATGCGGCGCATGGTTTTAGTAAGCGCTTCGGTGTGCCGGCAAATTTTATACCGGCTACGATTGATAATGATATCCCAGGTACGGATTTTACGATCGGCTTTGATACCGCCGTCAATACCGCCCTGGACGCCATCGATAAAATCAGAGACACCGCCACCTCCCACGAGCGGTTGTTCCTGGTGGAAGTGATGGGAAGGGAAAAAGGCTTTATCGCACTGGATGTGGGACTGGCAGCAGGAGCGGAGGCGATTCTTATCCCTGAGATCAAATACAATACCGATAAGCTGGTGCGTGAAGTAAGGGTTGGCCAGGAGCGGGGTAAAGAGAGTTTTATTTTTGTGGTAGCGGAAGGAGCGGGCGACGTCTATGCCCTGGCAAAAGAATTGCAAATAAAATTGAATATCGAAGTGCGCATCACCATTCTTGGCCACGTGCAGCGGGGTGGAGCACCTACCGCGCTGAGCCGTGGGCTGGCCTGTAAATTAGGAGCGGCGGCGGTGGAGGCGCTCCTCAAGGGAAAATCCGGCTACATGATCGGTGTAGTTTCAGAAAAAATAATATTCAGACAGATTGCTCAAATTTATCGGACGGTTAAGAAAGTAGATCTTAAACAGCTGCAACTCGCCAATATGCTGGCTAGTTAACATGACAATTTAATTGGAACTTGATCTGTGATATAATCCCCAACTATGACCAATTCTCCTCTGTCGATTGTGCTTTTATGGCACATGCATCAACCCTTTTATAAAGACCTCATTACTCAGGAATATGTGTTGCCCTGGGTAAGATTGCACGCTATAAAGGATTACTATGATATGGTGGCTATTCTGGATAAATTCCCAGAAGTAAAGGTTAATTTTAATCTGGTGCCATCGCTGCTGCTGCAAATTGAAGATTACATCAATCATAAGGATACCATCAAAGAAAAGTGTCTGGATTTAACCAAGAGAGATCCCAATGATATGTCCCTGGAGGACCGGATTTATATCTTAAGGAATTTTTTCATGGCCAACTGGGATAATATGATAAAGCCCTATCCCCGTTACTACGACCTCCTGCTCAAGCGCGGCCGCTTTATTTCAAAAGACGAGCTGGAAGAGGTGGCTTCGCATTTTTCCTCACAGGAAATCCTGGATCTCCAGGTTTGGTTCAATCTGGCCTGGTTTGGTTTTATCTATAAGAACGAAGATCCGGTCATAAAAGAATTAATTAGGAAGGGAAAATACTTCAGTCAGGAAGACAAAGCGGCGGTGATCGACAAACAGTGGGAAATAATGAAGCTGATTATTCCAAAATACCGGCAGCTGGAAGAACGCGGTCAGATTGAGATCAGCACCACTCCCTTTTATCATCCCATCCTGCCTTTATTATGTGACTCGGAGGTGGCAAAAGATTCTTTTTCTCAGATAAAACTGCCCCGGACGCGCTTTCAGCATCCGGAAGACGCTGTCCGGCAGATTGAGGAGGCGAGCAAGTTTCATGCCGAGCGTTTTGGGAAAAAACCGCAGGGGATGTGGCCCTCGGAGGGTTCCGTTTCAGAATGCATCATTCCGTTGATGGCCAAGGCCGGCATCCAGTGGATTGCAACCGATGAGGGCATATTAGAGCGGTCCATCCAGAAGGTCGAACAGAGAAACAGGACCATGACGGCGGAGGATCTTTGTCAACCTTACCGGATTGAAAAAGAGGGGTGCGAAGTAACGGCCATTTTCCGTAACCATTTCCTCTCGGATCAGATCGGATTTGTCTATTATCGCTTCCGCATCGAAGATGCGATCGCCGATTTTAATTCCCATTTGAAGAACATCCGGCTGAGTTTGCCGGATAATCACAAAAAACACCTGGTCAGCATCATTCTTGACGGAGAAAACGCCTGGGAATATTACAGCGGCGGCGGCAAACCCTTTCTCGAGGCATTTTATAAATTCCTCTCCAGTTACCCTGAATTTAAAACCACGCGCATCTCCGATTACCTGGCAGAAAACCCACCCGAAAAAAAACTTAATCGCCTTTTTCCGGGATCCTGGATAAACAGCAATTTCCGTATCTGGATCGGTCATGAAGAAGATAACACTGCCTGGGACTATTTGAGCGAAGCCCGCGCCATGTTAGAGCGTAAAAACGCCAATGACCCTTTGGCCTGGCAAGAAATCTATATTGCCGAAGGGTCAGACTGGTGCTGGTGGTACGGTGATGACCACTCCTCAGATAATGATGAAATATTTGACGCGCTTTTCCGTAAGCACCTGAAAAATGCCTATTCCCTGGTCAATGAAATGCCGCCCGCCGATCTGGATATCCCCATCAAACGCATCCGGTTTATTCGACCGATACGGGAACCGGTTTATCTGATCAATCCGGTGCTTGACGGAAAAGTCACCAATTATTACGAATGGCTCTCCGCCGGTTATCTTAATATTTCAGGTGCCAGCGGCGCCATGCACCAGACCACGGTCACCGTCCTGGATGAGATTTATTACGGTTTTAATCTGAAGAATCTCTTTTTGCGCCTGGGCTTTAATTTTGATCTATCCATGGAGGAGATGAAATATTTTTCCTACGGGATTATCTTTTATGCCCCGGTGGAGATGAAGGCGGAAATCGTTTTTGATTTTGAAAAGAATCGCTATGTTTTCAATCTTTATCGGCTGGAAAATAAGAATAACTGGCAATTTGTTCAATCCCTGGAATCCTTCGGGATAGATAATATTCTGGAAATTGGCATTCCCTTCGCCTACCTGGCAGCGAAACCCTCCAGTCAGGTAGAATTTGTGGTCGTGGTTTATCGTAAAGGCAGCGAGATCGAGCGCTGGCCAACCGGCCGCGGCATTGTGGTGACCGTACCCAACGAAGATTATGAGTCAGAGCAATGGTTTGTGTAAGGAAACGAAGATGGGAAAAGTAAATTTTTTATTCGGGATTCATTGTCATCAGCCGGTAGGTAATTTTGAGCATATTTTTGAGGAAGCCTACCAGAAATCTTATCTGCCTTTCCTGCAGGTGCTGGAACGCCATCCCAAGATCAAATGCGCCGTCCATTATAGCGGAGTATTGTATGATTGGTTTTTAGAAAAAAGGCCGGAATATATTGATTATCTGATCAAACTGATCAATCGTCACCAGATTGAAATCATGGTCGGCGGTTATTATGAACCAATTTTGCCGATCATCCCCGAGGTGGACCAAATCGGTCAAATTAATCTGCAGAAGGAATTCGTGCAGAGCAAATTAAATTATTCGGCCCGGGGCCTGTGGCTGACGGAGAGAATCTGGGAACCACAATTGCCTCAAGCTTTATCCAGGGCGGGGATTGAATACTTAATGGTGGATGATTCCCATTTTATTTCTGCCGGCATACTCCCGGAAAAACTTTATGGTTATTACATCACCGAACATGAGGGAGAGACCCTCAAGGTCTTTCCCATCAGCAAAAAATTACGCTACATGATCCCCTTCAAGTTGCCCGAGGAAACCATAAACTATTTAAGGAGCCTGGCCGATTTGGGGAGTGAGGGAACGGCGGCGATCATGGCGGATGACGGGGAAAAATTTGGCGTGTGGCCCGATACCTATAAGTGGGTCTATGAAGAGAAATACCTGGAAAGATTATTTAGTATGCTGGAAGAAAATTGTTCCTGGATAGAATTTATGACCTTCTCTGAATACCTTGATCAATATCCGGCCCTGGGCAGGGTGTATATGCCGACCGCTTCTTATGCGGAAATGATGGAGTGGGCGCTGCCCTATGACGCCGGGATGAAATATGAAAAACTGGTCCAGGAGATCAAAAAGCAGAATCGCTATGAAGATTATCAGCAATTTATCAAGGGCGGGTATTTCAAGAATTTCTTTGTTAAATACCCCGAGGCCAATAATATGCATAAGCGCATGCTGCAGGTAAGTAAAAAAATTCAGACCTTGAAAAAGGGGAAAAGCCTGGGAGGGGAGGGGAAGAAGGGCCTGGATCTGGAAAAGGCGGAAAGAGAACTGTATAAAGGACAGTGTAACTGTGCGTACTGGCACGGAGTTTTTGGCGGGCTTTATCTTAATTATTTACGCAACGCCGTTTATCATCATTTGATTGCAGCGGAGAGGGAGATTGATCTCCAGCACAAGAACAAAAAGGGGTATGTGGAACTTTCGGTGTCGGATTTGGACAAAGACGGGCGTGACGAAATCGTCTTAACCAATGATTATATGAGCTTATTTATTGATCCGGATGAGGGCGGAGGACTTTATGAGCTTGATTATAAGCCTAAATGCTTCAATTTAATTGATACCTTAGCTCGTCGACCGGAAGTTTATCATGAAAAGATTAAAAACGCTGCGCTGCAAGGCAATTTCAATTTTGCTGAACAGACCAAGAGCATTCATGATGTGGTCCGGGTTAAGGAACAGGGTTTGGAGAAAGCGCTGGTCTATGATTGGCATCGTCGCATTTCCCTGCTCGATCATTTTCTGGCAGAAGATACGACACTGGAAAAATTTTCGACCGTTGCCTACCAGGAAGAAGGGGATTTTGTCCTGGGAAATTATCAATATTTCCCAAAAAAATCGGCCCGGGAACTGAATTTGCGGCTTTACCGTGAAGGCAGGGTGAGCGGAACACCCATCCGGGTGGATAAAAACCTCACCTTATTTGCCAACCAGTCGGTGATCAGTATTGAATATGAAATAAATAATCTGGGACAAGAGAAAAAAAGCTTGTGGTTTGCCCCCGAATTTGATTTTTCTCTGCTGGCGCCAAAAGCCGATGATCGCTATTATGAAATTGAGGGAAAAGTACTTGAAGATAAGACACTCGCTAGTCGAGGAGAAGAAGAGGGTGTCTTCGGCATAAAACTGGTTGACAACTGGAATCGATTTGCGCTATCATTGCGCTGGGAAAAAACCGCGCGGCTTTGGCGTTTTCCGATTGAAACAGTTTCTCAATCCGAAGGCGGATTTGAAAAAACTTTTCAGAATTCGGTGATAGTTCCCAGTTGGAAAATAGTTCTTGGTCCTCTGGGTAAGTGGAAGGTTAGAATTACTTTACTCATTGAAGAATAATTTTGCCCTTTTGTACTTTGTACTAATAATATTAAGAGAGAGGTGGAATAAATGATATTGATCAGGAAAAAGAAGACCTCCAAAGAAAAGGCGGAAGAAAAACCGGAAAAGAAAGCCCCTGCCAAGAAAAAGGAAGAAAAGGAAGGAAAAAAACGCGTATCTTTTCTGGCCCGGATTGTCAGGCGACCCCGGACCGTAAAACAAACGGTCCCACCCTCCGCCGAGCTGGAAAAGGAAACGATGGAAGAGGCGGTGGAAGAGAGCAAATATTATGTTGGGCCAACCGTTCAAACTTTTGAAAGCCGCACAGAAGAATTTGTTTTTCCTCAAACCTATAACGATACCAAGATTGTCTTGCTGGTGCGTGACCCGCACTGGGTTTTTACTTATTGGGAGATCA
>Ga0315287_10002151_pt1 | contig 18505 bp, 23 predicted proteins | sample YL17G11_0_MG_FD_205037 | JGI IMG/M metagenome (GOLD analysis project Ga0315287, IMG submission 205037) | Sediment microbial communities from Yellowstone Lake, YNP, Wyoming, USA - YL17G11_0 | ecosystem: Environmental > Aquatic > Freshwater > Lake > Sediment | place: USA: Wyoming | collected...
CAGCACGACCTGCCTGGTCTTCGACCTGCCGCCACGCGTCGCCAGTTGACGCAGGCGCGACAATGCGACGATGAAATACCTACACACCATGGTCCGCGTGACCGACATCGAGCAGTCGCTGCGTTTTTACCGCGACGCACTCGGCCTCGCACTCCTTTCGCGTCGCGACAACGAGGCGGGGCGCTTCACGCTGGTCTTCCTGGCCGCGCCCGGTGACCCTTCGGCGCAGGTCGAGCTGACCTACAACTGGCCCAAGGAAGGCGTCGGCGAGATCTACAGCGGTGGCCGAAACTTCGGCCACCTGGCCTACGCGGTCGACGACATCTACGCCACCTGCCAGCGCCTGCTCGACCACGGCGTGGCCATCAACCGCCCACCGCGCGACGGCCACATGGCCTTCGTGCGCTCGCCCGACAACATCTCGATCGAGTTGCTGCAGGCCGGTGCCGCACTGCCACCGGCCGAGCCCTGGAAGTCGATGCCCAACACCGGCGTCTGGTAGCCGTGTACCTGCCCAGGCATTTCGAGCAGAACGATGCTGCGGTGCTGGCTGCGGCGATGCACGCGCATCCGCTGGCGACCCTGATCGTCGCCACCATCGAGGGGCCGACGGCCGACTTGATCCCACTCGAGTTCCATCCGGAGGTCGGTGCGCACGGCACGCTGCGCGGCCATGTCGCCCGCGCCAACCCGCTGTGGCGTGCGGCGGGCGCCGCCGTGCTGGCGGTGTTCCACGGCCCGCAGGCTTATGTGTCGCCGAACTGGTACCCGAGCAAGCGCGAGCATGGCAAGGTGGTGCCGACCTGGAACTACACCATGGTCCAGGCGCGTGGCACGCTGCGGGCCATCGAAGATGCGCCCTGGGTGCATACCTTGGTTACCCAGCTGACCGACCGCCATGAATCGACCCAGGCCGCCCCCTGGGCGGTCAGCGATGCGCCCGACGACTACGTGCAGCAGATGCTTCGCGCCATCGTCGGCATCGAGATCGAATTGAGGTCCCTGGTCGGCAAGTGGAAGGTCAGCCAGAACCGCAGCCTGAGCGATCGGCAGGGTGTGGCCGAGGGCCTGGCCGCGCACCCGATGGCTGCGCTGGTGCGCAGCCCTGCCAATTCAGCGTAGCGCCGTCGCCTCGCGGGCCAGCCGCGTGATGCGCGCCCAGTCGCCAGCGGCAAGAGCATCGGCCGGCGTCAGCCACGAGCCGCCGCAAACCTTGACATTGGGCAGCGCGAGGAACTGCGGCGCGGTTTCGACCGTGACGCCGCCGGTGGGGCAGAACACGACATCGGGAAACGGACCGGCCAGGGCTTTCAACATCGGCACGCCACCGGCTGCGGTGGCGGGGAAGAACTTCAGGAAGGTGAGGCCGTCGGCATTCGCCGCCATCACTTCGCCGGCGGTGGCCACGCCGGGCAGCAAGGGCAGCTGCGCCTCGCGGCAGGCGGCGCCGATCGCGGCGGTGTAGCCGGGGCTGACGCCGAACTGGCAGCCGGCGTCGCGCGCAGCGTGCACGTCGCCCACGGTGCGCAAGGTGCCGGCACCCACGATGGCCTCGGGCACGTCGCGTGCGATGGCCTCGATGCAAGCCAGTGCGACCGGCGTGCGCAGCGTCACTTCGAGCACGCGCACGCCGCCTTCGACCAGCGCGCGCGCCATCGCCACGGCATGCTCCAGCCGCTGCAACACAATGACCGGAATGACTGGACCGAGCGCGACGAGTTCGAGGGTGTGCTTGATCACGGGGGTGTCCTTTACAGCCAGCTGCAAGCGCCCTGCTCGGCGCCGGTGACGTTCTTGCGCATGCCAGCAAACAGTTCGCGGCCGAGGCCGTGGCCGTTGGCGTCGGCCTGCTCCGGGCTCAGGTGAACGGTGTTGCGTGCGGCCCAGGTCGCCGCATCGACCAGCGCATCGAGCGTGCCGGCCACCGCGTCGAGACGGATGCGGTCGCCGGTGATGACCTTGGCGAGCGCGCCCCCGGCCAGCGCTTCGGGGCTGACATGGATGGCAGCCGGTACCCTGCCCGACGCGCCGCTCATGCGGCCATCGGTGACCAGTGCGACCTTGAAGCCCTTGCCCTGCAGCACGGCCAGCGGCGGCGTCAGCTTGTGCAACTCGGGCATGCCGTTGGCGCGCGGGCCCTGGAAACGCACCACGGCAACGAAGTCGCGCTCCAATGCGCCCGCCTTGAATGCGGCGTGCAAGGCCTCCTGGCTGTCGAACACGATCGCCGGGGCCTCGACGACCCAGCGGTCTTCGGGCACGGCGCTGGTCTTGATCACTGCGCGGCCGAGATTGCCTTCGAGCAGGCGCAGGCCGCCGCTGTCGGAGAACGGTTGTGCGGCGGGGCGAACGACGCTGTCATCGCCGCTGGCGCGGGGCCACGCCCGCCAGACCAGCTTGGGCGTACCGTGTTCGAGCGCCGGCTCGTCGCAGTACGCGCGCAGGCCGCGCTCGCTCACGGTGGCCACGTCGGCATGCAGGCAGCCCGCCTCGAGCAACTCACGCAACACGAAACCGGGGCCGCCTGCAGCCTGGAACTGGTTCACGTCGGCGCTGCCGTTCGGGTACACCCGGGCCAGCAACGGCACGGCGGCCGACAGGTCGGAGAAATCGGTCCAGTCGATGACGATGCCGGCTGCACGCGCGACCGCCACCCAATGGATCAGGTGGTTGGTCGAGCCGCCGGTGGCCAGCAGTGCGACCATCGCGTTGACGATGCAGCGCTCGTCGACCACCTGACCGATCGGCATGAAACGCCGCGCCTTGGTGATGCCGAGCACCGTGCGCACGGCCTCGCGCGTCAGCGCCTCGCGCAGCGCAGCGTGCGGGTGCACGAAGGCGGCGCCCGGCACATGCAGGCCCATCGCTTCGAGCAGCATCTGGTTGCTGTTGGCGGTGCCGTAGAAGGTGCAGGTGCCGGCGCCGTGGTAGGCCGCGCTCTCGGCTTGGAGCAACTCGGCGCGCCCGACCAGGCCCTGCGCATGCTGTTCGCGCACCTTGGACTTGGCCGTGTTCGACAGCCCCGAAGCCATCGGACCGGCCGGCACGAAGACGCAAGGCAGGTGGCCGAAATGCAGCGCCCCGATCAACAGACCGGGGACGATCTTGTCGCACACACCGAGCAGCAGAGCCGCATCGAACATGTCGTGCGCCAGCGCGATCGCCGTCGCCATGGCGATGTTGTCGCGCGAGAACAGAGACAGCTCCATCCCGGGCAGGCCCTGCGTGACGCCGTCGCACATCGCCGGCACCCCGCCGGCCACCTGCACCGTCGCGCCGAGCCTGTTCGCTTCATCGCGAATCAGCGCCGGAAAGGTCTCATAGGGCTGGTGCGCCGACAACATGTCGTTGTACGAGGTGACGATGCCGAGGTGCGGCGCGCGCTCGGCCACGATCTTGAGCTTGTCGTTGGCCGGCAAGGCCGCCACGGCATGCGCGACGTTGGCGCAACCCATGCGGTCGCTGCCGCGCGGCCGCGCCGCCAGCGCCGCCATCCGCGCCAGGTAGGCGCGGCGCAGCGGTGCGCTGCGCTCGCGGATGCGCTCGGTGATTTCGGTCAGGGCAGGCTTCATGGCGTGGGCCGTCGCTGTAACTATGGATCGCATTTTCACGTAATTGAGTTACATCGTCAACGGCTGGCGGTGTCATCATCACGGCGCATGGACCCCGCCCGCGACGACACGATCCGCGTGCCGCCACTGCGTGACCCGCAGGCGCTGCTGGCACACGTGCGGCGCGAATGGGGCGGACGCGGTGACCTGTGGATCTTTGGCTATGCCTCGTTGCTGTGGCGACCGGAGTTCGACTTCAGGGAGCACCGGCCGGCGCAAGTGCACGGCTGGCACCGCGCGCTGCGCATGGCATCGCGTATCAACCGCGGCACGCCCGAGCGCCCCGGCTTGGTGTTCGCGCTGTTTGCCGGCGGCTGCTGCCACGGCGCGGTGTACCGCATTGCGCGAGCCGGCGCCGCCGCCGAACTCGACCGCCTTTGGCGGCGCGAGATGCCCACCGGGGTGTACGACCCGCGCTGGCTGGCCTGTCGCACGGCAAAGGGCACCGTGCAGGCGCTGGCCTTCACGCTGTCGCGGCGCAGCCCGCAACACACCGGTCGCCTGCCCGACGCGCAAATGCTCGAGATCCTGCGCCACGCCGGCGGGCGCTACGGCACGACGCTCGATTACCTCGTGCAGACGGCTCGCGCGCTGCACGAGCGCGGCGTGCGAGACCGCGAGATCGAACGCCTGGTGGCGCTGGCCCGCCACCATCGATTGATCTAGGGCCTCGGGTCAGCGTAGCGGCGGCCAGCCCGCGGCCGAGTTGCTGACCCCTTTGGTCGCACGCAACGCCGCGAGGTCCTGCACGGTGTCGATATCGATCAGCACCCCGGGGTCGTCGACGTCGACCGCCTGCGCCGCATAGCGCGCCACCAGCCGGCGCGCGCCCTCGTCGCCGGTCAGCGCGACCAGCTCTGAAAACAGCTCGGCCGCAAAGCCAACCGGGTGGCCACGTCGTCCGCGGTGCTGTGCGTAGGCCACGGCGTGCGTTTGCAGCGCCTGTGCGACCTGCTGCAAGGTGGTTGGTCGCACGCGCGGCATGTCGCCCGGCAATACCAGCCAGCCCGCTGAGTCGGCACGCGCCGCGACGCCAGCGGCGATCGAGTCGCCCATGCCGCGGATGCGCAGTGGCGGCAGGATCATGACATCGCGGGCCGCGACCTGGTGGCGGGCCAACGGCGCCAGTTCGGCCGTGGTCACGACCAGCACGGGCAGCCGGCTGGCAATCGCGTTGCGCAGCGTCACGCTGAGTACCGCACCGGCGTCGCCATCGTCATCGAGGGGTTGGGCGAGTTTGTGCCCGGCGCCAATGAACCGGCTGGCCACGCCGGCAGCAAGAACGATCACGGTGGTGGGCGGGTTCATTGGCTTTGCCAAACTGGGCTTCGAGACAGAGGCCGCAACAGTCGCTGCGCCACCGTCGAGAATCGGCTGCCAGCGCGTCGCCCGTAAGTGGGGCCACCACCTAAGGCCTTCCCCGTAAGCAATAGTCGGTAGACCGCGCCGCGCTTATGCTCGCCCTATGGATGGCTCGACCGCAAAGGACATCGCTGCGCTGCGCAAGAGCTACGAGCGCGCCGAACTCGACGAGGCGGCTTCGAACCCCGACCCGCTGCTGCAGTTCGAGCGCTGGCTGCGCGAGGCGATCGACGCCGCCCTGCCCGAGCCGACCGCGATGACGCTGGCGACCGTCGGTGAAGGCGGTCGGCCGTCGACGCGGGTGGTCCTGATCAAGGACTACGACGCACGAGGCATCGCCTGGTACACCAACTACGAGAGCCGAAAGGGCCGCGAGCTTGTCCTGCAGCCCTTCGCGGCACTGCAGTTCCATTGGGTCGAACTCGAGCGCGTGGTGCGCATCGAGGGCCGCGTCGAGCGTGTCAGTGACGCCGAGAGTGACACCTACTTTGCGAGCCGCCCTCTCGATTCGCGCCTGGGCGCGTGGGCCTCGCCGCAGAGCCAGGTGATTTCTTCACGCGCGGTGCTGGTGGCCAATGTCGCCAAGGTCGCGCTGCAACACGGCCTGCACCCGCCGCGCCCGCCGCATTGGGGCGGCTACCGGCTTGCGCCCGACGGCTGGGAGTTCTGGCAGGGCCGCAAGAGCCGGCTGCACGACCGCCTGCGCTATCGCCGGGGCGCTCCAGGCAGCACGCAGTGGCTGCGCGAGCGGCTGGCACCGTAAGCCGCCGCCGGCAAGGGGTTCAGGGTGCGGGCGTGGCGTCGACGACGCGATAGAACAAGCCGTAGGGGTCATTGTTCAGAACCGCCAGCTTGCCTTCGAGCAACACCGGTTCGAGCGTGTACTTCACCGGCGTCTTGCTGCGCACCTCGATCAGACCCTCGGGTCCCGCCGGCACGCAGAATGAACAAGTCGTCGGCACCGACGAGATCAGGAAGTGGCGCTGCTTGTCGCCGGGCTCGAGCGGCAGCATGAAGCCCTGCACGCGCACCGTACGCTCATTCAGCGCCTGCACCGCCGCCGGGTAGCTGGGCACCACGCGGTTCTTCTCCACACGCGTCTGCACCGACGACAGCAGCTTCCAGGACAGCACGCCGTCGCGCTCCTCGAGCGGCGCGAACGGGCTGCGCGGGTCGTGGTAGCCCGGGCCCTGGCCCTGGCCGGTGATCGGCGCCGGGGTCTGGGCCACAGCGGCGACCGCGGCAGCGGCGAGTGACATCGAGGCGATCCAGCGTGCGGACTTGCTCAGCATGGTCAATTCCCGTTCATGGTTTGCGCCGGCCAGCGAATTCCTGGCAGAGCTTGATCCTAACGCGGTGCCTGCATCAGGCGCGACACATCCAGCCGCAGTGCTCGCCAGGCCGGCAGTGCCGCAGCCAGCAGCGCCAGCCCCACCGTGCCGCCCACCAGCACCGCCTGCTGCCAGGAACCCCAGATTGCACTGACCTGGAGCGAGCGCTGACGCGCCAGTTCCCAGCCCAGCGCTGCGATCAGTCCCTGCCCGAGTGCCAGGCCGACCAATGCGCCGACCAATGCCAACAACAGCGCCTCGGTCAACACCAGCGCCGCCACGCGCCAGGGCGGCGCGCCGAGCATGCGCAACATGGCCAGATCGGGCTCGCGCTCACGGACAGCGTGCACCAGGCCCACGAACACGCTGGCGCCGGCCGCCAACAGCAGCACCAAGCCGAAGCCGCGCAGCACCTCGGTCCCGGCGCCCAGCATGCGCAGCAGCCGTGCCGACTCGAGGGCGGGAGCGGCCGCCTGCAAGCCCGGTTGGGCATTGACCCAGCGCGGCAGCGTGGCGGCGGCCAGCGGCGAGCGGTAGCCCACCAACAGCAGCGTCACTTCGCGCCCGTCGCCATCGTCGTGATCGCCTTGCGCGGCGTCGTGATCAGGCGCGGCGTGGCCATGCACCGCCCAGACCGACGCCAGGTCGGTCAGCACCAGACGGTCGAGGACGCAGCCGCAACGCGCAAGGCGGCCAACCACCGCGTAGGGCGTGTCGCCATGCGCCTCACCGCTGCTGCCCAGGCCGTGGCTGCCGACGAATCGCGCGCCGATGGCCAGACCGGTGGCGTGCGCTACGTCGGCCCCCAGCACGGCCTGCAGCTTGTCCTGCCAGTAGGCGCCTTCGGCCAGCTGTGCGCCGTACAACGCGGGGTACTGCAGCGTGCTGCCGACGATGCGATAGCCGCGCAAGCTGTCACCCAGCGACACCGGCACCACACGCTCGACCAGCGGGTGCTCCCGCAGCAGCCCGACGGTGGCCAGCGGGACGTTGCCGGTCGGGACATCGAGGTGGAACACGCCGGCCAGGATCAGTTGCAGCGGGCTGCCCTTGGCCCCGACGACGAGGTCGACGCCGGCCAGGTCGCGCTGCACGCTGCGCTCGACCTGCTCGCTGACGACGACGACGAAGCTCATCGCAGCGACGCCGAGCGCGAGCAACGCGAGGTTGAGCACAGCCACCAGCGGACGCGCCCACAGGTAGCGCCAGGCCAAGGCGATGAGCCTCACGTCGCAGCCTCCAAGGCCAACACCTGCGCCGTGGGCAGACCTGCCCGGATCCGCGCGTCGTGGGTCGCTATGACCAGCGTCGCACCGCTCTCGCTCGTGGCTTCGGCAAGCAGCTTGATGACCGTCGCGCTGGTCGCATCGTCGAGGTTGGCCGTCGGCTCGTCGACCAGCAATACGCGCGGGCGTCGCAGAAGGGCGCGCGCCAGCGCCGCGCGTTGCGCCTGGCCGACCGACAGCTCGTGCGGACGCCGCGCCGCCAGGCCCACCAGATCGAGCCGTTCGAGCAGCACGGCGACGCGCACGTGATCGACGGCTGCACCGCAGGCAAAGTAGGGCAGCGCGAGGTTCTCGGCCACGCTCAGGCTTGCCGACAGATGCAGCCGTTGCGGCACGAAGCCCAGCGTCGCGCCGCGCCATGCGTCACGCGCGCCGCGCGGCAGCGACGCGATGTCAGTGCCAGCGACGGCGATGCGGCCGGCGGCCGGCGTCAGCAGGCCGGCGATCAACGCCAGCAGCGTCGACTTGCCACTGCCCGAGGCGCCGGCCAACAGCGCTGTGCCGCCCTGTGCGACCTCAAAGTCGGCAAAGCGCAGCACCGATCCCGGTGCCCAGGCGAACTCGAGGCCCCGCAGCGCGAGCATGAACGTGCTAGGCGCGCTTCAGGCGCGACGCGAAGGTGCGCTTGAACTTCTCCACCTTCGGCGCGACGACGAAGGCGCAATAGCCCTGACCGGGATGGTTGGCAAAGTAGTGTTGGTGGTAGTCCTCGGCCCGCGAGTAGTTGGCGACCGGCTGGATCTCGGTGACGACGCGTCCACCGTGCGCGGCGTTGGCTTCGGCCAGCACCTCGCGCGCCATGCGCTCCTGCTCGGGCGCATGAAAGTAGATCCCCGAGCGGTACTGCGTGCCAGCGTCGTTGCCCTGGCGGTTCAGCGTGGTCGGGTCGTGGACGTGGAAGAAGATCTCCAGCACCTCGCGCAGCGTGATGTGTGCATTGTCGAACGTGATGCGCACGACCTCATTGTGTCCGGTGTCGCCGCTGCACACCTGCTCGTAGCTCGGTGCGATCACCTGGCCATTGCTGTAGCCAGACTCGACGCTGACGACGCCGTCGACCTGTTCGTACACCGCTTCGGTGCACCAGAAACAACCGCCGCCGAGGGTGATGATCTCGTTTGCCATGATGGGTTCCTTGGGTCTGGCACAGTGGTCGCTTGCGCCCGCTGGCTCCTTACACGCGGACCATTATCGGCAGGTGCGGCGATTCGCGAGCCCAATGCGATGAGCCCCTGGCCAGGCCAGGGGCTCATCGTGTCGGCGCCTCAGCAGGTCAGCGGCTGAATGCGCTGGGACGCTTGGGCTTGAAGCTGCCGCCGGGCTTGCGCGCACCGGCCGGCCCGGCGCCGAAGCGCGGCTTGCGATCGAACGGCTTACCACCGCCAAAACCACCTTCGCTGCGGAAGCCGGCGCTTCCTGTCGTGCGCGGCGCAGCCTTCTTCGGCTCGAGGCCGACGATGGTGGCTACCGGAATGGACTGCGTCGTGAACTGCTGGATGCGGCGGATCATGCCGGCGTCACCCGCTTCGGCCAGCGTGACGGCCAGGCCCTGGCGACCCGCGCGGCCGGTGCGGCCGATGCGGTGGACGTAGTCCTCGGCCTTCATCGGCAGGCCGAAGTTGATGACGTGGCTGATCGTCGGCACGTCGATGCCGCGCGCGGCCACGTCGGTGGCCACCAGCACGCGCAGCTTGCGCGAACGCAGGCCTTGCAGCACATGGTTGCGCCGGCCCTGCGGCAGGCCGCCGTGCAGCGAGGCCACGGCGTGGCCCATGTCGGCCAGACGGTCGGCCAGCCAGTCGGCGTCGCGCTGGGTGCTGGTGAAGACCAGCGCCTGATCGACTTCGCGGGTGGTCAGCAGATGGTCGAGCAGGGCCTGCTTGTGACGGCCGTCGTCGGCCCAGTGCAGGCGCTGTTCGATATGTTCATGGGTGTCGGTGTGCGAGTCGACGGCGATGGTCTGCGCGTCGGGCTTCAACAGCTCGGCGGCCAGGCGGCCGACGCTGCCGGCGAAGGTGGCGCTGTACATCATGGTCTGGCGCGTCTTCGGGATGCACTCGGCAATGAAGCGGATGTCGTCGATGAAGCCCATGTCGAGCATGCGGTCGGCCTCGTCGAGGACCAGCATGGCCACGTTGTCGAGCACCAGCTTGCCGCTCTTGACATGGTCGATCAGGCGGCCGGGCGTGGCGATCAGTACGTCGAGCGGGCCGCGCATGGCCTTCAATTGCGCGCCGTAGGGGACGCCGCCGACGACGGTGGCCACGCGCAGGCCCTGCACGTGGCGGCCATAGGTGTCCGTGGCCTTGGAGACCTGGATCGCCAACTCGCGCGTGGGCGTCAGCACCAGGACGCGCGGGCCGTAGACGACGCCCTTGTCGCGGCGCGGGCCATTGGCACGCACATCGAGAACGCCTTGCAGTGCCGGCAGCACGAACGACGCGGTCTTGCCGCTGCCGGTGGACGACGACACGCGCAGGTCACGCCCCGCCAGCGCCGGGGTGATGGCGCGCGCTTGCACGTCGGTCGGCGTCGTGTAGCCGGCATCGGCCAGCGCACGATGCAGTGCGGCATGCAGCGCAATCGCCGCAAAGCCGGACGGCGTGCTGTTGATCGGCGCCAGTGCGGCATCCAGGTGGTCTTGTGGGACTTGCGTTTCGGTAAACATCACAGCTCTTTCAGGTTCGGCAAGCGCACGAGCACACACCGGCGCGGCACGGGGCACGCGCTGAGTCAAGTCGCGGCAGGCTGAACGTGGGTGCCGGGGGGCACCTGCAACGGACGGGTCCAAGCGACGGCATCGCCGCCAACCAACGTCCGCATCTGCATTCAGAGCGGCACGCACCGAAAGCCGAGACGGCCGGTGCACCAGGCTAGAGGGGATGAACGAACGGCTTCGACGCAATCCATCGAAGCCGTGGCGCCATTGTAGCCGAACTTCGGGTTTGCCCGCGGCGGCGGCGTCAGACGGCCAGCAAATGCTGGCGGTAGTGCAGCAACTCGTCGATCGACTCGTGAACGTCGGCGAGCGCTGTGTGCGCCTGGGCCTTCTTGACGCCATCGAGTACCGCCGGCTTCCAGCGCCGCGCCAGTTCCTTCAAGGTGCTGACGTCGAGGTTGCGGTAGTGGAAGAAGGCCTCGAGCGCCGGCATGTGATTGGCCAGGAAGCGCCGGTCCTGGCAGATCGTGTTGCCGCACATGGGGCTCTTGCCTGCCTTGACGTACTGCGCCAGCCACTCGATCACCTGAGCCTGGGCGTGCGCCTCGTCGACCGTCGAGGCCTTGACACGATCGATCAGGCCACTCCTGCCGTGGGTGCCTTTGTTCCACGAGTCCATCGCCTCGAGTGTGGCGTCGCTCTGGTGGATCGCGAACACCGGGCCCTCGACGCGCAGCGTGACCTGCGCGTCGGTGACCACCACCGCGATCTCGATGATGCGATCGCGGTCGGGGTACAAGCCCGTCATCTCGAGGTCGATCCAGATCAGGTTGCTGTCGCTCTTGGGCAGTGCGGTCTCGGTCATGGCGATATCTGGGGTGGTCGATGGGCCGATTGTCTCAGCCCTACACTGCGCCCCCATGCAATCCCTCTGGCTGTCCTCGACCTTCGCCGCGGCGCTGCTGCTGACGGTGGGCCTGAAGTTCTGGCTGGCGACGCGGCAGATGCGCCACGTGGCCGCGCACCGGGCCGCCGTGCCGGCGGCGTTCGCTGCATCGGTGCCGCTGGCCGCGCACCAGAAGGCGGCCGACTACACGCTGGTGCGCTCGCGCTTTGGTCTGATCACGCTGGCCTTCGGGACAGCGGTGCTGCTGGGTTGGACATTGCTGGGGGGCCTCGAAGCCTTGAACAGCTTCGTTCGCGATGTCGTGCAACCGCGCTGGGGCCCCCTGGCCTACCAGCTCGCGCTGCTGACCTCGTTCGCACTGATCGGTGGGCTGCTCGATGCGCCGTTCGAGGTCTACAACACCTTTCGCATCGAGCAGCGCTTCGGCTTCAACCGCACGACCTGGCGGCTGTACTTGGTCGATGCCGTCAAGGCGCTGACTATCGGGGCGCTGATCGGGCTGCCCCTGGCGGCACTCGTGCTGTGGATCATGGGCAGCGCGGGCGCCTGGTGGTGGCTGTGGGCCTGGCTGGCCTGGATCGGTTTTCAACTGCTGATGCTGGTGATCTACCCGACCGTGATCGCGCCGCTGTTCAACAAGTTCGAGCCACTGCCCGACGAGCCGCTGAAAGAGCGCGTGCAGGCGTTGATGGCGCGCTGCGGCTTCGCCGCCAAGGGTCTCTTCGTGATGGACGGCAGCCGCCGCTCGGCCCATGCCAACGCCTACTTCACCGGCCTGGGCACCGCCAAGCGGGTGGTCTTCTTCGACACCCTTCTGCAGCGCCTGACGCCTGGCGAGGTCGAGGCGGTGCTGGCCCACGAACTCGGTCACTTCAAGCTGCGCCATGTGCCCAAGCGCATGGTCGTGATCTTCGCGATGAGCCTGGGCGCACTGGCGCTGCTCGGCTGGCTGTCACAGCAGCAGTGGTTCTACACGGGCCTGGGCGCCACGCCCAACCTCGGCGGGCCCAATGACGGGTTGGCGTTGTTGTTGTTCATGCTCGCGCTGCCACCGTTCGGCTTCCTGCTGGTGCCGCTGGCCTCGCGCGTGTCGCGGCGCCACGAGTTCGAGGCTGATGCCTACGCGTGCGCACAGGCCAGTGGCCGCGATCTGGCCAATGCACTGCTCAAGCTGCACGAAGACAACGCCGGGACGCTGACGCCCGACCCGCTGTATGTGAGCTTCTATTATTCCCACCCTCCGGCAAGCGCACGGCTCGCCGCTCTGACGATGGAACCGGCATGAGCGACTTGGCAACCCTGCACTGCAAACCCGGCTATGCGGCGATGACCGCGGCGGACATCGTGGCGCATCTGCAGGAGGCGATCGGCTGGTTGCTTGACGAAGGCTCGATCGCCAAGACATTTCACTTCGCCGACTACCACCGCACGATGGCTTTCGTGAACGCCGTGGCCTGGATCGCGCACCGAGAAGACCACCACCCCGACATCGCGTTCGGCTACGACCGTTGCACGGTGCGGTTCAATACCCATTCAGTCAGTGGCATCTCGCTCAATGACTTCATCTGTGCCGCCAAAGTGGATGCACTGAACCGTTGACCAAGTTCGCCGCCCTGGATCTCGGCCGCGTGGTCGCCGCACATGGCCGCCATGTCATGGTCGAAACGCCCGAGGGCGAGCGCCTGAGCTGCCACCTGCGCGGCAAGAAGAGCGATTGCGTGGTCGGCGACCTGGTGCGCTGGCAACCCGCCGGCGATGAGGGCGTGGTCGAACACATCGAGCCACGCCGAAACCTGCTGTTCCGCCAGGACGACTGGCGCACCAAGTCATTCGCCGCCAACCTCGATCAGATCCTGGTCCTGGTGGCGGGCGAGCCGATGTTTTCCGAGACGCAGCTGGCGCGCGCGCTGATTGCAGCCGACAGTGCGGGCATCGCCGTGCAGGTGTTGCTCAACAAGATCGACCTGCCGCAGGCGGCGCTGGCCCGCGAACGGCTGCTGCCCTATCGCGCAATGGGCATCACGGTCGTCGAGTCTGCGCTCAAGGCACGGCCCGACGGGGCGCGCGCACTGTTGACGCCGCTGTTGGCGGGGCGCACCACGCTTGTGCTCGGACCCAGCGGCACGGGCAAGAGCACGTTGATCAATCTGATGGTGCCGAACGCCGCAGCGCAAGTGGGTGAGGTGTCCCAGGCACTGAATTCGGGCCGCCACACCACCACCACGACCACCTGGTATTGGCTCGACGCGCAACGCAGCACAGCGCTGATCGACTCGCCGGGTTTTCAGGAATTCGGCCTGCGCCAGATCGATGCGCAGCAGTTGCCCTTGCTGATGCCCGACCTGAACGCGTTCGTCGCCAACTGCCGTTTCTACAACTGCACGCACCGCCAGGAACCTGGCTGCGGCGTCATCGCCGCCGTCGAGCGGGGTGAAATCAGTGCCTCGCGCTGGCGCATCTACGGCGAGATTTGCGATGAACTGGCACGAACCAAATGGTAGGTCAACCGAGCAAGTTGGCCAGCGACAGTAGCGCCGCCAGCAGCAGCCACAGCACGACCGAGCGCCACACCAGGCCCACTACGCTCTGCAGGTGGCCCACCTGCGCCGGCATGCCGGCGGTGGACCCGGTGGCCCCGGACGCTGGCGCATCGCCGCCATCGTCAAGTGCCTTGGCGCTGTCGGGCGTGACAACCGGCGCGGCTTGGCCACCGAGTTGCACGCCGATGGCGCCGGCCGCGGCCGCCAGCAGGATGCCGTCGTTGTCATGGAGCCAGAGGTGGGCGTCGCGTCGCCAGCCATTGACGGCCTCTTCGAAGTTGCCGACAACAGCAAAGCCGAACGCTGTCAGGCGTGCCGGCAGATGGTCGATCCATTCGAACAGGCGCTGTGACAGCAGCATCAACCGTTCATTGGCCGGCGCATCGAGCGCTCGGCTCTTGAAGGCCCAGTAGCGGCTGGCAAACTCGGCCATGCGATAGAGCACTGCGCCCGCCGGGCCGAGGCCGATTGCCGACAGCGCGATGAAGCAAAAGAAGACCCCGAAAACATGGCGGTGGGCGGCGAGCAACGAATGCTCGAGAACGTGACGCAGCAACTCGGTGCGTGGCAGTTCGCTGGCGTCGAGGTGACGCCACTGGCCGAGCTGGCGGCGTGCCTGCTGGTCGTCGCCGCGCTCGAGGGCCTCGCGGATGTCAGTGAAGTAGTGGCTGAACTGGCGAAAGCCGAGAGTGAGGTAGAGCACGAGGACATCGAACGCCAGCGCCGCCAACAGGCTGTAGTGGGCCAGCGTGATGTACAGCGCCGCGACCGCCAGCGACGGCAGCAACACGCTGATGCACCAGACGACGATGGCATGGCGGTCGCGGCCGGCGTCGAAGTTGCGCCCGGCCCAGCCGACCCACGAAATCAGCGTGTGATGGGCCCAGTTTTCACGGGGCAGCGGCTTGAGTTGCTCGACCAGCAGCGCAAGGAGAACGGCAAAGAAGCTCATCGCTCGTGATGATATGAAGGTCAGGCGCTGAGAAAGCGGTACAGGTTGCGCAGCATCGCAGCGGTGGCGCCCCAGATGAAGTAGGGCTCGCCGGCGCCACCCGGCCGCGGCCATGGCATCGACAAGAACTCACGCTGGTGCCCAGCGAACTCGAACACATGGTGCTGATGGTGCACGGGCGACATCAGAAAGGCCAACGGCACCTCGAAGGCGTCGGCCACCTCGTGAGCATCCAAGGCCAGCGTGAACGGTGGCTGCACCAGTGCAACGACTGGCGTCACGTCGTAATGGGTGACTGTGCGGTATTCCGGCAAAGACCCGATGACCTCGATGTGTCGGCGCGCCAGACCAACCTCTTCTTCGGCCTCGCGCAGCGCCGTGGCCACTGCATCTTCGTCGCCGGACTCGGCACGGCCGCCGGGAAAGCTGATCTGGCCCGCGTGGTCGCGCAGGTGTGCGGTGCGTTGCGTCAGCAGCACCGTGACGCCCCCTGCGCGCGCGACCAACGGCACCAGCACCGACGCGGCCGCTCGCTCGCGCCCTTCGAACAGGCGGCCGTCGCCACGCGTTTCTGGCTCCCACGGCGGCGGCAAAGCAAAGCGTCGGCGCAACGCCTGGGCGCTGAGCTGCGCCACGTCGACCGCCGGCAGGTGGCCGTCATGCCCCTGAACGGGCACGGCGCGAGGATTCAGGATCGGTGCGCGAAAGGTCTCGGCGGCGGTCATGCAGCAAGCATAAAGCGCCAAAGACAAAGCCGCCCGCAGGCGGCCTTGTCGATGGTCTGCCCAAGGCAGGCTCAGGCGAGCTTCTCTTTGATGCGCGCCGATTTGCCCGAACGGTCGCGCAGGTAGTACAACTTGGCGCGACGCACGTCGCCACGGCGCTTGACTTCGATGCCGGCGATCAGCGGGCTGTACAGCTGAAAGGTGCGTTCGACGCCTTCTCCGCTGGAGATCTTGCGCACGATGAAGCTGGAGTTGAGGCCACGGTTGCGCTTGGCGATCACGACGCCCTCGTAGGCCTGGACGCGCTTGCGGGTGCCTTCGACGACGTTGACGCTGACGATGACCGTGTCGCCGGGGGCGAAGGGCGGCACCTTCTTGCCCAGGCGAGCGATCTCTTCCTGCTCGAGGGTTTGGATCAGATCCACTGGCGTTTCTCCTGATGATCTTGCCGGCGGATTGTTGGGAAGTCGTTGCGCTGGCCCATGTGACTCGGTAGAGCGCTATCCCGGCAGAGGATCGAAAAGCCCTAAATTATAGCCCGATCAAGGCCAGAAAGCGCTCGTCGGCCCGACTCAGCCGGCCAGTGGCCCGCGCCAGCGCGATCAAGTCGGGGCGGCGCCGCGCCGTCAGCTCCAGCGCGCGTTCACGGCGCCAGCGCTGGATCTCGGCATGGTGCCCCGACAGCAGGATCGGCGGCACCGCGGCGGCACCCTGACCGACCGGCAAGGTTTCGGGCCGGCTGTAGTGCGGGTGGTCGAGCAGGCCGTCGATGCCGAAACTGTCTTGCTGGTGCGATTGTTCGTCACCCAGCACGCCCGGCTGCAGGCGAGCAATGGCATCGAGCAGCGCCAATGCCGGCAGCTCGCCGCCTGACAGCACGAAGTCTCCGAGGCTCAGTTCCATCGAAGCGTGTCGATCCAGGAAACGCTGGTCGATGCCTTCGTAGCGCCCACACAGCAGGACGGCGCCCGGGCCGGCGGCCAGCTCGCGCACCAGCGCTTGGTCGAGCCGCCGTCCGGCCGGCGTGAAGTGGATCACTGCAGCGGCCCCGTCGCCGCGGTCGGCGTTGGCTGCCGACAAGGCGCGCTCCAGCGGCTCGGCCAACAGCACCATGCCCGGGCCGCCCCCGAAGGGGCGGTCGTCAACACGCTGGTGGGTGCCCTCGCCGAAATCGCGCAGCGGCCAAAGTCGCACGTCGATCTGGCCGCACGCATAGGCCCGCCGCGTCACCCCGAGCGCCAGGTGCGGTGCGAACAGCTCGGGAAACAGGGTCAGGATGTCAAAGCGCATCGAGCCCCCTCCTGGGCGCTGACGCCCCCGCCCCACGAGGACCTCGAGCTTGTGAGCTCATCAGTAGTCCAGGCCCCAGTCGACATGAATCTGCCGCCCCACCAGATCGACGTTGTCGATGTAGGCGGCCACGAACGGAATCAACCACTCGGCAAGCTCTGGTGGTGCCTGGTTCCGGGCATCGGGGCGTTGTACGCGCAGGACACTGTGCATCCCGGTGTCGATCAGATCGGCCACCTGACCGAGCACCACGCCATCGCGGTTGAGCACCGTCAGGCCGATCAGGTCCACCCAGTAGTACTCGTCGTCGCCGGCGGTCGGGAAGCTGGCCCGGGAGATGAACACCCTCGCCCCCTTCAGGGCTTCGGCCGCATGGCGGTCCGTCACCTCTTGCGCGGTGGCGACCACCATCGAGCCCTGCTCGCGCGCCAGGGTGATCCGCAACAACGGCGGCAGCGGCAATCGCGGCGCGGGGCTTGCCCACTCGGGCGACCGCAAGAACCAGCGCCGCGACGAGAACAGGGCTTGTGGGTCGGTGGCGTGAGCATGCACCTTGAAGCCACCCTTGAGGCCCCACGGCCCGACGATGCGGCCAACCTCGATGGCGTCATCGGGCGGGTCCGGCGCGTCGCCGGGTGCGGCACTCAGCGACGGCGGCGTCGCCATACGGCCGCGCTGCCGGGCTTCAGGCGCTGGCCTTGGCCTGGCCCACCAGGCGGGCCACGGTGGGCGACACCTGAGCGCCAACCCCGGTCCAGTAGGCAATGCGATCGGTCGACACACGCAGCGGCTGCTCGCCACCGGCGGCGACCGGGTTGTAAAAGCCCACGCGCTCGATGAACCGGCCATCGCGGCGCTCATGCGAATCGGCGACGACGATGTTGTAAAACGGGCGCTTCTTGGCGCCGGAACGGGACAGACGGATGACAACCATGGAGTTTCCTCGAAACTTGAGCTCGTTCGTCCGCCGCACCAGGAGACACACCGGCCCGTCAGATCGTTTGTGCGCAGCCCGCCCAGACAGCGATTGCGTCGCACGCGGCTCGGCGCCGTAGATACGCCAGTCACCCGACCAGCCGCCGCCGAAAACCGAGCATTATAGACTCGCGCCTCCCGCCTGCCACGCCACGTCATGCCGCCACTGATCCTGCGCCCCAGCACCACTGCCGATCTGCCGGCCATCACGCGCATCTACGGCTTGGCGGTGGCCGAGGGCACGGGCACGTTCGAACTCGACAGGCCCGACGAAGCCGAGATGGCCCGCCGCCGCGAAGACGTGCTGGCCAAGGGCCTGCCGTGGCTGGTCGCCGAGCGTGAAGGCCGCACGCTCGGATACGCCTACGCCAACCACTTCCGCCCGCGCCGCGCCTACCGCTTCTGCCTGGAAGACTCCATCTACGTCGATCCCGCGGCGCAGGGTCAGGGTATCGGACGTGTCTTGCTGGCCGAGTTGCTGGCCCAATGCGAAGCCCGCGGCGCCCGACAGATGCTGGCCGTGATCGGTGATTCGGCCAATGCCGGCTCGATCGGCGTACACCGAGCCTGCGGCTTCGAACCGGCCGGGCTGTTCAAGGCCGCGGGCTGGAAGTTCGAGCGCTGGCTCGACGTGGTGCTGATGCAGCGCAGTCTGGGCGCCGGCAGCGGTTCTGCGGCAACCGGCGCTTGATGGTGCGCTACAAGTCGAAGACCCTGGCGACCTGGGTCGCCTTGATCGGCGGCAGCCTCGGTCTGCACCGGTTCTTTCTCTACGGCCCGCGCGACGCGTTGGCCTGGTTGCACCCGCTGCCCACGGTCGCCGGTCTGGCGGGTGTGCAACGCGCGCTCGAGCTTGGCCAGGACGAC
>Ga0315287_10002152_pt1 | contig 18499 bp, 20 predicted proteins | sample YL17G11_0_MG_FD_205037 | JGI IMG/M metagenome (GOLD analysis project Ga0315287, IMG submission 205037) | Sediment microbial communities from Yellowstone Lake, YNP, Wyoming, USA - YL17G11_0 | ecosystem: Environmental > Aquatic > Freshwater > Lake > Sediment | place: USA: Wyoming | collected...
CCTCCTTGACTTCGCTACAGCGGCCACCCCACGCCCGTGGCAGGCCGCAGGGGTGGCGTTCGACGATGGCGAACAGCCACTGCTGGCGGATCGGGCCGCGGGGGTGCCCTGCGCAGCGAAGTCAAGGAGGAGGCTTCGGCCGCAGGCCGGAGCCGGGGGACATGAGCGTAGCAGGGTACCCCGGCGGCCTGATCCCGCGCCGATGCAGGCACGCATGGGCAAACCCAGAGGCGAACGGCCGCAATGGGCCGCAAGCCGCCCGATGCACCACGGCGTTTCATGCGTTGCGGGTCGCGCGTAGCGCGGTGGAGCAACTGACATGACCTTGGCGATCGCTGTGGCGACAGCGTCAAGGTTTCGGGGGTTCAGCGCTGCGACGCCGATACGCCGAGAATCAGTACTGTAGACGCCAATTTCGTTGCGCAATCGCTGCATTTGGGTGGCGTTGAGGCGTGGGTCGCTGACCAGCACCTTGGCGGCGGGGTTCATTCAGACCCAGGATCGGGTCAAGCGGGTCATGTCGATGGCGGCGAACAGGCTCATGACGGGGCGGTGGCCGCAGCGGGAGTGGGCGCGGCGTCGCATTGCGGTACGCTGCTCGGTGATCCCGGTTTTGCGAGTCAACCCCTAGGCGCTCCTGATGGCTTCTGTTCCGCAAGCACTGCCCGGCGCGCAAGTCGCCACCGAGCCTCCGGCCGAAGGCGTGTTCGTCAGCTTCCCCGATTCGCCGTTCCAGTTATTCCAGCCCTACCCGCCGGCGGGCGACCAGCCGACGGCGATCGCGCAACTCGTCGAGGGCATCCACGACGGCCTGGCCTACCAGACGCTGCTCGGGGTCACCGGCTCGGGCAAGACCTTCACGATGGCCAATGTGATCGCCCGGTTGGGCCGGCCGGCGATCGTGTTCGCGCCGAACAAGACGCTGGCCGCGCAGCTGTACAGCGAGTTCCGCGAGTTCTTTCCGAAGAATGCGATCGAGTATTTCGTCAGCTACTACGACTACTACCAACCCGAGGCCTATGTGCCGCAGCGCGACCTGTTCATCGAGAAGGACAGCGCGATCAACGAGCACATCGAGCAGATGCGGCTGTCGGCCACCAAGAGTGTGCTCGAGCGGCGCGACGTCGTCATCGTGGCCAGCGTCAGCGCGATCTACGGCATCGGCAAGCCCGAGGACTACACCCAGATGCGCTTCATCGCCCGGGTGGGCGACAAGATCGGCCAGCGCGATGCGATTGCGCAATTGATCCGCATGCAGTACACGCGCAACGAGACCGACTTCTCGCGCGGCAGCTTCCGCGTGCGTGGTGACGTCATCGATGTCTTTCCGGCCGAGCATTCCGAGCTCGCCGTGCGCATCGAGATGTTCGACGACCAGATCGAATCGCTGCAATTGCTCGATCCGTTGACCGGTCGCATCCGGCAGAAGGTGCCGCGCTTCGTGATCTACCCGGCCAGCCACTACGTGACGCCGCGCGACCGTGTGCTGGCGGCCATCGAAACCATCAAGGCCGAGTTGCGCGATCGGGTGGCCGAGTTCGTTGCCGCCGGCAAGCTGGTCGAAGCGCAACGCCTCGAGCAGCGCACCCGTTTCGACCTCGAGATGATGCAGGAGGTCGGCCACTGCAAGGGCATCGAGAACTACACCCGGCACTTGTCGGGCGCCCGGCCGGGCGAGCCGCCGCCGACGATGGTCGACTACCTGCCGGGCGATGCGCTGATGTTTCTCGACGAAAGCCATGTGCTGATCGGCCAGCTCGGTGGCATGTACAACGGCGACCGTGCCAGGAAGACCACCCTGGTCGAATACGGTTTCCGTTTGCCGAGCGCCCTGGACAACCGGCCGCTGAAGTTCGACGAGTTCGAGAAGAAGATGCGCCAGGCGGTGTTCGTGTCCGCCACACCTGCCGCCTACGAGCAGTCGCACGCCGGCCAGGTGGTCGAGCAACTGGTGCGGCCCACCGGCCTGGTCGACCCGCTGGTCGAGGTGCGCCCGGCGACCCACCAGGTCGACGACGTGCTGCAGGAGATCCGCCTGCGCACCGACGTCAACGAGCGGGTGCTGATCACCACGCTGACCAAGCGCATGGCCGAGCAGCTGACGGATTACCTGGCCGACAACGGCGTCAAGGTGCGCTACCTGCACAGTGACATCGACACCGTCGAGCGGGTCGAGATCCTGCGCGACTTGCGCCTGGGCCTGTTCGACGTGCTGGTCGGCATCAACCTGCTGCGCGAAGGCCTGGACATCCCCGAGGTGTCGCTGGTGGCGATCCTCGACGCCGACAAGGAGGGCTTCCTTCGCGCCGAGCGTTCGCTGATCCAGACCATCGGCCGTGCGGCGCGCAACCTGAATGGCAAGGCCATCCTGTATGCCGACCGGATGACCGACTCGATGCAGCGCGCGATCGGCGAGACCGAGCGGCGACGGACCAAACAGATCGCCCACAACGAGGCCCATGGCATCACGCCACGCAGCGTGGTCAAGCAGGTGCGCGACCTGATCGACGGCGCCGTCTCCGCCAAGACCGCCAAGGACGACCTGCAGCGCGCCCATGCGGCAGCCGAAGTCGAGGCGATGAGCGAGAAGGACCTCGGCAAACGCATCAAGCTGCTCGAAAAACAGATGCTCGAGCACGCACGCAACCTCGAGTTCGAGAAGGCCGCGCGGGTGCGCGACCAGCTGGCGCTGTTGCGCGAACAGGCCTTCGGTGCGCCTGGGCATGACAGCAACATCGTGCCCCTGGCCGGTGCAAAGTGACGGTGCCTGTGCTGCGCGTGCTGATGGTCTGCCTGGGCAACATCTGCCGTTCGCCGACCGCCGAAGCCGTGCTGCGCCAGCGCCTGCAAGCGAGCCGCTTGAACGATCGGGTCGAGGTCGATTCGGCCGGCACCGGTGACTGGCACATCGGCGATCCGCCGGACGCGCGCTCGCAACGGCACGCCCTGCGGCGCGGCTACGACCTGTCGGGCCTGCGTGCGCGTCGCGTCGTCGAAGCCGACTTCCACCGCTTCGATCTGCTGTTGGCGATGGATGAGGACAACCTCGCCGACCTCGAGCGCATGAGGCCGGAGGGAGCGCGTGCCGAGTTGCGGCTGTTCGCGGCCGGCGAAGTGCCCGACCCCTATCAGGGCGGGCCAGGGGGTTTCGAGCAGGTGCTCGACTTGGCCGAGCAGGCCAGCGACGCGCTGCTCGTCGAAATTCGCGCCCGGCTTGGAACTTCCTGATGCGAACCCGACCAAATCGCTCGGCTTCTGATAAACTTGACTGATCTTCTCGGAATCAATCGAGGGTTTACCCGCTTCGGCGGGTCAGCCAGGCCGGTTCCGACCCCAACCTGCAGGAGAAACTCATGCGTCTCACGACCAAAGGCCGCTTCGCCGTCACTGCGATGATCGACCTCGGCCTGCGCTCGACGAATGGCCCGGTGGCCTTGGCTGCCATCAGCTCGCGCCAGCAGATTTCGCTGTCCTACCTCGAGCAGCTGTTCGGCAAGTTGCGCCGCGCCGAGCTGGTGGAAAGCACGCGGGGCCCCGGGGGCGGTTACTCGCTCGGCCGCCTGGCCGCCGACATCACGGTGGCCGACATCATCGTCGCCGTCGACGAGCCGATCGATGCCACCGGTTGCGCCGGTAAGGAAAACTGCATGGGCGAGGACAACGGCAAGTGCATGACGCATGACCTTTGGACGGCGCTCAACACCAAGATGATCGAGTTCCTGAGCTCGATCACGCTGAAGAAGCTGGTCGACGAGCAACTGGCCAAGGGGGTCTCGGTCGTCGAGCCGCCGATCAGGCGCGCCATTTCTTCGGCGCCAGTAGTCAAGCCGATTCGCACCAACGCGCCGAATTCGGTATTCGCGCTGGGCGACGCCGCCCTGACCAAGTAGCCACCCGCTGCCGACAAGCCAAGACCCGCCTGCCATGGACATGACGCCCCATTTCCCGATCTACATGGATTACGGCGCCACGACGCCGGTCGACCCGCGCGTCGTCGACGCGATGGTGCCGTGGCTGCGCGAGCATTTCGGCAACCCGGCCTCGCGCAGCCATGCCTGGGGCTGGGAGGCCGAAGCCGCGGTCGAGAAGGCCCGCGTGCAGGTGGCCGAGCTGATCGGCGCCGACCCGCGCGAGATCGTCTGGACGTCGGGCGCCACCGAGAGCAACAACCTCGCACTCAAGGGTGCGGCGCACTTCTACAAGAGCCGCGGCAAGCACATCGTGACTGTCAAGACCGAGCACAAGGCTGTGCTCGACACCTGCCGCGAACTCGAGCGCCAGGGCTTCGAGGTCACTTACCTGCCGGTGCAGGAAGATGGCCTGCTCGATTTCGACGCCTTCAAAGCGGCGCTGCGTCCCGACACCATCCTGGCCTCGGTGATGTTTGTCAACAATGAGATCGGCGTGATTCAGGACATCCCGGCCCTCGGCAAGCTGTGCCGCGAGCGCGGCATCATCTTCCACGTCGATGCGGCCCAGGCCACGGGCAAAGTGGCGATCGACCTGGCCACGCTGCCGGTCGACCTGATGAGCCTGGCCTCGCACAAGACCTACGGCCCCAAAGGCATCGGCGCACTGTATGTGCGGCGCAAGCCTCGCGTGCGCATCGAGGCGCAGATGCACGGCGGCGGGCACGAGCGCGGCATGCGGTCCGGCACGCTGCCGACCCATCAGTGTGTCGGCATGGGCGAGGCGTTCAGGATTGCTCGTGAGGAAATGGGTGTCGAGAGCGAGCGCATCCGCATGCTGCAGCAGCGTCTGATACGCGGCCTGACCGACATCGAGCAGGTGTTCATCAACGGCCACGTTGAAAAGCGCGTGCCGCACAACCTGAACATCAGCTTCAATTTCGTCGAAGGCGAGTCGTTGATCATGGGCGTGAAGGGCCTCGCGGTGAGTTCGGGCTCGGCCTGCACCTCGGCCAGCCTCGAGCCGAGCTACGTGTTGCGCGCGCTCGGTCGCAGCGACGAGCTCGCGCATTCGAGCCTGCGCATCACGATCGGTCGCTTCACGACTGCAGAGGAAATCGACTACGCGGTCAGCACGCTGAAAGACCGAGTGGCCAAGCTGCGCGAGCTCTCCCCGCTGTGGGAGATGTTCAAGGACGGCATCGACATCAGCACGATCCAGTGGACCGCGCATTGAACTGAAGGAGTATTTCCATGGCGTACAGCGACAAGGTTATCGACCACTACGAAAACCCCCGCAATGTCGGCTCGTTCGACAAGGGCGACGATACCGTGGGCACCGGCATGGTCGGCGCGCCGGCCTGCGGCGACGTGATGAAGCTGCAGATCAAGGTCAATCCGGCCACCGGTTTGATCGAGGACGCCAAGTTCAAGACCTACGGCTGCGGCTCGGCGATCGCGTCGAGCTCGCTGGTGACCGAGTGGGTCAAAGGCAAGTCGTTGGACGAGGCGCTGACCATCAGGAACACCCGCATCGCCGAGGAGCTGGCGCTGCCGCCGGTGAAGATCCACTGCTCGATCCTGGCCGAAGACGCGATCAAGGCGGCGGTCGAGGACTACAAAGCCAAGAAGACACACTGAGCTCATGTCCGTCACTCTCACCGAGGCTGCAGCGCGCCATGTCAGCCGCTATATCGCCCGCCGTGGCAAGGGTGTCGGCGTGCGCCTGGGCGTCAAGACCACCGGCTGTTCGGGCCTGGCCTACAAGCTCGAATATGCCGACGACGTGGCCCCCGAAGACCATGTGTTCGAGGGGCACGGCGTCAAGATCCTGATCGATCCGAAAAGCCTGCCGTACCTCGACGGCACCGAACTCGACTTCGTGCGTGAAGGCCTCAACGAGGGCTTCAAGTTCCACAACCCGCGCGAGAAGGATCGCTGCGGTTGCGGGGAGTCGTTCCGCGTCTAGCGCCGTCGTGGCACGGCGGGGTGCGGCGGGGCCGCGCCCTCTTGTCTTCACCGCATGAGTACCGATACCATCATCCGCGCCGAGCGTGCCGACCACCCCCAGGTGGTGCGTGCGCTGGGTTCGCTCGATGCCTACCTGGCTTCGCTGTACGAACCCGAGGCCAACCACATCCTGTCGGTCGCCGAGTTGCTCGCGCCCGAAGTCAAGTTTCTTGCGGCCTGGCAGGGCGATCGGGTGGTCGGCACCGGGGCGGTGCGGCGCATGGCCGGCGAGGCCCAGACCGCTGGCGAGCCCTATGGCGAAATCAAGCGCATGTACGTCGATCCGGCACTGCGCGGACAGCGACTCGGTGCGCGCATGGTGGTGGCGCTCGAAGAGGCGCTGCGGTTGCAGGGGGTGACGTTGGCGCTGCTCGAGACCGGCCGCGACCAGCTCGAGGCGATCCGGCTTTACGAGCGCCAGGGCTACACGCGACGCGGCCCGTTCGGTGGTTATGCCGACAACGGCCTGTCGCTGTTCTACTTGAAGCGCATCGCCGCATGAAGCTCGACGACAACGACTTCGTGCTGTTCGGCCTGCCCGAGCGATTTGCCATCGATCGGGCCGATCTCGACGCGCGCTGGCGTCGCCTGCAGGCCTCGGCGCACCCGGACCGTTTTGCCGCCGATGGCGCCGCTGCGCAGCGCCTGGCGATGCAATGGTCGGTGCGCATCAACGAAGCCTACCGACGGCTGCGCGAACCCCTCGCGCGCGGCGCCTACCTGTGCGAATTGCGCGGTGCGCCGATTGCCGCGCACAGCAACACCGCGATGCCGGGCGATTTCCTGATGCAGCAGATGGCCTGGCGCGAGGCGCTCGACGACGCCGATAGCGATGCCGATCTGGCAGTGCTCGATGTGGAGGTGCGCGCGGCCGAAGCCGACCTGCTGGCGCAATTGGCGGCGCTGCTCGATGACCAGTCGACGCCCGCGCTGGCCGCCGAGCGGGTGCGCGCGCTGATGTTCATCCAGCGCTTTCGAGCCGCCCTCGCCGAGCGGATCGACGCGTTGCAGGATTGACTCCACGACGACCCATGGCCCTGCTGCAAATCTCCGAACCCGGCCAGTCGCCCGACCCGCACACACGGCGCGTTGCGGTTGGCATCGATCTGGGCACGACCCATTCGCTCGTCGCTGCGGTGCGAAACGGTGTGGCCGAATGCCTGCCTGATGACCGCGGCCGCGCCATCCTGCCCTCGGCAGTGCGTTATCTCGAGGGCGGTCGGCGGGCGATCGGCGCTGACGCTCTGGCGGCGCAGGCCGACGACCCGCTGAACACGGTGGTGTCGGTCAAGCGCCTGATGGGCCGCGCGCTGGCCGAAGTGGCTGGTCACGCGAAGCTGCCGTACCGCTTCCTCGACCGCCCTGGGATGGTGGCCATCGAGACGCGGGACGGCGTCAAGACGCCGGTCGAGGTTTCGGCCGAAATCCTTGCCGCGCTGCGCCAGCGCGCCGAAGACAGCTTCGACGCCGACGAGATCTTCGGTGCGGTGATCACCGTGCCGGCCTACTTCGACGACGCTCAGCGCCAGGCGACCAAGGACGCCGCGAGACTGGCCGGCTTGAACGTTCTGCGCCTGATCAACGAACCGACCGCCGCGGCAGTGGCCTATGGCCTGGACAATGCGAGCGAAGGCTTGTACGCGGTGTACGACCTGGGTGGTGGCACCTTCGACATCTCGCTGCTGCGCCTGACCCAGGGCGTCTTTGAAGTGGTGGCCACCGGCGGTGATGCCGCGCTCGGCGGTGACGATTTCGATTCCAGGCTGGCTGAGTGGGCGCTCGCCGCGGTCGCCCGGGCGGCTGACTCCGCGCACGACCGGCGCGCCGTGCTGGTGGCTGCACGCGCGGCCAAGGAGGCTCTCACCGGCGCGGGCGACACGACGCTGAGTTGCCAGCTGGCGACGGGGCCGCTGTCGGTCGGCGTGACCCGCGCGCAGTTCGAAGCCCTCACCAAGCCATTGGTCGACAAGACCCTGGTGCTTGTCAAACGCGTGTTGCGCGATGCCAGGCTCACGCGCGACGACGTGCAGGGTGTCGTGCTGGTCGGTGGCTCGACGCGCATGCCTGCCGTGCGTTCGGCCGTCGGCGAGTTGTTCGGGCGCCCGCCGCTGACCAACCTGAATCCCGACGAGGTCGTGGCGGTCGGCGCCGCGATCCAGGCCAACCAGCTCGCTGGCAATGCCGCCGACGGCGAGATCCTGCTGCTCGACGTGATTCCGCTGTCCCTGGGCATCGAGACGATGGGCGGCCTGGTCGAGCGCATCGTCGAGCGCAACAGCACCATTCCGACCGCCAAGGCGCAGGACTTCACCACCTACCAGGACGGCCAGACCGCGCTGGCACTGCACGTCGTGCAGGGCGAGCGCGACCTGGTCGCGGACTGTCGCTCGCTCGCGCGCTTCGAGCTGCGGGGCATCCCGCCGATGGTAGCCGGCGCGGCGCGCATCCGAGTGACGTTCGAGGTGGACGCGGATGGGCTGCTCAAGGTCTCGGCCCGCGAGGTGAATTCAGGGGTCGAGGCCGCGATCACCGTCAAGCCCAGCTACGGCCTGGCCGACGATGACATCGCGCGCATGCTCCGTGAGGGCTTCGCTCGCGCCGACGACGACGCTGCCGTGCGAGCGCTGCGCGAGGCGCGTGTCGATGCCGATCGCATGGTGCTGGCCACGCGTTCAGCGTTGGCCGCTGATGGCGACTTGCTCAGCCAGACCGAACACCGGGCCATCGATGCATTGATGCTCGACACACAGCGCATCGCCCAAGGCGACGACCACCGCGCGATCGACGCGGCGGTCAAGGCCTTGGCGGCCGGTACCGAAGCCTTTGCGGCGGCGCGCATGAATCGCGGCATCCGTCAGGCGCTGGCCGGCCGCAGCGTCGAAGAAATCTAACCGGCCACCGCATGCCCGTCATCAAGATCCTGCCCCACGCCGAGTACTGCCCGCAGGGCGACCAGATCGATGCGCCGCCAGGGACCTCGATCTGCGAAGCCCTGCTCGAAAACGGCATCGCCATCGAGCACGCCTGCGAGATGAGCTGTGCCTGCACCACTTGCCATGTCATCGTCCGCGAGGGATTCGACTCGCTGGGCGAAATGGATGAGAGCGAAGAGGACCTGCTCGACCGTGCCTGGGGCCTGGAGCCGACCTCGCGCCTGTCGTGCCAGGCGATCGTCTCCAATCGCGACGTGACCATCGAGATTCCCAAGTACTCGATCAATCACGCCAAGGAGAACCACTGAACTGACGGGGTACCTGGCTTGGGCATGAAGAAACCCGCCGCAGCGGGTTTGCCGGTGGCTTCAGCCTGGAATCAGTTCTTCGGTACTTCCGAGCCGGTGATCGTGCGCCGGAACCATTCGCCGATCGGGCGCAGCGAATCGAAGATCGAGTCCGGCTCGCCCTCACGTTCGCGCAGCAGGCCGCGCTCACCGAGCATCTGTATGAAGGTGCGTACCTCCAGCTTGGTCGCGCCGCTGGACAGCACGAGTTGCGGCACCGACATGTAGCGATGCGACATGTCGCTGAGCATGCGGCGGTACACCGTGCGGTGGTAGGGCGCCGACAAGTCTGGCCATGCCGCGAGCTTGAATTCCTTCATGGTGTCCAGGGGCGGGCCGCGTTGGCCACAGGCCCATGTCGAGTTCAGTGGCCCTGAGAGTAGCCTCTCTGGCCAAGTCAAGCCAAGCAACTAGCGGGTGATTGACGGCTATTTTCGAGCGCTATTTGTATGGTTTTGCAAACGGTGTGCGGCATGTCACGGTCGCGGCGATGGGGGGTCCGCTGGCTACACTGCGCCGATGCAGGTCCTGGGCATCGAGTCTTCTTGCGATGAGAGCGGCGTGGCGCTGGTGCAATGGCAGGGCGGCGCAGCGCCGCGGCTGCTGGCGCATGCGTTGTTCAGCCAGATTGACCTGCACCAGGCCTACGGTGGCGTGGTGCCCGAACTGGCATCGCGCGACCACATCCGGCGCCTGCTGCCCCTGATGCGCCAAGTGCTGGCCGAGGCCGGCAGTCGGCTCGCCGATGTCGACCTCGTGGCCTACACGCGTGGCCCCGGGTTGGCCGGAGCGCTGCTGATCGGCGCGGGGGTCGGTTGTGCGCTGGCCGCGGCGCTGGGCAAGCCGGTGCTCGGTGTGCACCACCTCGAGGGGCACCTGCTGTCGCCGTTCCTGTCGGACGACCCGCCGCAGTTTCCGTTCGTCGCCCTGCTGGTCTCGGGCGGCCACACCCAGCTGATGCAGGTGCAGGGCGTTGGCGACTATGTGCTGCTCGGTGAAACCATCGACGATGCGGCCGGCGAGGCGTTCGACAAGAGCGCCAAACTGCTCGGACTGGCCTACCCCGGTGGGCCGGCACTGGCGCGCCTGGCCATCGCGGGTGATGCCGCGGCGTTTGCGCTGCCCAGGCCACTGCTGCACAGCGGCGATCTGGACTTTTCGTTTGCCGGCTTGAAGACCGCCGTGCTCACGCAGGTGCGCAAGCTCGGCGCAACGCCGACGCTGCAGCAGCGCGCCGACCTCGCCGCGTCGACGCAGGCGGCGATTGTCGAGGTGTTGGTGAACAAATCGATGCGCGCCTTGCGTGACACCGGGCTGACGCGGTTGGTAGTGGCCGGTGGCGTGGGCGCCAATGCGCAACTGCGCCTGAGCTTGAACGCTGCCTGCGCGAAGGTGCGTGCGCGCGTGCATTACCCCGAACTGCCACTGTGCAGCGACAACGGCGCGATGATCGCGCTGGCCGCCGCGATGCGGGTGCAAGCCGGCCGTACCAGACCCGAGCGCAGCCTCACGTTTGACGTGAAGCCGCGCTGGGCGCTCGGCGCGATCGGCTGACCGCGCCTCAGTTCACGGCCAGATGTTTGGCCGCGCCCGCGCGCTTCTTGCTCAAGGTCAGCGACAGCACACCGTTGTCGAGCTTGGCCTGGGATGCGTCCTGGTCGATCTCTTCGGGCAGCGTGAAGCTGCGCGCAAAGCGAGCGGCCGGCCGCTCGCGGTAGATCAGGCGCGCAGTGTCGGTCTTGCCGTCTTCGGGTTGGGCCTGGGCGCTGACGCTGACACGGCGGCCATCGATCGCGATCTTCACGTCCTGCTTGGTGACGCCGGGCAGGTCAACACGGACGCTGTAGCCGCTTTCGGTTTCGGCGACATCCAATGCCGGGCTGCGTTGGGCAGTATCCAGGCCGTCGTCGCTGCACCCGGCCAGGCGGGCGAACTGGGAGAACGATCGTGACGCAGGAGACAGTGGAACGAGGAACATGGTCGGAACTCCTAGAATGGGTGGTGGTGTTCGGCTGCGCAACGCACGCCTCGCCGAGCACCATGCCGCTCAATCTGGCAGCGGCTTTTTTGTTTTCAAGGGCCTTGATTTTCGCGATGCATCGGGTTCGGCCGTCGGTTTTGGCACGCTGCACCGCTTCGGGAGTGACCCATGCGAAGCGCGATCGAACAACTGCCCGCCTCGCGCATCCGCGAGGTCGCCAATGCCGGGCTGGGCCGCAGCGACGTGCTGGCGTTCTGGTTCGGCGAAAGCGACGAGGTCACGCCACTGGAAGTGCGCCAGGCCGCGGCGGCGTCGTTGCTGCGTGGCGAGACGTTCTATTCGCACAATCTTGGGCTGGCCGAATTGCGCGAGGCCCTGGCGGCCTACACCAGTGCCTTGCACGGGCGCGTCGGCGCAGACCGGATCGCGGTCACGTCGGCCGGGGTGACCGCCTTGATGCTGGCCATGCAGATGCTTGCCGGCCCCGGCGACGAGGTCGTGGCGGTCGTGCCGGTGTGGCCGAACCTGACCGCGCAGCCGGCGATCCTCGGTGCGAACGTGAAGCGCGTGTCGCTCGCGCCGCGCGCCGACGGTGCCTGGATGCTCGACCTGCAGCGCCTGCTGGACGCCGTCACGCCGGCCACCCGCGTGCTGCTGGTCAATGCCCCGAACAACCCGACCGGCTGGACGCTGGCGCGCGCCGAGCAGCAGGCCATCCTCGATCACTGTCGCAAGACGGGCACGTGGATCGTCGCCGACGAGGTCTATGAACGCGTCTGGTTCGGCCCAGGAGTGGCGGCACCGAGTTTTCTCGACATTGCCGATCCCGAGGACCGACTGCTCATTGCGCAAAGCTTCTCGAAGACCTTCCTGATGACCGGCTGGCGTCTGGGCTGGCTGGTGTTGCCCCCCGGCCACCTCGAGGCCATCGGCAAGTTGATCGAGTTCAACAACTCCTGCGCCCCGGTCTTCGTGCAGCGCGGTGCGCTGTCGGCGTTGGCGATCGAGGCCGACTTCGTGCCGGGCCTGGTCGAGCGCCTGCGCGCCGGCCGTGACCTGCTGATCAGTGGCCTGCAGGCGCTGCCCGGCCTGCGGGTCGGCCTGCCGCAAGGCGGCATGTACGCCTTCTTTCGCGTCGACGGGCAGCCCGACTCGCTGGCCTACGCCAAGCATCTGGTCGCCGCCCACGGCCTGGGCCTGGCACCCGGCGTGGCCTTTGGCGACGAGGCCGAAGGCTGGCTGCGCTGGTGCTTCGCTGCCAAGGACCCCGCGCGGCTGCGCGAGGGGCTGGCCCGCCTGACCCAGGCACTTGACCTATAATTTGCGGCTTCGTGCTGGGCAACCCGGACGAAAACAAGCACGGCATGGGTCGGTTTCACCCGTGACCGCAAGTGGAACCGGAAACCGCGAGGGTCGGCGCTGCAGGGCGCCCCTGATGGCGGTTTCCATGACTCTAGGAAATCGCCATCATGGCCATGGGTACCCAACAAACCGCCGAGGTCGTCAAGGCCAACGCCCGCGCTGCCAACGACACCGGCAGCCCCGAGGTGCAGGTCGCTCTGCTGACCGCACGCATCAACGAACTTACGCCCCACTTCAAGCTCCACGCCAAGGACCACCATGGTCGCCGCGGGCTGCTGAAGATGGTCAACCAGCGCAAGCGCCTGCTGTCCTACCTGAAGGACAAGGACGCTGACCGCTACACCGCGCTGATCCAGAAGCTGGGTTTGCGCAAGTAGGAAACGACGACAGTGGAGAGCCTGCGCTGGAATCCCATGCCGCAGGCTCTTTGTTCTTGGAAGTCGGAACCCGACGCGCCGCTGTGTCATTCCAATGCCGTTGCCAGCACCGCCCAAGCTGCAGCCGCACTGGAATGGCATCCCGCCGAAGGCTCTGACGTCTGCCACCGGGCGCATGCCGCGCCCTTATCGAAGCAGGAGCTGCAATGAGCATGTTCAATAAAGTCACCAAGACCTTCCAATGGGGTCAGCACGTCGTCACGATGGAGACCGGTGAGATCGCACGCCAGTCCAGCGGTGCGGTGGTGGTGACGATCGACGACACCGTCGTCTTGGCCACCGTGGTCGCCAAGACGGTGCCCAAGGCCGGGCAGGATTTCTTTCCGCTGACGGTCGATTACATCGAGAAGACGTACGCCGCCGGCAAGATCCCGGGCAGCTTCTTCAAGCGTGAAGGCCGCCCGAGTGAGCTCGAGACGCTGACCTCGCGGCTGATCGACCGCCCGATTCGTCCGCTGTTCCCGGAAGGCTTCTACAACGAAGTCCAGGTCGTGATCCATGTGCTGAGCCTGAACCCCGAGGTGCAGGCCGACATCGCCGCGATGATCGGCACCAGCGCCGCGCTGGCCATTTCGGGCATCCCGTTCAGCGGCCCGATCGGCGCCGCCCGCGTGGGCTACATCGACGGCCAGTACGTGCTGAATCCGAGCAGGACACAGCTCGTCGACAGCAAGTTGGAGTTGATCGTCGCCGGCACCGAATCCGCGGTGTTGATGGTCGAATCCGAAGCCGACCAGCTGAGCGAGGAAGTGATGCTCGGCGGCGTGGTCTTCGGCCACGAGCAGGGCAACATCGCCATCGCCGCGATCAACGACCTGGTGCGCGAAGCCGGCAAGGCCGAGTGGACCTGGACCGCACCGGCCAAGGACGAAGCCTTCATCGCCAACGTCACGGCGCTGGCCGAGCCGGCGTTGCGTGCGGCCTACCAGATCCGCAGCAAGCAAGCCCGCACGCAGGCCTGCCGCGAGGCCACCGCCAACGTGATGGCCGCACTCAAGGGCGACGGCATCGAATTCGACAAGGTCGAGGTCGAGGGCCTGCTGTTCGAGATCGAGTCGCGCATCGTGCGCAGCCAGATCCTGGCCGGCGAGCCGCGCATCGACGGGCGCGACACGCGCACCGTACGCCCGATCGAGATCCGCACGGGCATCCTGCCGCGCACGCACGGCTCGGCGTTGTTCACGCGCGGCGAGACCCAGGCCGTGGTCGTGGCCACGCTCGGGACCGACCGTGACGCGCAGCGTATCGATGCGCTGGCGGGTGAGTTCACCGACCGCTTCATGCTGCACTACAACATGCCGCCCTTCGCGACCGGCGAGACCGGTCGCGTCGGCTCGCCCAAGCGGCGCGAGATCGGTCACGGCCGACTGGCCAAGCGCGCGTTGATCGCGGCGCTGCCGAGCAAGGAAGACTTTCCGTACACGATCCGCATCGTTTCTGAGATCACCGAGAGCAACGGCTCGTCGTCGATGGCCTCGGTCTGCGGTGGCTGCTTGGCGATGATGGACGCCGGCGTGCCGATGAAGGCCCATGTGGCCGGCATCGCGATGGGCCTGATCAAGGACGGCAACCGCTTCGCCGTGCTGACCGACATCCTTGGCGACGAAGATCACCTCGGCGACATGGACTTCAAGGTCGCCGGCACGACCAGCGGCGTGACCGCGCTGCAGATGGACATCAAGATCCAGGGGATCACCAAGGAAATCATGCAGGTGGCGCTGGCGCAAGCCAAGGAAGCACGCCTGCACATCCTGGGCAAGATGCAGGAGGCCGTCGGCGCAGCGAAGGCCGAGGTGTCGCAGTTCGCGCCGCGCCTGTACACCATGAAGATCAACCCGGAGAAGATCCGCGACGTGATCGGCAAGGGCGGAGCGGTGATCCGGGCGCTGACCGAGGAAACCGGCTGCGTCATCGACATCGGCGAAGACGGCACGATCACGATCGCCTCGACCGAGGCGGCCAAGGCCGAGTACGCCAAGCAGCGCATCACCGAGATCACCGCCGAAGCCGAAGTCGGCAAGGTCTACGAAGGGGCGATCACCAAGATCCTCGACTTCGGTGCGCTCGTGAACATATTGCCCGGCAAGGACGGTCTGCTGCACATCAGCCAGATCGCACACCAGCGTGTCGAGCGCGTCGAGGACTTCTTGAAGGAAGGCCAGATCGTCAAGGTCAAGGTGCTGGAGACCGACGAGAAGGGCCGCATCAAGCTGTCGCTGAAGGCGCTGCTCGACAGGCCCGAGGGCTATGTCGAGGAAGAGCGTCCGCGCCGCGAGTACGGGGACCGCGGCGACCGTCCGCGCCGTGACGACCGCGGCCCGCGCCGCGAGCGCGAGCCGCGCGAGCACCGTGAGCCGCGCGGCGATGCGCCGGCTGTGGAGGCGGTTGCGCCAGCGCCGGCCGCTGACAGCGGCGAGCGCCAGCCCGAGTAGACGGCCCCAGGCCAGACCACCGCCCGATGCGCGCGATCGAGATCACGCAGTTCGGTGCCCCCGAGGTGCTGCGCGAAACCACGCGCCCTGACCCCACCTGCGGGCCGGGCCAGGTGCTGGTGCGCGTGGCGGCCTCGGGCGTGAATCGGCCTGACGTGCTGCAACGCAAAGGCCTGTACCCGATGCCGCCCGGGGCGTCGGACTTGCCGGGTCTGGAGATCGCGGGCGTGGTCGCCGGTGGCGATCGCGCGGAGCTCGCTGCCGCGGGCCTTGCGCTGGGCGAGCGTATTTGCGCGCTGGTCGCCGGCGGCGGCTATGCCGAGCTGTGCGTGGCGCCGATCGCCCAGTGCCTGCCAGCGCCGCGTGGGCTGAGCGACATCGAAGCGGCCAGTCTGCCCGAGACCTTCTTCACCGTCTGGCAGAACGTCTTCCACATCGCCGGGTTGCAGGCCGGTGAATGGCTGCTGGTGCAGGGCGGCTCGAGCGGCATCGGCGTCACCGCGATCCAGCTCGCCAAGGCGTTCGGTGCCAAGGTCATCGTTACGGCCGGCAGCGACGACAAATGTGCCGCCTGCCTGGCCCTTGGCGCCGACCACGCCATCAACTACCGCAGCCAGGATTTCGTCGCCGAAGTCCAGCGCATCACCGGCAAGCGTGGCGTCGATGTCGTGCTCGACATGGTGGCCGGTGACTACGTGGCACGCGAGGTCGAGTGCCTGGCGGTCGATGGTCGCATCGCGATCATTGCCGTGCAGGGTGGCACCCAGAGTGCGCTCGATGTCGGAGCCGTGCTCAGGAAGCGCCTGTCGATCGTCGGATCGACCCTGCGCCCTCGCAGCGTGGCCTACAAGGCGGTGCTCGCCTTCGCGCTGCGCGAGCGGGTCTGGCCGCTCATCGAAGCCGGCCGCATCAGGCCGGTCATCCACCAGGTGTTCCCGGCCGCAGAGGCCGCCGCCGCTCACAGGCTGATGGAATCCAGCACGCATGTGGGCAAGATCGTTCTTCAATGGTGATTCAGACCATGCGCAAGAAACTCATCGTCGGCAACTGGAAGATGCACGGCAACCATTCGGCCAATGCCGAACTGCTGTCGGGCATCGTCACCGCGCGGCCTTTCATCGCCGATGTGGCGGTGTGTGTGCCGTTTCCGTATCTCTCCGAGACTGCGGTGGCCCTGGCGGCGCAGGACGTGCGCTGGGGTGCGCAAGACTGCTCGCCGCACGAGCAGGGCGCCTACACCGGCGAGGTTTCGGCGGCCATGCTGGCCGAGTTCGGCTGTCGCTATGTCATCGTCGGGCACTCCGAGCGCCGCGCCTACCATGCCGAGAGCGACCAGCTCGTGGCCGACAAGGCCAAGGCCGCACTGGCCCGCGGCGTCACGCCGATCGTCTGCGTCGGCGAAACACTGGCCCAGCGTGAGGCCGGCGAGACCGAGGCCGTCGTCAAGCGCCAGCTCTCAGCCGCGATCCACACGCTGGCGCACTGCGCTGGCGAGATGGTGGTGGCCTACGAGCCGGTGTGGGCCATCGGTACCGGCCGCACCGCCACGCCTGAGCAGGCACAAGCCGTGCACGCGTTGCTGCGCGCGCAGCTGCGGGCAGCCACGTCGCGCGCCGACGACATGAAGATCCTGTACGGCGGCAGCGTCAAGCCCGACAACGCCGTGACCCTGTTCGCGCAGGCCGACATCGATGGCGGGCTGATCGGTGGCGCCTCGTTGAAGGTGGCCGATTTCGTCGCCATCTGTCGCGCAGCGCGCTGACCCGTTTTCTCTAGTCAATCACCACACCATGCAAATCTGGATGAATCTTGTGCTGGCGGTCCAGCTGATCACCGCCGCGGTCATGATCGGCCTCGTGCTCGTGCAACACGGCAAGGGCGCCGACATGGGTGCCTCGTTCGGCAGCGGTGCGTCGGGGAGCCTGTTCGGCGCCACGGGCAGCGCCAATTTCCTGTCGCGTTCGACGGCGGTGTGTGCTGCCGTCTTCTTTGTCTGCACGCTGGCGCTGGCCTACTTCGGCAATGCGCGTGGCACACGCGAAAGTGGTGGCAGCGTGTTCGACCGGCCGGGTGCGGCCAGCGCGCCGGCCACTGCGTCGGCACCGGGGGTCGGTCAAATCCCGACGACGCCGTTGGCGACGGTTGCGTCACCGGCCGTCGCGGCGAGCGCGCCGACAGCGGCTGCGTCGGGCGCCATGGCACCGAAGCCCTGAGTATTTGCCCGTAGAATTCCCGGCTGTCCGGAGCGCCATACCTCATGCCATCCGGTCTTCAAGAAGATGCCGCCGACGTGGTGAAATTGGTAGACACGCTATCTTGAGGGGGTAGTGGCGAAAGCTGTGCGAGTTCGAGTCTCGCCGTCGGCACCAACAACGAACAGACGCTCGACCGGCAAGACCCGCGCAGTGGTGCATTGCCCGTAGCATTCAGGCTGACCGACTCCGCTGCGAAAACGCCCTGCGAACATGGATCTGCAACCCTATTTGCCCGTCATCCTGTTCATCCTGGTCGGTGTGGCAGTCGGCGTGGCGCCGCAGGTGCTCGGTTTCGCGCTCGGCCCGAACCGGCCTGACGCGGAAAAGAACAGCCCCTACGAATGCGGCTTCGAGGCCTTCGAAGACGCACGCATGAAGTTCGATGTGCGCTACTACCTGGTGGCCATCCTCTTCATCCTTTTCGACCTCGAGATCGCCTTCCTCTTCCCCTGGGCGGTATCGCTCAAGGAAATCGGCGCGACCGGCTTCTGGGCCATGATGGTCTTTCTTGCCATCCTCGTGGTCGGCTTCGTCTACGAGTGGAAGAAGGGTGCCCTTGACTGGGAGTAGCTGAGCATGGGCATTGAAGGCGTACTCAAAGAGGGCTTTGTCACCACCTCGGTCGACACCCTGGTGAACTGGTCAAAGACCGGCTCCTTGTGGCCCATGACCTTCGGACTGGCTTGCTGCGCTGTCGAGATGATGCATGCCGGCGCGGCACGCTATGACATCGACCGCTTCGGCATGCTGTTCCGTCCCAGCCCGCGGCAGAGCGACCTGATGATCGTCGCCGGCACGCTGTGCAACAAGATGGCCCCCGCGCTGCGCAAGGTC
>Ga0315287_10002153_pt1 | contig 18497 bp, 16 predicted proteins | sample YL17G11_0_MG_FD_205037 | JGI IMG/M metagenome (GOLD analysis project Ga0315287, IMG submission 205037) | Sediment microbial communities from Yellowstone Lake, YNP, Wyoming, USA - YL17G11_0 | ecosystem: Environmental > Aquatic > Freshwater > Lake > Sediment | place: USA: Wyoming | collected...
ATCAGTTCCTCTACCGGTCGTCCAGTATATTTCTTGTATGCGCCATTTGTGATGATTATAAGGCTGCACTAGGTTGGGAGCAAGGTAAAAGGTGCAAGGTGCAAGGTAAAAGGAATCGGGACTAAAGTCCCTCGCACATTGAATGCGAGGAACGGGGAACGGAAGAATCGCGAGCAAGCTCGCTCGCACATTCAACTAGAAACGAGAAACTTAGAAACAAGATACAATTTTCGTCGTGTCGTCGTGTTTGAAAAGATTTGAATCGGGACTAAAGTCCCTCGCACATTCGGTGTTTTCTTGACAGAGTGCAAAAAATTGTGGTAGTTTGCTAGGGTCAGGGAGAAAAAAAGTTCTGGGAAAAAAACACCAAATTAAAAGGAGGTAGGGGAAAATGGCATTAAGCGCTCCAAAGGATGTAAAGGTTGACGATTTTTTCAAGACATTGGTGCCGCAGCAGTTTGCGGAGATGACCAAGGGCAAGGACCTGTCGGTCATGAAGGGCAAGGACTTCACGCTCCAGTTTGACATCAGCGGCAAGAAATACTGCATGCTGATCAAGGACGGCACCAACCTGCAGGTGAAGGAAGGCGGGGTTGACAAGCCCATGATCTGCATCGCGCTTTCCGAGCCGGACTGGCGCGCCGCGGTCACGGGCCAGGCCGAGGGCGTGATCGACAATTTCTCAGACCCCGGGCAGATGACCAGCCTGGACCGCTACAACACCCTGCTCTCGACCAAGGGCAAGCTGAATGTTGAACTGGACGGCGGCAAGATGAAGTTCTCCATGGTCTTCAACGGCGAGTCCGTGCCGGAAGGCACCATGAAGCTCTCGCTCGCGGACTGGGTGGCCGTTCAAAGGAAGGAGACCAACGGCCAGAACCTGTTCATGTCCGGACAACTGAGCATTGACGGGGATATGATGTTCCTGATGTCCCTGAACGCGCTGATCTGAGAAGAAAAATATTTACCGCGAAGGGCGCAAAGTACGCGAAGGGTTTTTTTTAAAACAAATATTGCTTTGCGCTCTCTGCGTTCTTTGCGGTTTAAAAAATTTTTGAGAATTCCAGCGCGGGCAAGGGAGGGATCGCATGGCAATAATCAGGACTCCGGAACCAAGGTTTAATATTCTGCCGGGCTTTCCTTTCAAGCCCAACTATGTGGAGATCAATGGCGCGCGCGTGCATTATGTTGACGAGGGATCGGGCGACCCGGTGCTTTGTCTGCACGGAGAGCCGAGCTGGTCCTTTCTCTACCGCAAGATGATCCCGCTCCTCGCGCAGAAGCACCGCGCCATCGCCCCGGACTTCATCGGCTTCGGTCGCTCGGACAAATACACGGAGCTTTCCGAATACACCTATGAGATGCACCGGGACACCATCCTCAAATTCATCGATGCGCTCAAGCTGGAAAAAATCACGCTCGTGGTCCAGGACTGGGGCGGCCTGATCGGCCTGCGCGTGGCGACCATGGTCCCGGAAAAAATCTCCCGGCTCGTGATCATGAACACGGGCCTGCCCAGCGGGGGCGGGGGACTGACCGAGGCGTTCATGAACTGGCGCCGGTTCGTGGAGAACACGCCGGACCTTCCGGTCGGGATCATCATCCGCAACTCCACCGTGCTTGGAAAAAATATCGATCCCGCAATCCTCGCCGCATACGAGGCGCCCTTCCCGGACGCGCGCTACAAGGCGGGCGCGCGCGCCTGGCCCCTGATGGTTCCGCTCCGGACCGACGACCCGGCCGCGGCTGAGATGAAAAAGGCCAAGGATGAACTCGCCAAATGGCAGAAGCCCGCGCTGGTGATGTTCTCGGACAAGGACCCAATCACGCGCGGGGGCGACCTCTTCTTCCGCGCCTTGATCCCGAGCGCCAAGGACCAGCCGGAGATCACGATCCGGGACGCGGGCCATTTTCTTCAGGAGGACAAGGGAGAGGAGATTGCTGCCCATATCATTGATTTTATCAGCCGCACATGATCCAAAAATGACGCTGGAACTGTTTTTATCGCCCGTCATGCGTCATACTAGATAGTGATGGGAGTAAAAATGAGCGATCTGGAACAAAAAATAAAAGATTTTGTGAAAGGCCTCGGCGTAGATGTGGTGGGCGTGGCCGGACCGGAGCGGCTTTCCGGGCCGCCGTCCATGGACCCGACTTACACCATGTCCGGAGCGAAATCGATCGTGTCCATGGCGCTGCCATTCAATGTTCCCGCGATCTACGAGTTTCTGGGCAAAAAATCGCCGGCCCCGCACAACATGGACCAGCTGCTCACCAACCAGCGCATGCACCGGGAGGGCAAGAAGCTGGAAGAGTTCATCAAGTCGCTCGGGCACCGCGCCAAAGTGGTCCCGCCCAACAACACCTACCGCAGGTCGTTGGATGTCTTCTCCACCCACCCGAGCTTCTCCCACCGCTTCGGCGCAATCGCCGCGGGCATCGCGGCCCAGGGCTGGTCCGGGAACGTCATGACCAAGCAGCACGGCGCGGCCGTGGTGCTCGGGACCGTGGTCACTGACGCCAAGCTGCAGAGCGACCCCGCGCTCCCGCCCCGGTTCTTCATCGACGAGTTCTGCTACCGCTGCAAGCTCTGCGACAAGGTCTGCCCGGCCGGGATGTTCGAGCAGGACGGCGAGGAGCATGTGCTGATCAATAACGAACTGCACCCGCGCGGGAAACGCAGGTGCATAGACCTCTGCAATATTTCCTGCTTCGGCCTGCATGGTCTGTCGCGGGACAAGAAATGGTCGAGCTGGGGACGGCATTGGATCAACGACTGGGTGGAACATGAGCCGGACTACACCAACAAAAGGAAAATCCGGAGGGCATTGCTCATCAAGGGATCGCGCACCGGGGACTCCACGCTCCGCTACGACCTGATCCGGCGACTGGGGAGCATGCTCTGGCCCGAGGAGTTGATCACCCAGATGCCGGAACTGCAGAACCCTCCCGAGGATGAAGTCGAGCGCAACAAAGCCCTGGGGAAATACGCGGAGAAGATCGGGGTCACGGGTCTCAAGGATTTTAACGTGCTGACCTGCGGGCAGTGCGCCCTGGTCTGCGGGCCGGACTTGAAAGAGACCGCGGACCGGTATCACACCCTGGTGGAGTCGGGCATTGTGGTGCCCGGCCCCGAGGGCAGGATGACGCACGCGTCCAATTTTGAGGAAGCCCTGGAGATCCGCAAGAAATATCCGCAGAGGATCAGCAAGCAGGAAATGAACCGCGACGCCCGGGCCTCGGCCGCGCTCTGGCACAAGTTTTATTTCGGGGTCGAGCCCAAGTCGATCATCCAGGACCTGAGCTACAAGCGGAGATTGAAAAAAGCGTTGAAGAAAAACGGAGCAGATAAACAGGAGAAGAATAATGGCCGATGACGCGGTTTACCTGGGCATAGCGCAAAAAATAGACCGGGGGCCTTTGGGGGCGCCCAAGTCCGGCAACGAAATTTCCAAGGCGTTCCTGGCTTTCCTCAAACTGGTCTACTCCCCGGAGCAGGCTGAAGTCATCTCCCACCTTAACATGCCTTACAAGTTCTTGTCCGCGGCCCAGGTGGCAGAGGCCTCGGGCAGGAAGGAGGACGAGGTCAAGCAAATTCTTGAGGCGGTGTCGCGAAGGGCCGCGATCATCGGCATCAACAACATGTATTGCCTGCCCATGGTGCCCCAGCTTTTGAACAACCACCAGTTCTACGCGGAGCTTAAGCAGGACGATGTCCAGGCCGCGAAACTTTACCAGCAGTTTTTCATCAAGGAAGGCTTTTACAAATATTACGAGTCCGGTGAAAAGGGCACGCCCATCATGCGGGTGATCCCGGTGCAGAGGGCCATCGAGGCGGGCCAGAAGGTTTTGAGCACCGAGGAAGCCCATAAAATTATTGAGTCCTGCCCGAATATCGCCATGGTCCCGTGCCCGTGCCGGACCCGCACCGAAAAACTCGGGACCCGCGAATGCAGGGACAAATACCCGATCGGCGCCTGCCTCATGCTCAACACCTCCGCTTTGTTCTTTGAAAAGGCGGGCCTGGGAAAAATGGTGGGCGCGGAACAGGCGATAAAATATTTCGACCAGATGCAGGACCTGGGCCTGGTCGGGATCACCGAGAACTATTCGAACAACTCAAACCACGAGGTGATCTGCCTGTGCTGCGATTGCTGCTGCTCGCAGGTGCGGGGCAGGACCCGCTGGGAAAACCCTCATGCGCTCGCGCCCTCCAACTTCGTGGCCGAGGCCAATAATGATTGCATACTGTGCGGGAAATGCGAGGACCGCTGTTTCTTCCACGCCATCTCCCAGGATGAGAAATTGAGCCGGGCGGTAGCAGACCCGGAAAAGTGCATCGGCTGCGGCGTGTGCGCGATCACCTGCGAGCAGGACGCGCTCCGGCTCAAGAGGGTGGAGCGCTCCCAGACCTTCGCGGACGCGCGCGAGCTTTACAAAAAGATATCCATCGAAAACAAAGGGGAGCGTTGATGCCGGAAGCAATCAGCCTGGAAAAATTCAAAAGCTACATCGGCAAGGAGATCGGCCTTTCAGAATGGATTGAGATCACCCAGCAGCGCATCAACGCGTTCGCGGAATGCACTGAAGACCGGCAGTGGATCCACACCGACCCGGAACTGGCAAAGAGCGGGCCTTACGGAAAAACCGTTGCCCATGGCTATCTGGTCATGTCCCTGCTCCCGTTTTTCAATTACCAGAACCGGGTGTTCCCGGCCGGGGCCAAGATGGCGCTCAACTACGGGTTCAACCGCCTGCGGTTCATGAGCCCGGTGCCGGTCGGATCGAAACTCCGGAACCATTGCGTGCTCAAGGCCGTTGTTGACAAGGGGCCTGGTAAAATCCTGGTGACTTTTGAAAACACCATTGAAATCGACGGCCAGCAAAAACCCGCGGCCGTTGCCGAATCCCTGGCCATGGTTTTTATTTGAGGGGATGACATGCCGGAAAAATTGCAGATGACGACTTTGGGGGAAGTGGCGGGAAACCTCGGGCAAATCCTGCGGGGCAGGGCGCAGTTGTGGGAGAACGCCCGCTTCGTGCTCGCCCAGGTGCCCTTGAAACGCGAGGAAGTCAAGAGAATCCTGCCCTGCGGTCTTTGGCCTTCAGAGCCGGCCATTGGCACCCTGTTCATCGCCAATTACACCAAGACCTCGTTCACCGCGCCTTACAAGGAATCCGCGCTGCTCATCAATGTCCGCACCCTTCTCGGAAGCGGCGTGCACTGCTGCTGGATGGTGGTTGACAATGATGACACCGCCCTGATCTACGGCCGCGAGCTGCTCGGATACCCCAAAAAACTGGCGCAGATAACTTTTGAAGAAACGGACAATCATGTGAGCGCGAGCGTCTCGCGGCGGGGGATAAAACTATTGAGCCTGGACGCGGACAAAGGTGAAAAACAATCTTCACCCGCACCGATATTTGACCAGAAGACTTTTAACGCCGGAGGCATGGGCCAGTTTTTCCTGCTCAACCCGGTCTGGCTGTTCAGGCCTCGGGAAGTGATCAAGGAATCTTTTTCCGCAAAGGTCTCAATGAAACTGTCCGAGTCCGAATATGACCCCATTGCCCGACTGGTTTCCGGGGAGCCGACTAACGGCAGGATCGCGGTCATTGACATCCCCGGATCAAGATACAACCTCCCGGTCGGGATCGCGGGGCCGAGGTTTTTCAACAACACCTTTTACATGCGCTTCCGCTGAAGTCTGAACCGCAAACAATCAGCGGATATATCCCAGGGCCTTGAGGGCGTTGTCAGTGGCGGAATCTATTTTTTGGGGCTGCGACGAGAAAGGATGCCCGGCAAGGAACCTGCTCATCGAGGAATGCAATTGCCCGAAAATTTCCGGCTCGGATTGCGAAATATCCTTTTCTTCCCCGGTGTCTTTCCCCAGGTCATATAACGCTTCGTTGCCTTTGGAGTCCCAGACCAGCTTATAGGGCAGGCGCACCAGGGATTTTTTTCTCTTATCCAATTGGGAGACATCGTACCCGGGACAGAATCGGGAAAACCTGTCAATGTAAGTCACGGGCTTGAAGACCTCTGAAAATATTTCCCGGGGAGTTTTTTCCGCCGCTGAGATTTCTTCCGGGACCTTGCCCTCAATGAGCTGGAAGATGGCTCCGGGCAGCTCCTTCAAAGAGTAAGCGCCTTGCACCTTTTGGGCCCTGAGCAGGCGGGGGTAGCTGAGGATCAGAGGCACTTTCAACTCGGAATCATAAAGCGTGATGCCGTGTCCCCAGAAGTCGTGCTCGCCGAAACTTTCCCCGTGATCGCTGAGCACCACGAATACCGTGTTTTCCAAAAGTCCGAGCCGAGAAAGCTGCTCGAGCAATTTGCCGATTTCAAAGTCAAGATAGTAAATTGATCCGTCATACCACTTGATCGCCGCGGTCCGGGCGTCTTCGTTTTTTCCCTGCTTGCAGTTGAAGTCGTCCCAATTGGGGGAAGCGTAATTGTTCCGGGCCTGGGCCGGGTTCTGAAAATAGCGGTACCCGGCCGCGTCCCTCACATAAGGGGTGTGCGCCTCCATGTAATTAACGAAAAGGAAAAACGGCCTTTTCTTCGCGGACATCCGGGAAAGCCATCTGAAAATTGTGTGGTTGGCGAACCTTGCGCCGTTGTCAGAACTGTAACCGCTTAATTTTGACAGGATGATTTTCAGGGCCATTTCCCCGGAGTAAATGCTCATTTGGCTGTTTTCCACAAAACGGTCAAAGCCCCGGAGCAGCCCCGAAGAAGAGTTGAGCAAAGGGTTGTTGGACCAGCCGACCGTGAAATAGCCCAGGTCCTTCAAGCGCTCCGCGAGCGTGGGGAATTGGGCGGAGAGGCCCATGTTCTCGTAGGTGCAGTTATGCTCCGAGGGCAAAAGCCCGGTGAAAAGACTGGCGTGCGAGGGCAGGGTCCAGGGCGAGGCGGAAAAAGCATTTTCAAAGACCACGGATTTTTGCGAAAGCTTTTCCAGGAAAGGCGTGGTGTCTCGGGAATAGCCGTAAAGGGAAAGGTGGTCGGCGCGCACCGTGTCCATCACAATCATCACCACATTCGGCTTGTCTGAATGCTTGGGCCCTGAAAAATAATAATGAACCCATGAGAGCGCGGGCCGGCTGATCATCAAGACTCCCAACCCGAGCAAGACCAGGGCGGACGCGGTCTTGAGAAATTTCTCGAACCCGGAGACGCGCTTGTCCAGGAGCCCGCCCAGCCAGGCGCAGAGCAAAAATAGGGCCAGGTTGAAAACAAGCATCAGGAAAGACCGCGCCAGGCCGATCTTCAGGCTGTAGAGCACGAGCAGGCAGCGGCTGACATTGATTGCCAGGAAACAGCCCAGCCCGGAAAAGACCGCGAAACCAATCCCCGCGCGCCCGCCCGAAAAAAACAACATCGCAAGCCATGAGACAAAAATGACGCCCGCGTTCAAAAGGAAAAAGGTTTCCTTCATGGGGCCCTGCGGGGAGCCTGCGAGCGGGAAGAGATAAAGCGCGAATGAAAGAGCCGCGAGCGCAAAAGCGCCCGGGGCCGCGGCCGAGTTTTTCAGGTATTGCCTGCCCCGGCCCGGCAAAATCATCCAAACAATAATGATTATTAATACTATCAGAGATGCGAGCGCCCAGAACCACGCCAGGTTGCGCCAACTGGCTGTGGATCCTGAACTCTGCAGGAGCAGACCAAGCTCTGATAAAAACCCCCTGGACTGCCGCCACCTGATGAAAACATAAACCAGCGGGACCATGGCCAGCTCGGCCGCCGCGAAAAGCTCCGCGGTCATGAACAACCCGGCCAGATTTTTCATGAAACCGTGTATGCCCGGTCTTTGAGGAGTCATTTCAGGATTTCCCGCCAATCAAATTCAAGTTTAGCACGGCCCCGCCGCGGGTAAAAAGAGTCGGGCGGGATTGCGGTCTGCAATTTTAAAATCCATGCCTGAAGCCGGCGCCCGTTCTGGCATTTTGAATTGTTTAGATGCTATAATCGAAACAGCCAGAGGGGGTGTTGAATGAAAAGGCGCGGATTTATCAAAAGCACTGCCTTGGCCGCGGGCGCCATGGCCGCGGCTGGAAAAAGCCTGGGCACCGGGTGGGGACGGCCGAATGTCTTGTTCATCATTGTTGACCAGTGGCGGCAGCCCCGGTGGTTCCCGCAAAACGCGGACCTGCCCGGCTTCAACCGCCTACGCAAGGAGGGCATGAGCTTCTCCAACTTCTTCACCTCAGCGGTGCCCTGCTCGCCCTCGCGCGCCTGCTTCTTCACCGGGCTCCACATCAACCAGCACGGCGTGGAGTCCAATGTCAATTTCGGCGCCAACCCGGACCTGGACCCAAGCATCCCCACCTTCGCCCACCGCTTCAAGCAGTCCGGATACCGCACCCCCTATTTCGGAAAATGGCACCTGTCCTCCATGAGCAAGAGCGTCAAGGACAAGCTCGGCGCTTACGGGTACGACGACTGGATCCCTCCCGACCACCACGGGCTACCTTATGACGGACTCTCCAACGACGCCAAATACGCGGACCAGGCCATTTCCTGGCTGGACCGCCACGGGAATAAGGGGCCGTTCCTTCTAACTTGCTCGCTGATCAACCCGCACGACATCTGCTATTACCGCCGCCTGGATGTGCCGCCCGGGCTGGTGCCCGATGTCTTTGACAAGCTGCCGGATAATTGGGACGACGACCTCAAGGACAAGCCCCGGGTCCAGGCCGTCTACCGGCAGGGCTACGGCAAGCTCATGCACACCACCCCGGACCAGCCCAGGAAAGTCTGGCTGCAATATCTCGACTTCTATTACTATTTGCAGAGAAAAGTCGACGCGGACATTGCAAGGCTGCTCGCCGTCTTGGACAAAAAAGGTCTGGCCGAGAACACCATCGTGATTTTCACCTCGGACCACGGCGACATGTGCGGCTCGCACAAGCTTCAGGCCAAGGGGCCGTTCGTTTACCAGGAGAACAACAATGTACCGCTGGTGGTCCGCTGGCCGGGACGGGTGCCGGCCGGGGCCCAAACCGATTGCCTCAGCCATAGTGTGGACATATTCCCCACCCTGGTGGACCTGGCAGGGGTCCCCGCGGACACCAGCTATCTCCCGGGAAAAAACCTGGCCGCAACTTGTTTCGACCCGGCAGTCGCCAATATCAACAACCACGTCCTGATGGCAATGGGCATGAGCATAAGACCGGCGCAGGACGGCTCAAAGGGCACTCCCGTCATAGCCTCATTGGGCAAATTTCTCGGAGTCAACGCGCAGAATGTCCCGGCCAAAATCCGCGCGATTTACGACGGCCGCTACAAATACGCCCGGTATTTTGACCAGGAACTACCGGAAGAATATGAACTCTATGACCTGAAGAACGACCCGCTCGAGATGAAAAACCTGGCTCATGACCCCGGATACGGCTCGCTTGAAAAGCAGATGGCGGAAAAGCTCGCGGACGCGGAAAAGAAAGAGATGTCCCCGCGCTCCCCGGCCTGGCCGAGAATTGGGGTCAGAGCTTTAGTTTAAAGTTAAGGGAATCAGCCTTTGCTTTTATCTTCGATGAACGAGCAGGAGAAGAGAAAGCTACGGCTGACAGGTCGCGACTAACTTGTCCGACGAAGTTTCAACGAAGTCGGAAGTCGCTCGCATCCTCCTCCGCTTTTATCTGCGATGCTCGAGCAAAGGATGCGAAAGCTACGGCGGACAGGCATTGAAGACTTAAAAAGGAGTTATTAGCAATGGCATTGAAAACCGCGAAGCAGTATATCGATAGCCTGCGCAGTCTCAAGCTTGACTTGTACTTGCTGGGCGAGAAGGTTGACAACTGGGCGGACCACCCGGTCATCCGGCCCTCGATCAACTCCGTGGCCATGACTTACAAGCTGGCGCAGATGCCGGAGACGCAGGAACTGGCGGTCACCAAGTCAACGCTCTCGGGCGAGAAGATCAACCGTTTCAACTCCCTGTTCCAGAGCGCGGACGAGCTTGTGCTCAAGATAAAAATGCAAAGGGAGATGGGTCGGCGCACGGGCGCCTGCTTCCAACGCTGCGTGGGCATGGACGCGGCCAACGCGGTGTTCAGCACCACTTTTGAAATCGATAAAAAATGCGGGACCGATTACCATGGGCGCTTCAAGGACTGGCTCAAACACATCCAGCAGGACGACCTCATGGTCCAGGGCGCCATGACCGATGTCAAGGGCGACCGCGGCCTTAGTCCTTCCGCCCAGGCCGACCCGGACATGTTCGTGCGGATCGTTGAACGCTCGGACAAAGGCATCGTGATCCGGGGCGCAAAAGCCAGCCAGACCGGCGCGGCCAACTCCCATGAAATCCTGGTGATGCCCACGCTACGCATGCGCCCGGGCGAGGAATCCTACGCGGTCTGTTGCGCGACTCCCACCGACGCCAAAGGCATCCATATCATTTACGGCCGCCAGCCCTGCGACACCCGCAAGCTCGAACCGGGCGAGATCGACGTGGGCAATTTCGGTTTTGGCGGCCAGGAAACGCTCACCGTGTTTGAAGATGTTTTCATCCCCAAGGAAAGGGTGTTCATGTCCGGAGAAATTGATTTTTCATCAATGCTGGTCGAGCGTTTCGCGTCCTACCATAGGCAGAGCTATGGCGGCTGCAAGTCCGGGATCGGGGATGTCCTGATCGGCGCCGCAGCGTCCATGGCCGATTACAACGGCGCGGCCAAGGCCTCTCACATCAAGGACAAGCTCGCGGAGATGGTGCACTTGGTGGAATCGATTTATTCCTGCGGCCTGGCCTGCTCTTACGAAGGCGAGAAGACCTTGGCCGGAAATTTCCAGTGCAACATCCTGCTCGCCAATGTCTGCAAGCTCAATGTCACGCGCATGCCCTACGAGTTGTGCCGCCTGGCCGAGGACATCGCGGGCGGGCTGCTGGTGACCATGCCCTCGGAAAAGGACTTGAAAAGCCCCGCGGTCGGCAAATTTGTGGAAAAATATCTGAAGGGCAGGGCGGACGTCCCGACCGAGGCCCGGATGCGCATGCTCAGCCTGATCCACTCCATGACCATGGGCACCACCGCGCCGTCCTACCGCACCGAGTCCATGCACGGAGCAGGCTCGCCCCAGGCCCAGAAGATCATGATCGAGCGCCTGGCCGACATGGAGCAGAAGAAAAAACTCGCGCGCAGGCTCGCGGGCATTGACACAAGAGAGGATGTCCTGGCCTGAGTAGGGGCACGGCTCGCCGTGCCCTTAAAAAAAAGAAGAGGAGTTATTCATGAAAAAGAATTCAAAGCCAAAGGGATTCTTTATCAAAAGGCGCAGTCTGTTGAAGGGCGCGGGACTGGGAGCGGGGATAGCGCTCGCTTCCAAAATTTTCAGGCCCGCGATCTTGAACGCGGGCCCGCTCGATAGGATCAAAGCCTCAAAAGGCGGCGAAAGCAAAAAGCCGGACGCGGGCGCAGGGCTTTCCATAATCCTGCTCGGGACCGGGACCCCGCTCCCGAATAAGGACCGCGCCTGCGCGTCAACCCTGGTGCTCGCCGGCGACAAGGCTTTCCTGGTCGACACAGGACGCGGCTTCTTGACGCGCTTCGCTGACACCGGATTGAGAGATGTTGACGCGGTATTCATCACCCATTATCATTCCGACCATTTCGGAGAGCTTGGGGAATTCCTGGTAACGCGCACGATCTGGGGGGCGTCAAAGCCTCTGACGGTCTTCGGGCCACCGGGTTTGAAAGATGTGACCGGCGGCGTCATCGCGGCTTACGCGCTGGACAATAAATACCGCAAAGCGCACCACCAGGACAAGTGGAGCGAGGACGCCATGAAGGTCGTCGCGACCGAGTCCGGCCCGGGCGTGGTTTACGAAAAGGACGGCGTGAAGGTCACCATGTTCGAGGTTGACCATGCCCCGGTCAAACCCGCAATGGCCTACCGCTTTGATTACAAGGGACAGGTGGTGGTGATTTCAGGCGACACCAAAAAAAACCAGGCAATGGTCGACATGGCCAAAAACGCGGACATACTGGTCCACGAAGTGGTGAACAAGCAGATGACCGAGATCGGCCAGCGCATGGTGGACGCCCGGATGCAGGAAATGGCGACCGAGATGCTCCAGTACCACACCACCACCGAAGAAGTCGCGGAGATCGCGCGGGACGCGAACGTGAAGAAGCTGGTGCTCACCCATTTCGCGCCCTCGCTCCCGGAGAACGCGGCCATGGAGGCGATGTTCATCAGGGGCATGAGCGGGATTTACAAGGGCGAGATCATCGTGGGCCGGGACGGATTGCAGGTAAAAGCATGACCGGGGGAGTGATAAAGTGGCGAATCAAAAATTTTCGCGGAGAAATTTCATGGCCGCGGGGGCGCTGACCATGGCGTCCACCGGACTCGGCCGGATCGCGCTCTTTGACAAGCGCGGCTGGCAGACCATGGTCTCGGAGACGCTGGGCAGGGGCTCGCCCAAGCTGCCGCCCCTGAAGAAAGGCGCGGCCGCGGGCATTGACCAGTCATGGTTTGAAGTCTTCATCCAAAATTTCATCAAGACCGACCCCGGCAACGCGCTCGAGCAAAAATTCGCCGGAGAGCCTATCTACAAGGCCGCGCTGGTCGGGTTTGTAAAAGGCAACGACCCACTCTACGAGCAGTACAAAAAAATCATCGGGCCTTTCCATCATACCCCGGCTGAGATCATCGACTGGGCTGCGAGAGAGCAGGGCGTGAAAACTCCGGCACCGGAACAGGTCGGAGTGGTATCCTTCATCCTGCCTTTCAACGACCCGATAGTGAAAGACAACGCACGGGAGAACGATTGGGGCTGCGCCCGGTGGGGTCAGGCCCGGCTGTTCGGCGAGATGTTCATGCGCAAGATGATGCAGGCCATGCTTGTGGAGTTGGCGAACGCGGGCGTGCTCGCGGCCGCGGGAGATTTCATGCCCGACTTCCGGAAGAAGAAATACCCGAATGTGAGCTGGGCCTCGCCCTGGTCGCACCGCCATACCGCGTTCGCGGCCGGGCTGGGCAGCTTCGGCATGCACGACGCCTTGATCAGCGAGGCCGGGGACGCGCACCGCTGCGGGAGCCTGGTTGTGGCCATGCCGCTGAAGCCGGACCGGGAACAACTGCCCCACTACCGGCACAACTGCCGACAGCATAGATACGGCGACTGCCTGGTCTGCGCCAAGCGCTGCCCGGTGAAGGCGATCTCGGAAAAAGGCCACGACAAGGACGCCTGCTCCAAGCTGGTGATGAAGAGCATTCCCAGGAACATTTTCAAAAACAATGTTAATATTTACGCGTGCGGACTGTGCATGGCCGGAACGCCGTGCGCGCAAAAGATACCGGTCTAAGGAAAGGAGCGGAGAAATGAAAAGGAGAGAGTTTGTAAAGACCGCGGGAGTGGCGGCCGCGGGCGTGGCCCTGGCGGGGGACCTGCTCAAGGCCTCGGATGCCCGGCCCAACATACTGTTCATAGAGGTTGACCAGATGCGTTTTCCGCGCTGGACCATGCCCTGCACGCCCAACATCGACCGCATTGCAAAGCAGGGAGTGAGCTTCTCCAAGCACTTCACGAGCGCGGTGCCCTGCTCGCCGAGCCGCGCCTGCCTGTTCACCGGGACCTACACCACCCAGAACAAGATGTTCACCAACTGCGATTTTGTGGAAGGCAAACTCCAGCCCAGCTTAAGCCCGAAAATACCCAACCTCGGACATATTTTCAGCAAGGCCGGGTACCGCACGCCCTACCGAGGCAAGTGGCACCTCACCCGCAAGGCGGACCGCAACAAGAAAGACGCGCTCATCGATTACGGCTGGGAGGGCTGGAAGCCGCCCGAGGCCCCGTTCGGCGGGCCTCCGTACAACGGCCAGCTCATGGACCCGGTTTACGCCAATGAAGCCATTGAATGGCTGAACAAATCTGAAAGCAAAAAACAGCCCTGGTTCCTGGTCTGCAACCTGGTAAACCCCCATGACATCTGCGCGTTCCCGCGCTACTACCCGCACGAGAAGCTGGAAGGAATCAAGCACTCCAAACCTGCCGACAACTGGACCGACGACCTCTCAACCAAACCCAAGGTGCAGCTCGAGTACCAGAGGCGGTATGTGTCCGTGGGCGGGCCCATTGATGTCAACAATGCGGACGCCTGGCGCCGCTACCTTGATTATTATGTTGAGTGCGAGGATATGGTTGACAAGCAGGTCGGGCGGCTGCTGGACGCGCTGGAAAAGTCCGGGCACAAAGACAACACCATCGTGGTCTTCACCTCGGACCACGGAGAAATGGCCGGGTCTCACAAGCTGCGCACCAAGGGAAATTTCGCTTATGAGGAAGTCATGAATGTGCCGCTGATCTTTGCCTGGCCCGGCCGCATCGACCCGGGCAGGACCACAGAGTCGCTCGCGAGCAATGTGGATGTCATGCCCACGCTCGCGGCGCTCGCCGGGATTTCAAATGCCAACTACATGGCCGGCAAAGACCTGTCTGCGGTGCTCAAGAACCCCGGATCGGGAGCGGCGAGGGAAGAGGTGCTCTATCACTCCGACTGGGAGATATCCTTTACGGTGGGCAAGGGTGCTGATGAAAATTCCATCTATGAAAACCCCTCCCACATCCGGGCAATTCGCGACCAGGACTGGAAATACGCCTATTACTTCAGCCCGGGAAAGGACGCGGTCGAGCACGAGCTTTACAACCTCAAAGACGACCCCCTGGAAATGCGAAACCTCGCCAAAGACCCCGGCTATCAGAAAAAGGTCAGGGAAATGCACGACCGGATGATGGAGCAGGAAAAAAAGCTGGTGGACGACTACCGAAAGGGATAAGCACGGGCAGATGAAAAAAGAGAAAAGGTTTTTAGGTGCGATTTTTATTTGCGCCGCGATTTTTCTGTTCTCCGCAAAAGCTCCGGAGCAAAAAGAACAGCTTTACTGGGCGGGTTCGGACAACCTTCCGGTCTGGGCCGAGCAGGGGAATTTCCGGTTCATCCGCCTGGACGGCGGGAACATAGAGAGCCGCAAGGCCGCGCGCACCTGGTGGGGCCAGAACTTTTCCGAGCCGGAAAAAGACGTGCTCGCCAACATCTACGGCCGGGATTTCGACAAAATGCTCGCGTTCTTAAAGCAGGCGGAGTTCAACTGGGTCTGGGTGACCTGGAGCAACGGCTGGTCAATGGACGACGAGGCCGGGAACCGCAAGCAACTGGCATCGGTCATCGAAAAATGCCACGCGAACAACATCAAGGTCACGGCCTACATGTCCGCGTCCAATATGTTCTGGTGGAGCACTTTCCGGCAGGAGCCGGAGACGCGGAAATGGCTCTGGCGCGTGGCGGGAATGCCCGTGCTTTACGGCGGTTCCCCGTTCCGGGTGCTCGCGGATGTCACAAAGCCCGAGTGGCGGCAGTACCTGCTTAAAAAGGCGGAGCTGGCCATCGATTCCGGTGTCGACGCGATTTTTTACGACAACATCTTCGGGGACAATTACGCGAACAAACTTTTAATGACCGAGACCCAGCGCCTGGCCGAGAAAAAAGCAAAAGAGAACGGCCGCCCCAAAGTCCTGGTCTACGCCAACATCCACATCGGCCCGGGCCGGTTTGACATCAACGACCAGTGCGACCTGCTCTGGGACGAGGCGGGCAAGGACAACCCCGGAGTCTGGGAAGGAAAATTCCAGGCCGGGAACGCCCGCAAGATAAAATTTCTGGAAGGCGCCAAGCAAAACTGGCAGCCGCTCAAGTTCGAAAACGACATCTACCACTGCGGCCCGCGCGAGACCTGCATCCCCATCCCGGCCGTGCAAAAGCTGAGCATCGCAGAGGCTTACGCCTTCGGCGCCGCGCTCTCCAGGAACATTGAAGGCAGGTTCCTCAAAGGCATCATCACCGGAGAAAAACCCGCGCTCGAGACTTGGGCCGCAATCAGCGACTACAACAAGTTCGTAAAAGACAACAGTACTTTATACAACCGCGTGACTGAGGTGGCGAGGATCGCGCTCCTTTCCCAGGCAGAAAAAAATCCCGCGGCCGACATTTTCCTGCGCCGGAACGTCATGTTTGGGACCAAGGCGCTCGACCTGATGGACAAGGGCATGCCGCTCAACTCCTACAAGGTCCTGGTCGTGCCTTTCAATTTGCCTAGGCTGACCGACCAGCAGGAAAAATATTTTTCTGACTTTTCATCATCAGGCGGGAAAATATTCATGCCCGAAAAAGGCGTGAAAAACAATTTGCAATTTTTCAGCACGATAAAGTCTTCAATCACCCCGGTTTCATCAAAAACTCTGCTGGAAATCCAGAACAACGGCCCGCTCAAGAATTGGATTGGCGAGCTGAATAAGGCGGCCGGCGGGGCCGTGGTCTCAATTGAGAACAACAAATACCTGGTGGCCAATGTCACCAAAAAGGACGGCGCGGACACCTTCATAGTCCACCTCATCAACTACGACCGCAGCTCTCCGGTTGAAAATGTCAAGGTCAAATTGGACCTCGCCGGGTTCGCCAAAAACCTGGCCGGCTCCCGAGCCACGCTGTTTTCCCCGGACGAGAACGCGGGCCAAATCCAAAACTTCTCATGCACAGGCGCGAAATGCGAGTTCACGGTCGGAAAAATCCGGTACTACACTATTATCGTCATCCAAAAATAGGCAGGCCCTGCAAAGTGACTGAACGATTGCCCGTCATCATATTCCTGGTTTCAATGGCGCTTCTTATAGTGGTGGAGGTCTTCCGCGGCAGGCAGGAGCGCCGCGTGGTTGATGAATCAAGGGATGACAACAGCCTCAAAATGATCGCGCGCTGCCGGAATGCGGCGTTCCTGGTCGGGATCTTGGCAACCTTTTTTCCGCTGGTCCGGCTGCCCGGCCCCAGAAATGTCCAGTGGCTCGCGGGCGCGGCCCTGGTCTTTTCCGGAGTTTTGCTCAGGTTCTGGGCGATTTCCCGTCTCGGTCCCTGGTTCAGCAGCGTGGTCTCGGTCCAGGAAGGCCACAAGCTGGCCAAGGACGGGCCTTATAAATTCATCCGGCACCCGGCATATGCGGGCGCGTATCTGGTATTCCTCGGCTTCGGGATTGCCACCGGCAGTTTGCCGGGGATGGTGATGGTAATGGCCTTGATCGTCTTCGCCTTCCAGCGCCGAATAAGGGTTGAGGAGAAGGTGATGCTGGAATCCCTGGGCGATGATTACCGCAATTACATGAAGCGCACTAAAAAGATCATTCCCTTCATCTATTAAAAGCCGGCGTCCGCCGCAAAACATCCGGCCCATTGATCGTTTGACAGCGGCTGGGAGCGTCTCTATCATCACAATCCATAATGCTGGTCGCTGACAATATAGGGGATGTCCACCGCATCAAGATGGGCCGGGTGATGGACGGCAAGGTGCTTTACTGGGTCGCGGCGTGGCTCTATGACGGCCTGCTCTTCGACACCGGCTGTCCCCACACCGCGGCCGAGCTGCTGGAGCATTTGCGCGGCCAGGATGTCAAGGTCGCGGTCAATTCCCATTCCCACGAAGACCATATCGGCGCAAACCATCTCCTGATCAAGGAGCGTGGAATAAAAATTTACGCTCATCCCCTGGCGGTGCCTCTTATCGGCCAGAGGCCAAAACTCATGTCCTATCAGGAGGGAGTTTGGGGGCATCCTGAACCAAGCGAAGTCTTTCCGCTCAGCGACCAAATTGAAGTGAAGGGCCGGCGCTATGAAGTCATCGAGACCTTCGGCCACTGCCCGGGCCACATCGCCTTGTTTGAGGAAAAAACCGGGAGGCTGTTCACCGGCGACCTGTTCGCCACGGAAAAACCGCGCGCCATCCGGTCCACGGAAAATGTGGCGAGGATGATCGCGGACATGCGCAAATTGTCAGCGCTCACGCCGGGCCCGCTCGTCCTCTACACCGCGCTCGGAGAAATCGTGGAAGACGGCCAGGGCGCGCTGTCCAGGTGCGCGGACTATCTGGAAGATGTCCGGGCAAAGGCCAGGGAATTGTCTTCAAAAGGCATGTCGATTGGAGATGTCCGCGAAAAAATCTTCGGCCGCGAAAGCTCTTTGGCCGGACTCACGGGCGGGGATTTCTCCACCAAAAACCTCATTGCCTCAGCCCTGAAGAACTGAACCCGTTTTGATAAGTTGATAAGAGGATCCTGCCCCCATTCTCATTTAATATATCCCAGGCCGCGGAGCTTTTTGATTATTTCCTTATCCATGGGCGAGGATATTCTTTTGGACTTTCTCGGCTTGATCTCATAAGTAGTGATTGTCTTCAGGGGGTTTTTAGTCTGGAAATCTTCGGTGAAGAGTGGAATCGGTTTGCCGTCCATATCTTTTGCCACCGGCAGACCCAGATAATAAAGGACCGTGGGAGTAATGTCCAAAATATGGGCGTTTTGAATGGTCGTGGCATTTTTGATGCCGGGTCCGGAGAAAACAAACATCCCATTTGCCTCCCCGGTATGGATTCCGCAAAAATCTCCACAAGTTTTAATAGGCCGACCTTTCATGCCATGGTCGCTTAAAACCAAGAAGGCGGT
>Ga0315287_10002155_pt1 | contig 18484 bp, 19 predicted proteins | sample YL17G11_0_MG_FD_205037 | JGI IMG/M metagenome (GOLD analysis project Ga0315287, IMG submission 205037) | Sediment microbial communities from Yellowstone Lake, YNP, Wyoming, USA - YL17G11_0 | ecosystem: Environmental > Aquatic > Freshwater > Lake > Sediment | place: USA: Wyoming | collected...
TCCCGTGGCCCTCATCAATTGACACGTGCAAGAAGTCGATGTATCGCGCATACTCGGCCATGGGGTAGTCAAGCAGGTTGCGTGCGCTGGTGGTGAAGAGGAGATAGAACCGGCATTCACGCGCAAACCGCAGCAATTCGCCGATGTCCTCGCGCAACAGCGGCTCCCCGCCCTCGAAACTGGTCATGAGCACCGACGAGCGCGACAGGTTGCGCATGATGCTCTTGATCTCGTCGGTGGACAGATCGGGTGTCTTGTGCGCGCGCATGTTGCAGAACGGGCATCCGAAGTGGCATCGCGAGGTCACCTTGAGCGAGGCGTAGAAGGGGTGCACGCGTCCGCGCCGCAGCGCATTCTCCGCGAGCCCCCGGAGTGTCGGCAGGTATGCCTGCAGGGGGAGGACTCTCACTTGACAACCTCAACGCGCACACGCGCTGTGCCGGCCTGGATCATCCCCAGCTTCTCCGCCGCAGCCTGCGATACATCGATGATGCGATGGCCGTCCCAGGGACCGCGGTCGTTGATGCGCACCACCACTGATTTGCTGTTGGAGAGATTGGTCACGCGTACCTTGGTGCCAAACGGCAGTGTGCGGTGCGCGGCCGTCATGTCGCGCATGTTGAACCGCTCGCCGCTTGCGGTGCTGCGGCCGTGGAACTTGCGGCCGTAGTAGGAGGCTTCACCGGTCCATGAGGTGCGGCTGTCGAATGCGGGCGGTTGGGCGACCTGGGAGGGCCGCGCGGAGACCCCCCCGCCGTGCAGATGCGCCCAGCGGGGTGAGGGTGCGCAGGATGCGGCGAGGAGGATGCTGGTTGCCGGTAGGAGCCATCGCAGCAGTCTCAGGGGCGCCTCCTCAAGTTCGTCGAACCTCCAAAACTCCGCACTCCCCACTCCGCATTCCGCATTTCCCCCCGCTACGGCGCCAACGCGTTCGATATGGTTATTCCCGCAATGACAATCGTGGCAAGTGAGCTCACAATGCCCAGCACGTCCCGCGTGAAGATGAATGCGTCGCGGTATTTCTTTTCCGGCACCAGGATGATATCTCCCGGGTCAATGCTTTCTGCCCTGGCCGGTGTGATCCACACGTCGGTTCCCACCTTCTTGACAAGCACCGCATGCTTGCGCGCTCTGGTGTTGAATCCGCCTGCCTGAGAAATGTAGTAGTCAACATCCTTGCCGTTGCTCTGGCTCACCAACCCCGGCGTCACAACCGAGCCCATGACCCGTACCGTGAGAGTCTGGCGCGCAATCACGATTTCATCATCCTCCCGCAACAGAATGTCATTGGTATTGTCGCCATCCTTGAGCGCCTTGGCAAAGTCAACGGCCATCTTGCCCTCGGTCTCCAGAAACTCAGACTTGAGATAGCTCATCTCCGATGGGTCAATATTGTCGGAACTCACGCGTGTGGCATCGATGATCTGCATCATGCGCTCGGGGCTGGTCTTTTTGCCGGGGATGCTGAGTTTCCGGTTTCGAAGCAGATAGCTTCCTTCGAGAAATGCATCTTCCGTCAAGCCACCGGCCATGCGGATCATATCCTTGAGACGCGTCTTGTCGTTTCTGATCGGGTAGACCCCCGGATACTTCACCTCGCCGCGAACTGTGACGTTGCGCATTTCGCGGTAGTGGGGGATGGCAAGGACCTGGATGCGGTCGTCCTTCTGCAGGAGGAACGCCCGCGCTTCGGGTAGACTGATCTCGAAGTCGGTGAGAGAGTCGCCATTGTCTGCAAACCGGGTGATGCGCACGCGGGTCGAGTCGGCATTGCGGCCCAGGCCCCCCGCAGCCACCAGGATCGATCCGAGAGAGTCGCCCGACATGAAGTCGTAGGTGCCGACGTAGTTCAGCTCGCCGGCAATGGTTACGTATTCGGTTCGCGGGCGAACGTACACGCGCTGCCCCTGGCCCACGTAGGGGTTCTGGTCGAGGCGGCCACTGTGGTAGAATGCCGCGAGGTCCACCTGCGCTGCTATGCCGGTGTCGTTGAGAATCTGCACGCCACGCCGGTTTGAATCCCCGATGCGACCACCATCTGCCACCTCAACGAGGTCGGAGACCCGGGTGACGCCGTCAATGACATACGAACCGGGTTTGGCGACTGCGCCCGAGACGTACGTCTTGAAGAGCCGCACCGACGCAACCGTCACCGAGATCGTGACGTTCTTGTTGATGCGTTTGAGCGCAGTCTCGATGAGAGTTCGCGCGGCTGCCAAGGTGCTATCGCCCAGGTGAATCTCACCGACCGTGGGCACAATGGCCGATCCCTCGCTGTTCACGAGTATGTGGTACGACTTCTCGTCGGTGCCAATCATGTACACGAGAAGCTCGTCTCCGGGCCCCAGCACGTAGGTCGCAGGGTCGATGGGTTTGTCAAAGATCGTGGACTGCTCGGTGGGGACTGTTGACGCGCGCGATTCCCGCAGGCTCTGCATGGAGTAGCCGGACGGTAGACTCGGCGAGCCGGCATCGACGGATGGGCCGGAGGTGTGTCGCTTCTGGAGTTCAAGGAGTGTCGAGGAGACGTCGATCTGGGCCAGGACCGTTGCGCAATACGTCAGGACGAGGAACATCGCGGCGCGGAGAATGGGGGATCTCACCAAGGGGCTCCGGTTCGATAGTGTGGGACTGCTATGCACCTGGGACGTTCACCAAAATACGACTCTACGAGAGGACCCGGCAATCGGAGCGTTGCGTTGTCGACCCGGTAGGACGCCTGTCGAGCGCCGCACTGAGCCCGCCGAAGTGTAGTCGCTCCGGACGTATCGAGACGAGCGGCTCCCGCATTGCATGATGGCCCGAGCCACTCAGCCACGCCCAAGCAGCGCCCCAATGCGGCTGACACTCTCCACCCCGTGACGGGCGCAGAACTCCGCAATCCCCGCAAGCACCGCCGCAGGGATTCCCGGATCCACAAACGTCCCGGTCCCCACCTGTATCGCCGATGCCCCTGCTAGCAGGTACTGCAGTGCATCGTCAGCATTCATGATGCCACCCATGCCAATCACCGGGATCTTCACCGCCCGACTCACCCGGTACGTGAGCGCCACACCCACCGGCCGAATTGCGGGACCAGAGAGACCGCCCGTGCCTGCGGCCAACACCGGCCGCAGTCTCTTCGTGTCAATCACCATGCCCACCAGTGTGTTGATGCACGACACCGCATCCGCACCGCCCGCCTCGGCCGCCTTGGCAATGACCGTGATGTCGGTGACATTGGGCGTGAGTTTCATGATGAGCGGCTTGCGGGTGAGACGGCGCAGCGTGCGCGTCAGCGCTTCCACCTGGCACGGATCGGTCCCGAATGCTAGCCCGCCATGCTTGACATTAGGGCATGAGATGTTGATTTCGTAGCCAAAGAGTCCGTCGCCCGCAGCTTCCAGTGCCTCCAGTACCGCCACATACTCCTCTTCGGTCGACCCCGCCACATTGGGGATCACCGCGCAGGGCAGCGTCTTCAGATACGGCAGCTTCTCGGCAACAAACCGCTCCACGCCCACATTGGCAAGCCCGATGGAGTTGAGCATGCCCGCAGGCGTTTCGATGATGCGGGGGATATCGTTACCAGGTCGCGGCTTGAGCGTGACTGCCTTGGTGTAAATGGCGCCGACCTTGGACAGGTCAACGAGTTTCTCGTACTCGCTGCCGTAGCCAAAGGTGCCCGAGGCAACGCCTACGGGGTTGGGGAGGAGGGCGGGGCCGATGGGGACTGAGAGGTTCATTGTGGGTCTGTGCCCGCCACGTTGAGCCCGAGCCCGCCTTGGCTACCCGCAGACGCGAGCGACGCCACAATGACCCGGGCACACTCGATTGACTTGGCGGCATCATCCGCAGACACATGCACAGTGAGACCGTAGTCACCAACACCGCGAAGCTCGAACAGCCAGCGAAGGTTCTTACCGGTCTCTTTGTCGATTCTCCCGGTCTTCACGAAATGCAGGTTGATTGCGCCGAGAGTCGCACTGTGCTTGCTGAACTCAAGGCCCATCCCCAAGAGCACCGCAGAAGCCGCGTAGAATGCCGCATAGTATGCGCGTGACGCGGCGAAGTCGTGGAACCCATCCTTCTGGAGTTCCTCCGCCGCGAGCAGTGATTCCTGTGCCCGGCTCCAGCAGGATGCGATCTCCTTTTCGCGGGGCTCGGTGCTCATACGACCACCCCCTCACGCCGCGCAACACGGTACAGTGATATCCTGCCGGTCTCGTAGTCAGTCTGAGGCACCGGAAGGGCGGAGATCACTCTTTCACAATCGAGTTCGAGGTCGTAGAGGAGATTCAGTACGCGTTTTTGCTGCACGAAGAAGTCGAACCCGTCCTCCAGCACAACGAGCAGGTCAATGTCACTTCCAACTGTGTCATCACCCCTGGCAACGGAACCATAGAGAATGATCTCCCTCAGGGTCGGACCGTAGGATGCCCCCAGAATTCGCTTGCACTCGGAGAGGATGTCGGAGGTTGTCATGTCTGATCTCCGTGTCGCCTGTCAGACAAGAAAATACTACCCGTCGTGGCGGGACTTCGCGGAGCCGGGGATCGCAGGCCTCCGCGCCGTACCGGAAGTGCCCGTCAACACCCTCTCTTCACAATCGACCCCGCAATGTTCGGGTTCTCGGGATTCACCACAATCGACTGAAGCGCGGGCGACAGGATGACGTCCATGTCCTCCATTGGCACTGCGCCAAGCAGAACTTCGTCTCCCAGAACCAGTGCCCCGGTGTAGCAGGCCCTGTTTTCGAAGCGAACCTCCACAGGCCCCACGTACGAGCACAACTGCTTCGTGCCGTTGGCGACCACGACTTCCCTTTGGTAAAGGACCTCGAGCCCAAGCTGGAGAGCTATGTGCTGGGGAATGCAGAGGTGCAGCGCACCAGTGTCGACCAGTGCCTTTGCGGAGACGCTCTTCAGCTCCGGCCTGATGGGATTGCCCAGTGTGATGCTCGCCCTGATCGGACCCACGGCTGTGTGTCTCCATCTGCGCAACCGAACCAGCTACCAAATATCGTCAACGACCAATCCGCGATGGGTCTCCGATGGCACCCGCTCGTCATTCGCTTGCTCGCAACCCCCCCAACCCCGCTCGGGGCGGCGGTCGTCATTTCCCCTTCACGTCCAGGGAGACGTTGCGCGCAACGTCTCTACAGGTGTGATCGGCGAGGGCCGGGATTCCGCACTGGCTGTTTCTCTCCTCGCTTCTCACTTCTCACTTCTTTCCCCCAACTCCGCACTCCGCATTCCCCACTCCGCACTTCTCGACAGACCCGTGACACGCCTCGAGCATGGGCGTGGGCTTGATGCATGAAGAGTGAGGTCCCGTGTGCTTTTCAGAGATGAAAATACATCGCGAAGGTCGCGGGGTTCGTCCGGATGTACCTGGAACATGGATGATCGATCCCCCGCGCGATTGACGTTGAGCAGGAGTGCACGCGCGCAATCGCGGGCCGCCGAAAAACGTCCATCCCAGGACAATCTACAGAAATGCCCCCATTTTCATACAAATGTGCACAATAATGGGGTCATTATTGTATATTACTGCATGGAAAGGCCCTCACCCATGAAAAGAAGCTCCGAAGAATACCTGTCCAAATGGCACGTCCGCACGCACCGCAAGCCCCTGGTAATCAGAGGCGCCCGGCAAACCGGCAAGTCAACGCTTGTCCGCAATTTCGCGCAGGCCCGGGGACTGACCCTCCACGAAATCAATCTCGAGAAATACTCGCATCTCGATCCCCTTTTCCAGCGTCTCGATGTCCCCCTTCTCCTGCGCGAACTCGAACTCATCATCGGCAAGGGCCCCTTGACAGGTACGCATTGCCTTCTGTTCCTCGACGAGATCCAGGCGACGCCCCACGCTCTACAGGCTCTGCGATATCTCTACGAAGAGATGCCCGCGTTGGCGGTGATTGCCGCGGGATCGCTTCTGGAATTCGCGCTTGCCGACGCGCATTTCTCCATGCCCGTGGGCCGCGTGGAATACCTCTATCTCGGGCCGCTGACATTCGAGGAATTCCTCTTGGCGCAAGGCGAGGAGAAATTCCTCAACTACCTGAGCGAGTACTCGATCCAAGGCCACCCATCCCCGTTCGCGCACGACAGGTTGCTGGACATCCTCCGCGACTACGTGCTGGTGGGCGGCATGCCCGAAGCAGTCGCCCACTTCATCGAACGAAAAGATTTTCGGGAAGCAAGCGACGTCCATCGGTCGATTCTGGATACCTTTCGCGACGATTTCGGAAAGTATGCAACTCGCACCGAACTTACGCTGCTTCGGCGCATTTTCGAATATGCCCCGCAAGCCGTTGGGAAGAAGGTGGTGTATTCGCATATCGATCCGACTCAGCAGGCCCGCGAAATTCGCGCAGCCGTGGATCTGCTCGCCCAGGCCAGTGTTATCCACCGCATCCACCACTCCGACGGCGTCGGCGTTCCTCTTGGAGCAACCGCCGATGATCGCACGTTCAAGCCGCTGTTTCTTGACATCGGACTACTGAATACGTCATGCGGAGTCTCCTCCCTGCGTATCGAAGATCTGCGAAAATACGCATTCGTCAACGAAGGCGCCATTGCCGAACAATGCGTCGGCCAACACCTGCTCTATCCGCCCGAACCGTCGGCCCGGCCCGCCCTTCATTATTGGCTGCGCGATGGAAAGCAGAACAACGCGGAAGTGGACTACCTGATCGCGGCCGGCCCGCACGTCATCCCGGTGGAAGTCAAGGCGGGCGCGGGCGGAAGCCTTCGCTCACTCCATCAATTTGTCGCTGCGCGAAATGCCAATCCGGCGATCCGCTTCGATGTCAATCCTCCCTCGATCCAGGAAATCAATCACACCATCACGGTCGGCGCCGAAAAGAAACTCGTGCAGTATGCGCTGCTGTCGTTGCCGATATATATGGTTGGGCAGGCGCGGAGGATTGCGGGGGAGTGGATGGATGCGGCATCCTGACCGCAGCGCATCCCGCCCAGGCGCACTGTCCGCAGAACAGCGGTATCGTCGTTTCGTGGAGCCGGACCGCGAGGAGTTGGCCGGGGAGCGCGGGGCGATTGACCGGGACGCCTTCACCCAAGAACGATGCGGCGCGCACCGCCCGCCAAGAACCGGGGCGCCCGGCGCAGTGCAAGAATGGATGCAGATTCTGTCGGGTTCCTGGGAAAGCATCCGGGGGGACCTCGTCAGCATAGAGGAAATCCAACGCTTGATCCACGAAGAACTCGCACCTGCCATGCGTGATGAGACATCTCTTCGGCTGTGCCGGCTGGCTGATGTTGGGTAGAGGTTGCGGCGGAGCTTGGAGAGCTGCGTGGGCTGGATTGCTTGTGACTCGTCGATTCCCCTCCATGTCCATCGAGACGTTGCGCGCAACGTCTCTACATGTTCATCGATGGCATCCCCAACTCCGCACTCATCACTCCGCACTCCACACTTCCCACAGAATTTCTCCACTCTCAAACACCGGCCCTTCATGACATACCCGCGCAAACCCCGGCGCCTTCACCGTCTTCACCACACACCCCATGCACGCACCCACCCCGCACGCCATGGTCTGCTCCATGGAGACCTGGCAGCGCACTCCGCGCTCCACGGCAAACCCGTGACACGCTTTGAGCATGGGCGTAGGACCGCAGGCGAAGACGCGAGTGTCACGTGTGTCGCTGTCAGTCAACGAATGCAGGTAGCTGACCGTGGTGCCGTGGAAACCGGCAGATCCGTCATCGGTGCAGATTGCAGGCGACAGTGTGCGGAAAGCGTCGAGATCCGGCACCATTGCCTTGGTGCGGCAGCCGAAGACGAACCGCACGTGGCATCCTCGATCCCTCAGCGCCGTCGCCAGAAAGAGCATGGGACCCAGGCCGATGCCGCCTGCCACCACAATGGCCTTGGTGACGCCGTCCATCGCGAATGACGTCCCCAGTGGGCCGATGACGTCGAGGGTGTCGCCTGGTTGCTTGGCTGCGAGGATGTCGGTGCCCGGGCCCCGGCGCTGGAAGATGATGGATGCTTCGCCCGTCTGCGCGTTGTGTCCCGAATAGGCGAATGGGCGGCGCAGTAGCGGGATCGGGGAGTCCGACGCTCGGATGGTGAGGAATTGGCCGGGGAGTGGGGGAGCATCGATGCCTATCGACGAGAACGACAACTCCAGGAACTCGCTCGCGATTGTGCGAATGGAACGGATGACTGTCAGCGCTTGATGCATCGGGTGCCCGATTTACGGTTTGGGTTGAAGATGCTGCCGATCTCGCCGTGGTCATCTGGAACACAGCAGGCATGCGGGCGACATCGTGCGTGACGAAAGGACCGGGGACCGGTTCATCCACCAGTCGACGGTCGAACACACGCCTGAACCATGTCAACGCTCATACACAACCACTCCATCAGACAGGATGGTCCTTATGAACCGGCGGTGAGACATCTCTTCAATCTCTTTGGGGGTATAGATCAGCAGATCTATCACTTCGTTCTCGAAGGCGTCGTATAGAGCCGAAAACTCCTCGAATCGCCGGAAGAACGCCTTGTCTGTCTGGTCAATGACCATCAAGTCAATGTCGGATCGTCGCGTCTGGGATCCCTTTGCGTAGGAACCAAAGACAAACGCCTTCAGCGCAGAGGTACCCGGGAGCGCTAATGCGCAACACCGCTTGATTCCTTCGATGGTTGTCATGCTCGGCTGTCCCTTCCCCGTCCCCGTGAAAAGATACAATGCCGCGCGTCGCGATGGCCGCCTTCGTGAGGCCGCCCATTTCGAATGACGTCTCCAGCGGGCTTCCTCAAAATGAAATCCGGCAGAGGTCCCGCAGAGCAGGGATGTATTTTTCATGCCAGAGTGGCCGCCAGAAATCGGCATCCCCGCCATACCGAGGTTGTCAATCATATGAAAGACCGTTACGTCAACCTGTTCACCGACTTCGGGTTCAAGAAGATCTTCGGCGAAGAGCTGAACAAGGATCTGCTCAAAGACTTCCTCAACCAACTCCTCAAGGTCGCTGAATCCCTCATCCGGCAGGGAGACGATGACGACAGAATCGTCCGAACCGCCGGATTGTCACTTGAGGAGATTCTGCGATCGCGTTCGATTCGGAGCTGAAGAGGTTCGATGCTGAGATGGGGCGCCGTGTCTTGAGGACTGTACCGAGAACCCGGATGATCTCCTGATGCGTTGGCCACAACCATGAAAACTCACCGCGACATAGACCTTCGAAGTCTCGCCCTGGCGCAAGCCGTTGTCGCCGAAATCGACAACGACCCGGCTCGACGCGGTGTCGACAAGGCAAGATCCGTCTGTGCACGCTGGCTCAGAACCGGGGTGCCCGGCGCAGTGCAGGAATGGATGCTGATTCTGCCGGGTTCCTGGGAAAGCATCCGGGCAACACTTCTGGACCCTTCCGAAGACGGAACACGACTGCGACAGAGTACTCCCTTTTGCGGGATACTTGACAATAAGAAACGTTGGAGCATCTACCGGAGCTTTCGCACCCATGAAACGGCATGAACTCGAGCATGTTATCCGTGCTGCAGGGGCAATCGCAGGCTCCACTCAGCTCTACATCATTGGTAGCCAGGCAATTCTGGGGATGTATCCAGATGCCCCGCTCGAATTGCTCATGAGCCAAAAGGTAGATACCTGGCCTGCGGAAGACCCTGCCAAGGCAGACCTGATCGACGGATCGATCGGGGAGCTGTCGCCTTTCCTCGACACGTTCGGGTACTACGCTCATGGAATCGGCCCGGAAACCGCAGTGCTACCTGTGAAGTGGGAGAGTCGGGTCGTAGTTGTTGAGAACGAGAACACCCACGGCGTGAGAGGATTGTGCCTCCATCCAGCAGACTTGGCAGTCAGCAAACTGGTTGCCGGCAGAGATAAGGATATGCTTTTTGTTGCGGCGATGCTGCGTCATCACCTTGTTCGTACCGAAGAAATCCAGCGCTTGATCCACGAAGAACTTGTACCTGCCAGGCGTGCTGAGACATCTTCCCGGCTATGCCAGCTGGCTGGTGTTGGGTAGAGGTTGCGGCGGTGCCTGGAGAGCTGCGTGGGCTGGCTTGCTTGTGACTCGTCGATTCCCCTTCATGTCGAAGCAGACCTTGCGCGGAAAGCATCCAGGTCCGGCACCATGCCTCGGTTGCGGTTGTGATGGCGCCCTGGTGGTACCGCAACTACGTCACTCTTGGGCGATTCGTACCGTTCACAACCGCCGGGGGTTTCAATTTATGGAAGGGGCACAGTGACCTGGCAATAGGAACAGGCATGGCCGCTGACGGCCGGATCATCCACATCGCCGACGACCGAATTCCCAAACAGGCAGCTCTTCTGCCGTTTCGTCGGGATTTTGAAGTGGCCTTCGACAAGATGTACCTTGAGTCAGCAATTGACTTCATGCGGCACAACCCAGCGCGGAGCTTCGTGATTCTCCCCGCTCGGAAATTTCCTTACTACTGGCTCGTGGATACCGCAAGTGCGTCAGCCCACCATCCGCTATACTGGGGGCCGTGGGCCATGCTGCTCCCAGCCTTCCTGATCGGCATTTTCTTCTCGCTGCGGAATCTGCGGCCCTTCTTGTTGCCGTATCTCCTTTGCTTCATGTCAACGGCCACAAGCATGATTTCTTTTGTGCCTCCCCGATACCGAATGGTGATTGAGCCCTTTGTGCTGATCGTTGCTGTGTTCGGGATTTCACGATTTGTCGGGTCTCTACGTGCAGCCCGGACGTTTGGGGCGAGAGAGTTGCGGTGAGTGCGCCTGTGGGACGTGACGGACTCCGCCAGAGTGTGATTCCCGCCGACCATGCGCCGACTTCGCGGGCTCCGTGGGACTCCGGCGAGTGGTCGACGCCAATATGTGTGCGGTCAGCCCGAAATTAGTAGTGCTCGCCATTCGGCATGTGGTCGGGACGGCCTACTTGATGCGTTGAGCCCCCCTACGGATGAGTCGGAGATTGGGGGTGTCCTTGTTATCGCAAGACAGGACAAACCATTTTTCCTTCAGTCTCAAACCGTGCGATTGAGGTTCCATGGAACCCCGTATGACCAAAGCCCTTTTCGTTGAACCCCCCCCGACTCTTGACTGGACAGTGGACTCGAAGGTCTCCAAAGCAGGTCGGCGGCATCCGTGTCTGAACGAAACCGGTGAGCAGACCTACAGCTACCAGAATCTGTCGTGCGCGGCAGTACTGCGCGAAGCGGGGTTTGCCGTAACCTACCTGCACTGTCCCACGATGCGCTTGGATCTGGCGCTCACCAAAGAACGTATTCACCGCGAGCAGCCCTACGCAGTGGTCGTGATGGTTGAGCACATCACGCTCCCGGTAGCCGAATCCGTCACCGAATACGCCCAGTCAATTGGCATCCGGACGATATGGGTTGGGCCATTTGTCACAGCTCTTCACCAGACCGAGATACTCAAGCCGTTCGTTGACTTCATCCTTCGGAAGGAGTGGGACTACTCGGTCCCCCAACTCCTCCTGGCATTGGCTGAAGGCAAGTCCCTGACCACTGTTCGGGGTCTGACGTGGAAGTCTTCCGAGGGGAGACCGGAGACCAACGCCGATGTCGACCCCATCGAGAATCTCGATGCCCTGCCCATTCCGGCTTACGACCTCCTTGATCTCAGCAAGTTCTACGAAAGCGTGTTCGTCGCTTTCCCCGCAGCCACGATGATAACGTCGCGGGGTTGCCCCAACTACTGTGTCTTCTGCAGCTATCCCCAGACCATCTACGGCAGACGCTATCGCGCCATGTCGCCCCAGCGCGTCGTGCGCGAGATCAAATACCTGGTGAACGATCTCGGTGTCAAGGAAATTCGCATCGACGACGACACGTTCAACATTGACGAAAAGCGTGTGATTGATATATGCAAGCTGATGATTGAGGATGGCATCAAGGTCGTCTTCTCAATGCAGGCACGACCGCAGTTGATGACCGACGAGCAAGCTCGATGGCTCAAACGAGCCGGTTGCCGGATGGTTCTCTACGGCGTCGAGTCGGGATCCGACGAAATCCTGCGCAAGATGCGCAAAGGCACCACCACCGACGAAATCCGGCGCGGCGTGCGCATCGCGAAGAAACACGGGATCGACGTGCTCAACAGTGTGATGCTTGGGTTCTACTGGGATACGCCGGAAACCGTTGAACAAACAATCCGATTCGCGTTCGAGTTGAATGCGGAATTCACCCAGATGTCGGCACCGACTCCGCTGCCCGGGACAGAATACGCAGCGCTTCTTGAGAGAGAGAACTGCTTCCTCACCAAAGACTGGTCGAAGCACGACAGCGTGGGGCATTCGGCCGTTGAGCTGCCTCACCTCACCAACAAGCAGCTCAACGAGTATCTTAGAACCTTCTACCGTCGCTACTACCGCCGACCAGCATACGCGCTGATGATGCTCGCGCGAGCGTTTCGATCAGTGGACAACCTCAAGCAAAGCCTGCGCAAGTTCCACGTGTTCTTCACCAAGTAGCGCGCGATGAAACTGCTCCTGGTATCCGCATTCACTGGCCACAGCGGGAGTGCCATCCGATTCACCAACATCGCGGTGCAGCTCAGACGTCTTGGCCACACTGTTGTTTACGTGGAGAGAGATTCACCCCAAGTTGATCTCGGCCCGCTGCCAGACGGCATTCCGACGCATCGGTGCCCAGTGACTCGGAATCTGGTTCTCGACATGGTCCTCTCAACCTGTTTCAATCTCTGGATGCTCCTGCGCAATCTCGACAGTGACATCTACTATGCCCTCAAACCCGGCCCCAACAACTGTTTCCCTGCCATGGTCGCTCGATTTCTTGGCAAAAGGATATTCCTGGATGTCGACGATCTGGACTACGGATACTTCCAGGGCGGGGTGAAGCTGGCGGTCTCCCGTGTGTTCTTTGACGGATTCCCACGTTTCTTCGAGGTGATCACCTGTCATACGGTCGGCCTTCAACGGTACCTGGTTGATACGCTGCACATCCCAGGCTCGCGAGTCCACTTCCTCGCGCAGGGCGTTTCGGAGCCATTCATCAAGACGCCACCCGTCAAGACTGCCCCGGCAAAGTCAGTTGTCTACTCCGCCACGCTGGGTATCACATCTGATCTTCCGGAAATGCTTCCGCTCTTCTCCGCAGTTCTTCGGCAGCATCCCGACTCCGTTGTGAAGATCATCGGCGATGGCGTACGAAGACGAGAGTTCGAGGCACTCAGCGCGGCCGCGGGCATCGGCGATCGTATGCGATTTCTCGGATGGGTTGACCATCGCGACTTGCCCGCCGTCCTGTCCGACAATTGGGTGGGTGTTAACTACATGCGTAAGAGTTTCCACAACGATTGCCGGGCAATTCTCAAGATTCGCGAATACCTGGCAAGGGAACTTCCGGTCGTGTGCAATGACGTCGGAGATGCCGGCGCATTTCGCGACCACGTGCACATCGAGCCATCGCTTGAGACGATGGAGAAACGCGTGTGCCAACTTCTGAACGAGCCGTGGCGGCCCAACGCGCAGGGCAGACTGTTCGTTGCGCAATTGTACGGTTGGAAGAAGATCGTCGCTGAGTTCAACCGGGAACGCATCGTCGGACCCGCGCTTTCCATCGGCAGTAAGTAGACAGACGAGGGGGCCCTGGTCGTGATACTCGATATCCTCTACAAACTCTTTCGCCGGAGCCTCCCTCCAGGGCTCTACAAACTGATCAGATTCAGTAGATTGGGCCGGGGACGCAGCTACTACACCTTGTCAACGTATCAGGCGGTCTTCCGTCACTACCTCGAGAATGGGGTGGCACCGCGCGACAAGACCGTTCTTGAGCTTGGCGGAGGCAACCAGTTTTATACAGCAGCCCAATTCCTGGCGGCAGGAGCCCGCCGGGTGATTCTGGTCGATCCTGTCATTCATCATACTGAGCAGGCCTTTCGAGCGCATGCCGCCGAGTGCGAGCATGCCATGCCCGGCACGTCCACGCGTGCGTCGCCGACGAATGTGCAGGCATTCAGCCAACTGTCCGATGTTCCCGCTACTATGGACGGATGTATCGATTTCATCTGTTCTCATTTTGTACTTGAGCACTTCGTTGATTTGAGAGAGTACTTCGGCAATGTCCGCCGGCTGCTGACGCAGAGTGGACTCGCATATGCCTTCGTTGATCTCTCGGATCACACGTACCATGTCTTTGACAGTCGAAAAGTGACCAAGTGGATCTACCGGACCAATCCCATTGGTCATCTGCGGTACTCCGACGGGTTGTTCAGGCACATCTCCGACCGACGAGTCTTTGAGAACCGGTACCTACTCCCGCATTACCTTCGGCTATCCAAGGACTTCGGCCTTTCTGTGAGGTACGCTGTGCAGGGCACCTCCCCGGGCGCCCGCGTGCATCCAAGTGTGCTCGCGAGGAGCGGAGCGGTGGCAGGCGCGTTGACGGACGTCACCCATTTCATTCTGACGCTTGCGAAGTGATCCAGCGGACATCCTGAGTCGGAGCGAGGTGCCGGGGGGGGGCGCAGAACCGTTATGCGGACGGGGGAGGGATTTGTCGAGGAGCCCAAGCTGTTCCTATACCTGACGCGTGCGCCCCGGGACCAGCGGGGCCTCGTAGGGCAGCTTCTGCAGCCTGAGCAGACTGCCATAGGCACTTCTGAGGCCAGCCATGCGCTGCACCTGCCTCTTTCGGACCGATGCGAACGGCGCACACCCGCGTACTCCATCGATCCGGGCGCGGAGGTAGGTCGCACCGAAACCGTGCCGAATGATGTTGATTGCGGTCCTTAGCTCTCGCCCAAGGATCACCGGCAGGTTCTTCGCGACAAGTGACACGGGAAAATTGCGGAACAGGAACCAGATCCTGTTCCGTTCGTGGTAGTAGTAGAACTCCTTCTTGACCTTGCCGAAGCTCACACTGCCTTTGTGGTACACCACGGCAGTTGGGACGTACAGACACTTCCATCCAACACTGAATGCTCGCATGGCCAAGTCGCATTCTTCGTGGTAGGCAAAGAACGAATTCTCGAATCCCCCGAGCTCTTCCAGGCACTTCCTTCTGTAAACTGCGGAGCCGCCGTTGGCACCGATGACCAGTCCAGGCGCTGCATGGAGCGGATCGCCGACATCGAAGGCCTTTGCGTGACCCATTCTTCCGAGAAGAAGGAATTCTGTCGGGACCAGGTAGAGGGAGTCGATGACGTCCCTCTTGTAGAAGTTCATCTGCCGGCATCCGGCGATGCCGATGGACTCGTCCCTCTCAAGGTAGCTCACGACCTCGGTGAGCCACCGTGAGTCAACTTCCATGTCGTTGTTGAGCGTCACGATGTACTTGCCGCGGGACACCGCAATTCCTGCGGCGTTCCCCCCGGTGTATCCCAGGTTTCGCCCTGTTTCCACCAGGCGAACCTTCCCATACTTCCCGATTGTCTGCACGGATTGGTCGGTGGACCCGTTGTCCACGACAATCGTCTCAAAGTTGGGGTAGGAGGTCGCGAGCACCGACTTGAGGCAGTCGTCCAGCAGGTCGGCACCATTCCAGTTGAGAACGACTACTGAGACAAGCGGTGTGTCCAAGGGCATCTCTGCGCGGGATGAGGATATGAGGGAGTGTCAGGAACATTCTGCTAACCAAATATATTCTATAGAACTCGACGGGTGCCCTTCGTGACCGTTTGAGACCGCAACCGACAGCTGACCCCCGAGGTCGGTCGGGGCATATGCTGAGGAGGCCGAGAAGATGACGATCTCCGTCGCTCTTGCCGCGTACAACGGAAGCCCCTACCTCCGGCTTCAGTTGGAGTCAATTGCACGACAGTCCATGCCGCCATCAGAGGTCATCCTGTGCGACGACGGGTCCTCCGACGACACGCTATCCATCGCAGCCGATTTCTCCCGATTTCTGAATCTCACAGTCCACCGCAATGAGACTCGACTGGGCCATGTACAGAACTTCGCCCAGGCTATCTCGTTATGTCAATGTGACCTCATCGCACTCTCAGATCAGGATGATGTCTGGTTGCCCGGGAAGCTGGAGCGGCTGTCCTCGGCGATCGGCGACCGTGCCTTGGTACACAGCGATGCGCAGGTCATTGATGCTGCGGGCACGGTGACAGGAAGATCGTGGAGCGGGCACTACAACAAAAAACTGCGACTCGACCGACTGGAATACCTTAATGGTACCAACAATGTCACGGGGTGCACAGCGCTCTTTCGCCGGTCGATTCTTCCACAAATGCTCCCGATCCCTCGTTGCGTCCCCTCTCACGACGGGTGGGCGGCTTTGGTCGCGTCCACCCAGGGGGGAATCGCGTATGTCGACGAGCCTCTGATGCAGTACCGGCTTCACGCCAGCAACGCCATTGGTGCGAGGAAACGGATCGAGAGCCGGAGGGCGTCCTACGTCCGACGACAGGAGTACTTCGAGCAAGTGCTCCAAGCGGCTGCAAGGATAGGGCTTGACGCACCGGAAGAGGAGTTCGCCCGTTCGATGGTGAGGTACTACCGTAACAAACGGTCGAGCCTGCTCAGCTGGGAGAATTCGCGCATTGCACGCAGATACTACCGCGTGCTGTATGATGGCAGAAGACCAATGACGATGTATATTCTCAGCTCCATGGTTGGTTCTCTCAGAGACGCTTCATGCGATTCATAACGTTCTACCTTCCCCAGTACCATCCGATCCCCGAGAACGATACTTGGTGGGGCAAAGGCTTCACTGATTGGGTGAATGTTCGAAGGGCCACCCCGAGATACCCGGGGCACTACCAACCCCACGAGCCCGGCGAGTTGGGATACTACGATCTGCGTGACCCTGTGGTACGCGAGGCTCAGGCCAACTTGGCACGGGAGCACGGGATTGACGCCTTCTGCTACTACCACTACTGGTTCAAGGGTCGCAGGCTCCTGCATGAGCCTCTGGATGAAGTTCTGAGGCTTCAACGTCCCGATTTTTCGTTCTGCCTATGCTGGGCCAACGAGAACTGGACTCGTGCTTGGGATGGCAACGCGAAGCATGTGCTCATCGCCCAGGAACACTCCCGCGAAGATGACATCAGACATATTGAGTGGTTGATTCCCGTTCTGAAGGATCGCCGATACCTCACTGTCAACGGACGACCGCTCTTGCTGATTTACCGGCCCGATGCCATCCCACACGTTGCCGCCATGTTAGGTCTCTGGCGTGAACGAATCGGGAAAGCAGGACTCCCCGGTGCGTACATCTGCGCCGTTCGCAGCAATTTTCGACAGAATGACGAGAACTCCCTGGCCAGACTTGGGTTCGACGCAATTGTGGATTTTCAGCCAAATATGCGCGACTGGCCCGCCGAATCGATCTGGCGCAGAGCAGAACGTGTTCTGGGTCGAAGAGCCGAGGCCCTCGCGCGCCGACTTGGATTGGGAGGAACCACCGGTGATCCCCATAGACAGCGCATAGTGCCATACATCAAGGTCATTGAAAACGTGACCAAGAAGCCACCGCCGACAGCATATCGGCGCTTCCCGTGCGTATTCCCTTCTTGGGATAACTCGCCCAGACGAGCACTCGCCAACATCATCCAAAACGACTCCCCTGAGGCCTTCGGGCGGTGGCTTGCTGAGGCGGCGAACGGAACGAGTACATATCCCGAGGATGAAAGGATTGTCTTCATCAACGCGTGGAACGAATGGGCCGAGGGATGTCACCTTGAGCCTGATCGGAAGATGGGACGAGGGTTTCTGCGGGAAGTGCAGAAGGTGAAAAACGCGGCCGCCCAGGGGCGTGCCGCTACGGGTCGGTTGATGTAGATAGGGAGTCAGGAGCGTGGGCATGAGCTATGGGAGTCTACTGAAACGCTGTCTGACGTCTCTGTCGCTGGTCCTGCCCAACGTCCACTACCAGAAGAACTCCGGCTACTGCCCCTGCTGCGATACTGCGACCTCGTTCGTCTCCTTCGACGGGTGGCTGCGTGATAGCTACAGGTGCACGCGGTGTCTTTCCATCCCCAGAGAACGAGCTCTCATGCTCACAATCGAGAAGTACCGACCAAACTGGAGAACACTCTCGGTGCATGAGTCATCGCCCAACAGCTCCGGTGCGAGCAAGAAACTGAGAACCCAGTGCGATCGATACCATGCGTCCCAGTACTATCCTGGAGTGCCCAAGGGGGCCAGCCACAACGGGTTCATCAACCAGGATCTCGGGGAGCAGACATTCGAGTCCGGGTCCTTTGACATGGTCATCACCCAGGATGTGCTGGAGCACGTCATTGATCCCGGTCGCGTCTTCGAGGAGATCTGTCGGACCCTCAAGCCTGGTGGCGCGCATATCTTCTCCGTCCCGATAGTGAATCGCCATGCGAAATCGGAGGTTCGGGCACAACAGAATCAAGATGGGATCATTGACTACTTGGCAACCCCCGAGTATCACCTGAATCCGGCAGACACGCGCGGGAGTCTGGTCACCATGCATTGGGGCTTCGATATTGTTGATGCGATACGGGCACGAACAGGAATGAGCACCGTCATCGAGGATCTGTACGATCCAGACGTCGGCCTCA